>ERZ795056.6234-NODE-6234-length-11690-cov-27.844521_pt1 | contig 11690 bp, 17 predicted proteins | sample MGYA00375140_ERZ795056 | MGnify/ENA primary metagenome ERZ795056 (study PRJEB30185, sample SAMN05720227) | activated sludge metagenome | isolation source: Anaerobic digester | place: USA | collected 2015-03-09 ...
GCTGCATCTTCATCTTCAAGCACATTTTCATCTTCTTCAGTGGCAGTTGTATCGTCTGATTGTTTGAAGTCATTGGATGCACATCCATGCAAGGGAGCGTGCTGTTATTAGTCATTACCTTCGCCTTCTTCTGCTGCACTGTAGTTCACTTCGTTTTCCGCAATCCCCGTAAGCATTGTGTCGGCTTCTTTTTCTTCTTCCAATGTTTCATTTAACAGTCCGGCCACTTCATCCAAACCAAGCGTGGTAGCTAGCTGTGCAAGCCCACCGTAAGATGCTATTTCATAATGCTCAACTTTTTGTGCTGCCATAATCAGACCTACGTCCCTTGTTGCGGTACCTTCTTCAGTATCTTCAATAATACTTTCGCCTTCTTTTGTGATGCCTTCTATTGCTTCACATTTTTTTGCCTGGGGTTTTTTCCCCAACAATTCAAAAACACTTTCCAGCCGTGTTACCTGTGTTTTGGTTACATCAAGATGTTCCTGGAAAGCCTGCTTTAATTCTGGTGATGTAGCTGCTTTCATCATTTTAGGCAATGTTTTTATGATATGCTTTTCTGCATAGTAAATGTCTTTGATGCCATCTGAGAAAAATTCCTGCAACATGGAGTCGTTTAAACTTTTCGCCATAGTAGCCTGTGAAGACTTACTGGCTGCTTTTTTTGTGTTTGCCATTGTACTTTATTTTAATGTTGAATAATGATGTATCAAAGAGAAAAAGCGAATTTGTCATCTTTAATTATTCAGTTTTTTCTCTCTTTGTAAAGTTGTTTTTAAAATGCCAGCTGGTTGTTACAAGACAGTTCATTAGGTTTACATAATTCTCCAAACCGTTAATAATTTGTAAAACGGATTGAATACTTGCTTTGGCGAAAAATGGCGGAAACAATTCTACTGCTTATATAGTAGCATAAGTGAAATTTACCGCTGCTCACCTGATGAAACCGCAATAGAGTGTGAGACCTGGTGTTGAGTTAAAAATGGAATATAAAATTATAGGTGGATATATCTTGTAAAGGCCGGCATAACCCCGAAGTAATCTTTTATTAACAAATTGATCATTGGCGTGGCATGATTTTACCAGTAATGGATCTCTGTTAATGATTACATGTGGGTAAAATAAAAACAATGACTTTAGAAACATTTCACCGTATGTCGGGATTGGAACAATATGATTTTGTTTCACAGCATGGTAATTTGGAAACCGGGTTAATTGATCCGGTACATGACTTTTTATTTTATACCCTCGCTGATTTTTATGTAGAAATAATCAGGCAGATAAAAACCGGGGTGGTAGAAGTGAAAAGTTATAAAAGATAATATACAATCCTCCCAATTCAATCCTGCCTGTTGTTTAAATCGTTATCCTCCTATGCAAAAATATTATATCTGCACCACGGCCGTAGCCAAAGGCCCTTTTTTACTGGAAGATCTTTATAAAATTGAAGTAGGCGAACAGGATCTTATTTGGGCATCCAAATGGCGAAGCGCACGATATGCAAATGAAGTTGCGGAGTTAAAAAAGCATTTTCGGGAAAAATGGGCCATGCAACACGGTGGAAAGAGGTGGAGCTTATTGGTCAAGTGGAAAAAGCTTCTCTTCTCTGCAGGGGTTTCTGTGCTGATTGTACTGATTTTATATTATGCATGGCCGGAGTAGGAAGCGAATGGCAGAAACAAAAAGCAAATTTTTAATTATGTATTTTGGCTTTCAACTCTGCCATAGCTGTTGTTCCGCAATATGTGTTTATCGGTATAATGTTGATAATGTATTCCCCCAATGTTTTTGATTTCCCGGTTATTTGAAAACGCCTGGTTCTTGTATAATGAAAAAGGTGATTATTGGTAAACATTGTTTTTATCTTTTTCGCATCAATCTCTGGATTCAATAAATATATTACATCAAGGTGCTTAAAGGAAATAGTGATAATATGCACCAGGCTGATAAATTTAAACCAATTTCTTTCCGATTGGAAATGTACACTTGCTGTAAAACAAATAATGCCACCCGGCTTTTCAAGTTTGTAATCCCTGATAAAAGACCTTATGGGAGGCGATTCCTGTTTCATGCTGCGCTTGTTTTAATGTCAGCACTTAAGCCGGTATTAACCTGGCGAACAGTTCTGCAAAAAAACAAATGTACAAAAGCATTAAGGATTACCTCTATTCTATTAGACTGTTTTACACATATGCTGCTGGGTTGAAAAGTTGCTGTTAATGAACCAGCAGCCATTGCTTAATTTAATATTGTTATTTTTTAAGTTCATTCTGTACCGGACCGATATTCGCACCTTTTCTCACTGCAATAATTTTATGTAATTCAAACCTGGGTAATACATTGCGCAATTGTAGAATAGGTGTTACGGATCGGTTTACCATGATATTGGGCAATAAATAAGCCGGTTGAATTTAATCAACCGGCCAAATATTAAACCATCTGCCTGCTTATTTTATCATGTCTTTTGTTGTTTTTGCAGTTTCCAGGTGTTGTTTTATTCCACCTACTTTACTTTGAGCCCAGGCTTTCAGATCTGCATCATTTCCATTTTCAGCTTGTTTGTTTAGAACATCCAGCACTTCTTCGTGATCGTCTACCATCGCAGACATATATTCTTTGTCAAAATCTTTTCCTTTCTTTTCTGAAAGTTCACCAAACTTTTTTTGACACTTATCACTAAGACCGGCAGGCAAGGTTATATTTTTGGTTCTTGCTGCTTCCATAAGCTCGTTATTTGCTTTGGTATGTTCATCTATCATCATTTGTGCATATTCCTTTACTTTAGGTGAGGAAGCATTTTGCAATGCAAGTTTACCCATTTCCACTTCAAACATACCGGCATCAGCCATTTTTACTGCGAAATCCGCATCTGCTTTAACGTTAGTGCTGTCAAACTTATCTTCATTTAGTTCTTTAGCTGCCTCCTTTGGGTCTTCTGTTTCATTTTTAGCAGTATCGTTGTTTGAACAAGACACAATAAATAATGAACTAACAAGAACACCGGCAATTAATAATCTTTTCATATAAATTTATTTTTTGTTAATTATGAATATTCTCTATAAACCAATAAATAAGCCAAACCACTAATCTGGTGATTTGATAATTTTCCTTTGCTGGCTTCAGGAAAAATGTGGTTAGTCTTACACCTGTTGTTTCTTTTTTTCTACGACAGCAGCGGGGTATATTTTCCTGATGATCGTAATTGACATTTTATTTAATGAACCCCTTCTGCAAACTCTTCTATCATTTTACTATTAAATGCTTCAAGGTCTGCCGGACTCCGGCTGGTAACAAGACCATTGTCTGTTACCACTTCTTTATCCATCCAGTTTGCCCCTGCATTTACCAGGTCGGACTTAATTGAAGGAAAGGATGTCATTTCCCGGTTTTTTAATTGATTGGTTTCAATCAGTAGTTGCGGCCCGTGGCAAATAGAGGCAACAGGTTTTCCTGCTGTCATAAATTCAGCGGCAAAATCAATGTATTCACTATGTCTTCTCATCTCGTCCGGGTTGATCACGCCACCGGGTATCATTAATGCATCATAGTCGCTGCTGTTGGCATTTTTAAGATTAGTATCCACTGGATAGCTTTCTGACCAGTGATCGTGGTTCCAGGCTTTAACGGAGGATTGCAGCGATACAATTTCAACCTGGGCGCCAGCTTCTTCCAGCGCCTTTTTAGGGCTGGTAAGTTCAATTTCTTCAAAACCATTGTCGGTTAAAATGGCCACTTTTTTTCCTTCAAGAATGTTTGTTATCATAATCTTTTTTTACGTGGTTGTTCCAAATAGTATACCAGCAAAGCGTGGCATGGTTTCGGAAGTTGTTACCTATATAAATAAATTAGAACACAATGGACAAGAACAACAACAATAAAAACAAGCAGGACAACAGCGATCAAAAAAAACTGGTACAAGAAAGTAACGATCGAAAAATCGTCCAGGATTTTAAAGGTTTTCCTGCGGGGGCAGTAAATGAAAATATTATCAATCCCAAAACAGATACGGAGAAAAAGACTGCCGATTTAGATCATACGGATGGCGAAAAGATGAACCAGGAAGAAATTGAAGAAGCTAAGTCTGATGGATCTGCCGGTGCATTTGATGCAACGGAACAGGTAAAAGAATAGTATTCACTGTACAACTCAACAAGCTGGAGGAAAAATTATACTGAAGGAGTACAACAGGTGGCTGTTTTTTAACCGGCTGCTAATTTTTCAAGGCATCGTTTTAAATCAATGCCTTTTCCTAATACACCCGAAAAAAGATCCCCGGTTTTTTTGAGTCTTTCTGGAACAGAGAAAATAGTAAACTCCGAAGGTTTTAAACCACTTTTTACTTCTTTCCATTCGAGTGGAGTAGATACGGTGGCGCCAGGAAATGGACGCAGGCTGTAAGCTGCAGCAATGGTTTGTCCACGGCTGTTTTGTAAATGATCCAAATACAATTTATTTCCCCTCTTTTTTAAATTTCTTTCCATACTTGCAAATGGCAGCTGTTCATTAGCCAGGGTGCAAACTATTTCTGCAAAATCCCTTGCTTGCTGATACGTGTATTTTTTCTGAAGCGGAATATAGATATGCATTCCTGTTGCCCCCGAAGTTTTACAAAACCCGATGGCACCAGCTTTGTCCAATATCTTCTTTATCACGAGTGCGGTTTCAACCACCTGGTCGTAGTTGTTTTTTGAAGATGGATCGATATCAATAATCACATAGTCAGGCTTATCCGGCGATTTTATAGTAGAATGCCATGGATTAATTTCAATACAACCTAAATTGTTCATATAGGCAAGAGTAGCTTTGTTATTGCAAATAATGTAGTCAATATTTTTATTGGATGATTCAGAAAAGATGGGGATGCTTTTAACAAATGCAGGCGTGTCTTCTCCTGCATCTTTGTGATAGAATCCCTTATCAGCAATTCCACCGGGATTTCTTTTTAACGATTCTGGCCTGTCTTTTAAATACGGCAGGATATAATCAGCTATTGACTGATAATAATTGATCATCATTCCTTTTGTGATTTTTTCTTTTGGCCAGTATATTTTATCCCGGTTAGTGGTTTTCACTTTTACCTTTCCAATCAATGTTTCTCCATCCTTACCAGGTTTTTCTGCTGGTGCCGCCGTTTTTTTTGATATACTTTTTGCCATAGTCACATCTTTTTTTGATTTGTCTTCTCTCATTCTAAGAAATACAGGATGCCTCATTTTTCCATCCTCTGTCCATTCGGTAAATTTTATTTCACAAACATATTTTGCCTGCACCCAGGTCACGGGCATATTGGTTTTTACTTTTTCTTTAAAGGGAGATACGGGGGTTTGCAATGGCTGTAGCATTTCATATACCTCCTGCAGCTTTTTTTGGTCAAATCCAGAACCCGTATGTCCTGCATACTGCAATCCATTTTTACCCATTGTGGCCAGTACCAGTGCGCCAAAATATTTTCGTGCCCCGGTAGGTTTTGTAAAACCCACAATTATAGCTTCATCTGATTGGTGGTGCTTTATTTTCAACCAGTAAGATGACCGGGTTCCTTTGAAGTATTCACTGTCTTTTTTTTTCGCCATGATGCCTTCAAGACCCTGTTTGCCTGTTAAAGTGAAAAATGCTTTCCCTTTGTCATGTATATGATCGGAATATTTGATGGTAGCATTTTTTCTGCCGATAAGCTTCAGCAATAGTTCTTTTCTTTCTATCAGTGGAAGTTCACAAGTGTCTTTTCGATCGAGGGATAAGATATCGAATACATAATAGCAGAGAGGAAACTGCGTGTTGTCTTCATAATGTTGTAGTTTTTGAAAAGAAGGCTGTCCCTTTTCATCCAGCACAACAATTTCTCCGTCTAAAACAACATCATGTTTTATTTTTTCAAGCTCCTTGCAAATTAACGGGTACTTGTTATTGAAGCTGATGCCGTTGCGTGAATAGAGTGATGCATTACCCGCCTTGATTTCACCCACAGCCCGGTATCCATCCCATTTTATTTCAAAAAGCCACTCATCGCTGTCAAACACTTCCATGGTTTCTTTAGCCAGCATCGGCTTAATGAAGTTCGAAATTCTGGTGTTAGTATGTGACCTTCTTATCACCGGGCTTTTTTTTTACTGGTATCATTTTCCTTCAGCCATTTATTAATAGGAGAGGAGGCGGGTGTTTCCTTCTCGCTGTCGTATGCATCGTCAGTTGCAAATGCATCCCGGTGTTTTATAAGCAACCAGGCATTTTCCTGGTTGCCTTTTATTTTTACCAATGCAAATTCTCCTTTTAATTTTTTTCCTTTTAATGTAAATTTCAGGTTGCCTGCTTTCAAACCAGCTTTCAAATATTTTTCAATACCATTTTTACCAGGATCGTCAATGCCCGTATAGGTTCCCTTATCCCATATTTCCACAATTCCTGCACCATATCCTGATGGTATGATCCCTTTAAAATCTTTATATGAATAGGGATGGTCTTCCACCATCATCGCCAGTCTCTTATCTGCCGGGTTCATTGAAGGCCCCTTTGGTACTGCCCAGCTTTTTAATACACCATCCATTTCAAGCCGAAGATCATAGTGCAGCCGGGAAGCCTTGTGCCGTTGCACCACAAACGACAGTGAAGCGCTGTTCTTTTTTATTTCACCCGCAGGTTCGGGTGTTGAGTTGAAATTTCTTTTTTTCTTGTATTTTACCAAACTCATATCAGGAAGCTTTTTTCTTTTTTGTCAAACTCGCTTTTAATTGCTCCATCAGGTCTTTGGTTTTGTTATGAACAACTTTCAATTGTGGAGTGGCAACCTTCTTTCCTTTACCCTTGGCTTTAATCAGTTTCAGTAATGCTGCAGTATAAGTGTCTTTGTACTTTTTTATGTCAAACTTCCCTGTAGACTGGTTGATCAGTGATATGGCCATCTTCAGCTCGGCAGGTTTTACTGATGCCCGTGCAGGGACTTTTATTTCTTTTGTATCTCTTATTTCTTCTGCAAACCGCAGGCGGTTTAGTACAATAACATCTCCTGAAGCTCTCACTATTGCGGGTGCTTCTTTATTACGCATTACAAATGTTGATACACCCACTTTGCCGGTTTTTTGCAAGGCATCTCTTAAAAGAACATAAGCACGTTCACCGGATTTATCTGGCTCCAGGTAATAGGGAGTTTCATAGTACATACTGTCGATCTCTTTTTCTAAAACGAAATCTGTAATGGTGATCGTTTTGGTTTTTTCAGCATTGGCAGTTTCAAAATCCTTATCATCCAATATAACATAGCGGTCATTCAGCAGGTAACCTTTTACAATTCCTTCCCACTTTACCTCTTTACCTGTTTTTTCATTCACTCTCATAAACCGGATATTTGAATGATCTTTTTTATCCAGCATATCAAGGTCAAGACTGCTTGCTTCCGTTGCGCTAAAAAGTTTCACCGGGATATTTACCAACCCAAAACCGATGGCACCTGTCCATAATGATCTCATAATTTTCTATTTTAATTAGTTAGGATATCTGCAATTCACAATCTTTTAAATCCTCAGAGCGTTAAAAATCACCCTTATGTCTATTTTATTTAAATACGGGCTAAGCAGGGCCGTATCCGAAAAGGCTATGGAATACGACTCATGCGGGGCCGTTATTAAATAAGTTGATTCGATATAAAAGGCGTGTAATTGATACAGGACCTTTACGGTATAAGTACCCTGGTATGTCGCTACGGGTACCGCATGAAGCCAGCAATTGTGTTGGTCTTCCTTGCTTAATAAATTATATTCCTCTAATTTCATTTTGCATCTTAACGTACTGTTGATCCATAATAAAATAGTATGCCAATGATAGGTTCAGTTGGGATCGGTTTTTTTGATAGTAAGTCTCACTAAACCGTCTTCAAACGAATAACGGACCCACTTTTGTAAGGAGGTCCGTTTTGTTATAAGCAACGTTCATATTCTACACTACATCTCTCATACGTTTTATTTCATCATGATGAACTTTTAGTGCTTGCTGTTGTGAAACAATAAGCTGCCTTGTTGCTGCATCAATTTCTGCGTCAGTTGCCAGTGCATCCTCATAGGCTTTTTGTGCCTGGTCCTCACCGTATTCACAAGATGAGAGGATTGCCTTTCTGTCGGCACCAGTAAATACAGCTTTAACATCCATCCATGCACGATAAATTTTACCCATGGTTGTACTTCCACTGTCCACCTCAGCACCAAATCCTCTTACCAGTTGAGTAAGGTCCGAAACATTGCGGCGGCTTTCATCGGCCATGCGTTGAAATAATGGGTGGAGGCTGATGTCGAATTCTTTACTCTCTTCCGCAGCCTTACGGTACCCTTCGATCCTGTCATAGTTGATTTTGATGAGGTCGTTTAACACCTCAGTCATTTCCGTTGTATTTGTTGTCATAATGAAATTATTTTGTTACTGACCTTACTCCGAATTTTATGCCAGTAACAATGCGTTCAACTATAACCTTCGTTGGCCAAAAAGTGGGTAATGCTTTTCTCATTGTAGAGAAACAGCGGCAGTAACGGAAGGAAAGCACAGCGGGCTATTATGTATCAGGAAGCTTTTCCTTCATTAAAAGAAACACTTTCTATTAAACCTCTAAGGTCATCAGTACTCATGTTGATCTTGCTTGATAAATGTGCCAACAGCACATCTTCTTTGCCCTCTTCATACACAAGATCTTCATCTGTAAGGCTTCCGTTTATTTCTTTCAACCTTTCTTTTACCTCATCCCATGGTTGATTTAATTTTAATTTATTCATGTAAATGTTTTGTATTTTTTAGCAGATAGAAAATGATATCACAAAAATGTATCCAGCCTGCTCCAAAAAAATGCAGAATTTTTTTATGACATGTTTGTACACAATGTTTGAGCATACATTTTGTAATGAATGCGGTATCAAACAAAAAAACTATGCAAAAAGCAAATCCCAAAAAGTCCGTACGTAAAGCGCAGCATCAGCAAAGACCGGGCATTGAAGGTAAAATGAGCCCCGTGCCCATCTCTGAAAAAAATGAGGCCGGGAGCAGTAATAAACTGGCGGGGAAAAAAGCATTGATAACAGGAGGGGATAGTGGAATCGGAAAAGCGGTTGCCCTTCTATTTGCCAAAGAGGGCGCAGATGTAGCTATTATCTATTTAAATGAAGACAAGGATGCAAATGAAACAAAACAACTCATCAATGAAAAATATCACCGGGAATGTTTTTTGATAAGAGGCGACCTTTCAAAAGAAGCTTTTTGTAAAAAGGCGGTGTCAAAAGCAAAAAAGGATTTGGGTGGTATCGATATACTGGTGAATAATGCAGCCATACATTATGAAACGGAGGGACTGGATTCCATCACAACTCCAAACCTCTTAAAAACATTTTCCACCAATGTGTTTTCTTTTTTCTGGATCACCAAAGCGGCGCTGGAACACCTGCCGCGGGGAGGTTCGGTGATTAATACTGCTTCTGTAACCGCTTACAGGGGCAGTGCAAACTTAATTGACTATGCTGCTACCAAGGGTGCTGTCATTTCTTTTACAAGAAGTCTTTCGGCAAATCTTGCAGAAAAAGGAATTCGTGTAAATGCAGTGGCACCCGGGCCGGTATGGACGCCCCTGATCGTATCCAGTTTTAAAGGAAGTAAAGTGTCAAGTTTTGGCAGCGATGTACCAATGAAGCGGGCGGGAGAGCCGGCTGAAATAGCCCCTTCCTTTTTATTCCTGGCCTGCGAAGATTCTTCCTATATAACCGGGCAGGTTTTACATCCAAACGGTGGGGAAATAGTGAATGGATAAAAGTATAATGGTGACTGTTATATAAATATATTTTACAGGAGCCTGTGTAATTTGAATGTTGTAGTAGCCAACAATATATGAGTAAAATGATAAAAAAGAATAAACTCACCCTGAAAGGATTTTGGGAATTAGTAAAAACTACTGGTAAAGGATTTTCTGAAAATAACCTGACAAGACTTGCCGGTTCGCTGGCATATTTCACCGTGTTTTCCATGGGGCCATTATTAGTGGTTGTCATTTCTTTTTGCAGTTTCTTTTTTAAAAGAGAAGCAATAGAAGGCAAGGTTTATGGTATACTCCAGGGATTTGTAGGTAACGATACTGCTTTGCAGCTCCAGGAGATCATCCGTAATGCAGCGGTAGGGGATAAAGGCACGGTAGCTGCAATTATTGGTGTTGTTACCCTGGTGATAGGAGCCACTACAATATTTGCGGAAATTCAGGATTCCGTTAACAGTATCTGGGGCCTGAAACCAAAACCAAAGAACGGGCTGCTGAAGATGCTTGTAAACAGGCTGCTTTCATTTTCACTTGTGGTAAGTCTTTCCTTTTTGTTGCTGGTGTCACTAACGGTAACGGGTGTAATAGAAAGTATCAACGACAGGCTGAAACAGCATTTCCCGGATATTACGGTGTATGTTTTTTACTTTATCAATATTGCATTAACACTCATCACCAGCACATTTATATTTGCTGTTATTTTCAAAGTGCTGCCGGATGCCACCATCAAATGGAAAGATGTTAGGGCAGGCGCCTTTGTAACTGCCTTGCTCTTTATGGGCGGCAAGTTTTTAATTTCATTTTATATTTCAAAAACAGATATTGGCAGCACCTATGGTGCCGCAGGTTCGCTGGTGGTTATTCTTGCATGGATATATTATTCCTCGCTGATACTATACCTGGGTGCAGTTTTTACAAAGGCTTACGCAGTTTGTTATGGTTCCTCTATTCATCCAAACAGTTACGCAGTAACAACAAAAACCGTGGAAGTGGAAACCAATGAGGGCACGCTCCAGGCAAATGAAAAAAATAAGGAGTAAACACATGCGGTTATTCTGTTTGAGAAGGACCGTAGCGTTACAGGAAGCTGTAGTGGCAGAAACTGTTGCATGATAGATTTCAACCTGCCAATAAAAATGGTGACGGCTGCTTTGTCTTTAGAACAGCAGATGAGTGATAGTAACCATTTCAATTTTGAATTCGTTTTTTCAAATTTTTATCAATCAATATAGTAACCTTTGACAGCATGGATTCCATGTCAAATGGTTTGGCAATAAAGTCATCTGCACCTGCATCCATTGCTTTGTTCTTGCCATCAGGTAACGCAGAAAACATCAGGACCGGGAGCGGTGAAAGAGCTTCATTTTTTTTAAGGGCACGGCACAGGTCGCATCCGTTGTCACCCGCTATCAGCATATCCAGTATCAACAGCTGGTATTGCTGTGATTTAAGTGCAGGGATTATTTTGTCAACACGGTTGATCAGGGTGACGTTGTAATTTTTAAATTCCAGCATCATTTTCAGCATTTGGCCGATATCTTCATCATCGTCCAGAATTACTATATTTTCTTTAGCGTTCATTGTGCGTGTTTTTATTTGTGATGGGAATAGTAAATGTAAAAATGGAACCTTCACCAGGAGTGCTCATTACAGTAATTCCACCTCCATGCCGGTGAATTATTTCTGCCGTGATATACAGGCCGATACCAAAACCTGTATAGTTTTGATTTTCGTGTGTTCCTGTTTGATAGAACCTATGAAATATTTTGTGGTGTTCTGATTTTTCAATACCAACACCATAGTCTTTAATACTTACCGAGGCAAAGCCTTCTTCCGTGGCGGTTAAATAGATTTCTACCTTATTATTTTCCGGGGAGTATTTGATAGCGTTAGTGATCAGGTTGATGATTACCTG
>ERZ795056.6238-NODE-6238-length-11685-cov-5.153396_pt1 | contig 11685 bp, 8 predicted proteins | sample MGYA00375140_ERZ795056 | MGnify/ENA primary metagenome ERZ795056 (study PRJEB30185, sample SAMN05720227) | activated sludge metagenome | isolation source: Anaerobic digester | place: USA | collected 2015-03-09 ...
CCAACCGGGCCCGGTTGCGGCGTTGATCCACGTAAAAGCCGGTCTTCTGCCCGCGGAGAGGGCTGGTGTAAAACGAGAGCCCGCCTTCATGGATGACCAGCTCCTCCGGCGTGATGCCGTGGACCTGACCCACGCAGGGCCCCAGGCCTTCCAGCCCGCGACCCTCGTGGTCGCTCCGCTCGTACAGGCTTTCCGGCCGGATCTCGTCGATAAGGATGCCCGCGATCTCGTCCTTCAATCTATGCATCCCCAGGGTGAGGCACTGCATGACCAGGTGGCCCGCGTAGGTGTCGACGATGAGCCCGGGGATGCCGTCCCCCTCCGAGAAAATAAGGCGATAACTATCGGTAGCGCCGAGCCCCGGGATGGAGGCGCGCCGCGACACGGCCGCGCGGATGAGCCCCCGCAGCGTGTCCGGGGTAAACGTCCCGCTTCCAAACGAGAGCATGCGGACCGCGATTTGTGTCCTCCCATTGAAGTAGCCGTGCCCCAGCACTTCGCCGCCGGCGCTGCATACTGCCACGATCTCGCCGTCCTGGATGTCCGGGTCCCTGCGTTCTATGGCGCCTGAGAAGATCCAGGGGTGCCGGTGACGGAGGGCTTTTTCTTTGTTTTGCCTGAGGTGAATCTGCTTCATGTATATGGTCCATGCGTCCGGCAGGGGCCCGGTCAAACCGATCGGCCTCCGGCTGCCTGTGCGATCGTGCGGCGGGCTAAAGTCACTGTCAATTATAATATGGGCGGCCGGTGCCGGGTCACTTTTTTAATTAATGTACTTGATTTTATAGGATTATCGAATTGTATGTTACCAATGCTTCTTACTCGCATCTGAATAATTATCAATCCGGGGGAATTACATGAAAAAATTAGTAGCGATTCTGCTCGTGGTATTGGCCGTACCGGCCATATTCCTCTCCTGCAAGAAAAAACCGGGCGATGTCATCATGCTGAACTACAGCATCTTCTTCCCGCCCACGCACGGCCAGTGCAAGGCCGGCGAGCTATGGGCGAAGGAGATAGAGGATAAAACCGACGGCAGGGTGAAAATCAACATCTATCCCGGCGGCACACTGGTCAAGGCCGAGGATACCTTCACCGGAGTGGAGAAAGGGGTATCGGACATAGGCATGTCATGCTTCGCCTATACCCGCGGGCGTTTCCCGATCATGGAAGCGGTCGACCTCCCGCTCGGATACCCTGACGGCAAAACTGCCACGAAGGTCGCGAATGAATTCTACAAGGCCATGAAGCCGAAAGCGCTCGACAGCGTCAAGGTCCTCCTCATCCATGCGCACGGCCCGGGCCTCCTGCATTCGGTGAAGCCGCTGAAGACGCTGGCCGACCTGAAGGGATTGAAAATCCGGTCCACCGGCCTGAGCTCGAAGATCGTGAAGGCGCTCGGCGCCATACCCGTCGCTATGCCGCAGCCCGAAACCTATGAGGCGGTGCAGAAGGGCGTGGTGGACGGCACCTTCGGTCCCATCGAGACGCTTAAAGGCTGGAAGCACGCCGAGGTCATCAAGAACACCACCGACTGCCCCGATATTGGCTACACCACCGCGATGTTCGTGGTCATGAACAAGGCAAAATGGGACATGCTCCCCGATGACGTGAAAAAGGTATTCGAGGATGTGAGCGCCGAATGGGTCGATGTCCATGGGAAGAAGTGGGACGAGCTTGACGGCGAGGGGCGCAGTTACACGAAAGAGAAGGGGAACACTATCATAAAGCTTGCTCCCGAGGAGAACGCGAAATGGGTCGCGGCGGTCCAGGGCATTATCAATGACTATATCAAAGAAGTAAAGGCCAAGGGGCTTCCGGGCGACAAGGCGGTTGCCGAGCTGAAAAAGCTGATCGCGGAGTACAGGAAGAAATAGTATAGAGCGAACGTTTCACCACCTCAGGCCTGTGGCCACCTCCCCCGTTTAGCGGGGAGGACGGGAGGGGATGTTTTTTAAGCCAGGGAATTGTAACACGTCATGGTACGACTCGAAAAAATTCTCACAGCCATATCGGACAAATTCAACTGGGTGGCGGCGGCGGCCGTTGCGGTCATGATGCTCCTGACCGTGGTCGACGTCGTCATGCGCCTCTTTAAAATGCCGATCCCCGGTACGTTCGAGATCGTCGGGATGTTGGGAGCGGTGGCCATATCCTTTTCGCTTGCGTATACTTCGATCGAGAAGGGCCATATCACGGTTGAGGTCCTGATGCAGAAGATGCCGGAGCGGGTACAGGCCATTTTCACGGCGCTTTATTCGCTGGCGAGCGCGCTGTTTTTCCTGTTCGCCGCATGGGTCTGCATCGATTATGCGATTGACCTGATAAAAAGCGGCGAAGTGTCGTCCACCATAAAAATGCCGACCTACCCCTTTGTCCTGGGGATATCGATCAGCTCGGTGCTCCTGGCGCTGGTGCTTTTTCTGGAATGCTTCAAGTCTGTCCGGGAGTTTAAGAACTAATGAGTCCCACAACAATAGGTATCATCGGCCTGGTCGCGCTCGTGGTCCTCATTTTTACGAGGATGCCCATCGGCTTTCTCATGGCAATCGTCGGGTTTATCGGCTTCGCCTCGATAGTGAACGTGGATGCAGCGTCCACCCTCCTGGCCAAGGACCTGGTTGCCGTGTTCAGCTCGTATAACCTCACTGTTATTCCCCTGTTTGTGCTGATGGGGCAGATCGCGTTCCACACCGGCATATCGCGCAGGCTCTTCGACACGGCGTACAAGTTTATCGGACACTGGCCGGGCGGGCTTGCCATTGCCACGGTCGGCGCCTGTGCCGGTTTCGCGGCCATCTGCGGCTCCACGAACGCCACTGCGGCTACCATGGGGTCTACCTGCCTGCCCGAAATGAAGCGGTACAACTACGACCCGGGGATCGCCTGCGGGGTCGTCGCTGCGGCCGGCAGCCTGGGCATACTGATACCGCCAAGCACCATTTTCATCATTTACGGCATCCTGACGGAGCAGTCCATTGGCAAGCTCTTCATATCCGGGGTCATTCCCGGGATCCTGCTCGCGTCGCTTTTCGTCACTGCCATCATGATCTGGGTCTACCTGAAGCCGGAGCTGGCCCCCCGAGGTCCGAAGACAACCTTTAAGGAAAAGCTCATGTCGCTCTCCGGCACGGGCGAGACCCTGCTCCTGTTCATACTGGTCATGGGCGGGCTTTTTTCGGGCATCTTTACCCCCACGGAAGCGGGCGGGGTCGGCGCGTTCGGGGCCATGGCCATCGCCCTGGTGCGTCGTTCCATGACATGGAAGGCCTTTCTCCAGTCACTCATGGAAACGACCCGCATATCCTGCATGATCATGATGATCGTGGCAGGGGCCACGGTGTTTGGTCACTTTCTCGCGGTATCGCGTATTCCGTTCGACATAGCCAACTCGATCCTGGGCCTGGACCTGCCGCGGGCCGTGGTCATGATGATGATCATCGCCATCTACATCATCGGCGGCTGCTTTCTCGACTCCCTGGCGCTTATCATGCTGACCATCCCGATCTTCTACCCGGTGGTTGTCCAGCTCGGGTACGACCCGGTCTGGTTTGGCGTCATCATCGTCATGGTAACACAGATCGGGGTCATTACCCCGCCGGTGGGCGTGAACGTGTACGTGGTCCACGGCATAGCGCGCGACGTGCCCATATACACGATCTTCAAGGGCGCCATGCCGCTGCTCGTCGCGCTTATCATCGGCACCCTGCTGCTGATACCGTTCCCCCAGCTGGCCCTGTTCCTCCCGGGCCTGATTAAATAGGGATGCCAGCTTAAAGGTCCGCATGCGCGTGCGGACCTGCGGTCACTCAATGAGATTGAAGATGTAATACCCGTAACCGTTGGGCGTCAGGAGATACGGCAGCTCCCCTATAGCAGGGAACATAGTGCCGCCGATGATGTCTACCGGGATATAGTTGCTTAAAAACTGCAGATCTATCTCCACCGGCTGCGCGGTGGGCGCCAGGTTGAAAACACAGAGTATCTTCATGCCATCGTGCTCGATCAGGTAAACCAGCACCTTCTTATTGTCGGGATAGAGGAACGACAGGGAGCCGGTCCCGAATATGGGGAATGATTTGCGGATGTTTATGAATGTCCTGAGCCAGTTGAAAAGGGAGTTACTGTTGTGCCTGTCCTCTTCCGCGTTGACAGAATTATAATTATACACCGGGTCCGTAATGACCGGAGCGTAGAGGCGCGAGGGCGGCGCGTTTGAAAAACCCGCATTCTTGTTGTCGTTCCAGTGCATCGGCGTCCTGACGCCGTTTCTGTCCCCGAGATAAATGTTGTCTCCCATTCCGATCTCGTCCCCGTAATAGATCACGGGCGTTCCGGGAAGGGTCAGCAGAATCGCGTAAAGCAGCTCGATCTTTTTCCTGTCGTTGCCCAGGAGCGGTGCGAGACGCCTTCGTATCCCCCTGTTGATCCGCATCTGCTTGTCCTCGGCGTATGCATGGAACATGTAGTCCCGCTCTTCGTCGGTTACCATTTCCAGCGTCATCTCGTCGTGGTTCCTCAGGAACATGGCCCACTGGCACGCCGGGGGGATTGCCGGCAGCCGTTTCATGATGTCTACGATCGGGCCGTGGTGCTCAAGCTTCAGGGACATGAACAGCCGCGGCATGAGCGGGAAGTTGAATGCCATGTGGAATTCGTCCCCGTCCCCGAAATAGTGAACCAGGTCCTCGGGCCACTGGTTTGCCTCGGCGAGGAGGATGGCGCCAGGGTAATCGCGCTCTATGATCCCCCGGATCTCCCGGATGAAGGCGTGCGTTTCGGGAAGGTTCTCGCAATCGGTGCCCGCGCGCTCGTACAGGTAGGGGACGGCGTCGACGCGGAAGCCGTCGAGCCCCATATCCAGCCAGAACCGGATGACGCGTGTCATCTCATCCCGCACCTTCGGGTTGTCGTAGTTCAGGTCGGGTTGATGGAAAAAGAAACGGTGCCAGTAATACAAACCCGTTTCCTTGCAGTAGGTCCAGTTGGAGGTTTCGAGATCGGAAAAGATGACCCGCACTTCCTTGTATTTTTCCGGGTCGTCGGACCATACGTAATAATCGAAAAAAGGCGATTCCGGCCCCTTCCTGGCCTCCAGAAACCACTGGTGCTGGTCGGAGGTATGGTTGAGCACAAGCTCGCCGATTACTTTCAGGCCGCGGTTGTGCGCTTCGTACAGCAGGTTGCGAAAGTCTTCAAGCGTGCCGTATTCAGGGTTAACGCCGTAATAGTCCATGATGTCATACCCGTCGTCCCGTCCGGGAGTGGGGTACACGGGCATGAGCCAGATGCAGTCGATGCCGAGGTCGACGAGGTAGTCGAGACGCGCGATCAGTCCGCGGAAGTCCCCCCTGCCGTCCCCGTTGCTGTCCTGGAACCCGCGGACGTACAGCTCGTAAATGATTGAATTTTTATACCATAATGGATCAGCGTGTGTGTTTTTATCCATTGTTTATTTCGTTCCTAACTGGCCAAGAATGTTCCGGACCGTACGTATTCCATCAACGACATATTTTGCCCTGGAGGGTCCGAATCCCACCTTGATGGTATGTCCCCATTCGGGGATCGCCGCAAACATATCTTCATCGGTGTTGTCATCGCCGATTGCGAGTATGAAATTATACTGCGTTGTCGAAAGGAGAAACCCCGCTATTTTTCCCTTGCTGATCTCAAGGCTTTTGATCTCGAGAACCTTGTTGCCTTCCATGATGCCCAGGTTGCGGTTCGCGATCATATGAAGGATGTCGCCTTTCAGCTCCATTGCGCGCATTGAGGCCAGCTCCGAATCGGAGCGGCGGTAATGCCAGGCAAGTGAGAATTCCTTTTCTTCGATAAATGTTCCGGGTGTGCGGTCGCAGTAGGACTCGAGTATCGGCCTGATGTCATTTTTCCATGCTGAATCCTCCGTTGTGGCGGCCTTCCATTCGTCGCCCTGGAGCTTTATCCAGGCGCCGTGCTCGGCGATCAGCGTCATCTGCAATCCGGAAAAATGCCTCTCCAGAAACTCGACATTGCGACCGCTGATGATCGCGATGTGGGTATTTTTGTCAGATGAAATATCCGAGAAGAGACTGATCAGGTCCGGATCCGGCACGGCGGCATCGGGCCTGTCGAAAAACGGTATGAGGGTGCCGTCATAATCAAGGAGTAGCAGCCGGGATGTGCCGGCCCGGTATGCATTCAGGATTGTTTTCAGAACTTCGCCGTGCACCCTTTTCGCGGAGTATTCTTCATCAATATTTTTCATCCCGGATAACTTTTCAATGAAAGCCGTGGCCCACTGGAACACGTCGTTTCTCTGTAGCCTTCGCTGCATTATCTGCATGCGCCGGTGCTGTTCGGAATCCGGCATAAGGAGGGCAGATGCTATCGTATCGGCGACTTCCTCGCGGTTGTTGGGATTGACTATCAGCGCTTCGCCCAGCTCTTCAGAGACTCCTGCCATTTCGCTTAAAATGAGAACGCCATCGTTGTTAACACGGGCGGCGACATACTCCTTGGCGATCAGGTTCATGCCGTCCCGCAGAGGCGTTACCAGGCACACATCGGCACAGTGGTAGAGGGTCATGATCATCTCGAAGGGGAGCGACCGGTACAGGTACTGTATAGGGGACCAGCTCAGGGTGTTGTACTTGCCGTTGATCCTGCCGACCTGCTCGTTAATGTGCTTTCTCAGCTTGATATACGTGTCAACTTCAGTGCGGGACGGGACGGTGACTATAATCATCTGGACCCGGCTGTGGAATTCGGGGTATTTCTGGAGAAACCGCTCGTATGCATTAAGGCGCTCAATAATCCCCTTGGTGAAATCCAGACGGTCCATGGAAAGGATCATTTTAATCCCCCCGAGGTTTTTCCTGAAACTTTCGATTTCCCTGGATATCTTCCTGTTTTTCAAGTAATCTGAATACCGCCGGTAGTCAATTCCCATCGGGAACGTATCGCATTTAATCGTACGATTATCGAAATTCAGCTGGCCCATGGAGTGTTCTGTCCCCAGGATGCGCTGGACGCTGCTGAGAAAGTGGCGCATATAACCGAACGTATGGAATCCGATTATGTCGCTGCCAAGGAGACCGTTCAGTATTTCCTTCCTCCATGGCATAAGACGGAAGACCTCGTATGACGGAAACGGGATGTGAAGGAAGAACCCGATTTTAGCGTCCGGAATATTCTGCCGTATGATGCCCGGCAGGAGCATGAGGTGGTAATCGTGGACCCATATTATATCACCGGGCTCGTATATGCCTGCGAGGGTTTCGTTGAATTTCGTGTTTACGTTTATATAGGCCCGCCATGATTCATCGTCATAGCTGGTGAAGAAAGGAAAATAGTGGAACAGCGGCCAGATTGTCTTGTTGGAAAATCCGTCGTAGTACAACTTGGTGTCGTGGTTGCTTAAAGGTACGGCATATGCCCTGTGCTTTTCAATTAGTGTGTTTTTCATGGTATCCAGCTCAACCTGCCCGAGGTTATCGGTCGTGATCCCGCTGAAGCCGACCCAGAGACAAGGGTATGTCTTTGATACCGAGGACATGCCGGTGGCAAGGCCGCCGACGCTGGGAGTGAACGCGATTTCGCCGCTTTTTTTTATATCGACCGTGACCGGGAGCCGGTTTGCTACCAATATTAATTTTGCCATATGCTGTTACCGTACCACTTTCATTTTAATAATATTTTTCCCGCCTCTTTTTGCATTATACATGCAGGTATCCGCCAACCGAATCATCTCCCTTACGGTTTTCGGATATTTGTGAAATGACACAACACCAAAACTGAAAGTAACTGGCCATGATTTTTTCTCCATTGCATGGAGTAAATCAGTACGGAGTTTATTAACAATTGACCTGGCCTGCTGATCATCCGTTTCGATTAGGATCAGGGAAAATTCATCTCCGCCGAGACGCGAAACGAAATCAGTGGATCGAATAGAGCGTTTTATGACCGAGGATGCCTCAACGAGTAAACTGTCTCCTTCATGGTGGCCGAGCGAGTCATTTATTACCTTGAAATTGTCAATGTCCATGTATATAATCGTAAGTGGGTGACTGTATCGTGCGCCCCGTTGAAACTCCATCTGCAGCACTTCTTCAAACTGCCTGCGGTTGGGAATTTTCGTTAAAAAATCAAGACGGGCATTTTCACGCTCAGATTTAAAATAATGCAAAACGAGTGTGATTATTATAAAAAAACCGAGTCTGACACCTGAATTCCAGAAAAGAATGGGCATGGGCAGTTGATGTTTTCTGGAGATGACCTCAGCAGCGAGCCACATCATGGAGCTTAATATGGAAAATAATATACCTTCTTTTAATCTAGTGTACCAGGTTACCAGTACAACCGGGATTACATAAAAAATTGAAAAACTGACACGAAAATCAACCCATGAGTCAATCAAGCCAAGTAATAATACCAGTGAGAAACCCAAAATGATGATATGAATTCTTTTTTTCATTTTCCGATGTTATAACTTAGTAATTATTTTTTAAATGAAGAATATATTACAATGTATACAATTATCAATAATTGTCCAATGAAAAAGGGAAGGGGAGCATTTCAATATCTGAAATATAACACAATTGAAATTGATGTATAAGTTAATTATTAATGATTAATAATTCAAATAAAAATTTTATTTTTAATAAAAAAAATATTATTATTATTGATTTATAATGAAAATGTATCTAGATTTTATCATCAATTAATTAATTTCGAGTATGGGAATGACCCCTATAAAATTACTACAAGAATATGTTGTTTCATTTAAGTCACCCAGGTCATATAGTGATAATAATGTTGCAAATAACTATATAATGAAGGATATGTCTCGAATACTTCATACTGGCACTATGGTGCTCGGTACGATTCTACTGACAATGCTAATCGGGATTTTAGATATTGTAACAACATCCCAATACCGGTTATTCTTTTTTTATATTCTTCCTGTAATAATCGCTTCGTTTTACATGAACATATGTTATAGCTTTTTTCTCAGCTGGGTTTCGACATTGTTCATATTGGTTTCCGTATATGTCGATCATCACGCCCTGCATCTCAAACATTTCTGGAATGCCGGCATAATGCTGATAATATTCTCGTCTATCAGTTATTTTTCGCGGCTTTTACACAGGATCCGGTCTATTGAAAAAGAAAAAGCATTTATAGAGGAAAAAAACATCATTCTTGATACATCTTTAAAAGAAAAGGAAATGCTGATACGTGAAACAAACCACCGCATGAAAAACAATCTATCCATGATCAGTTCTCTGATCAAATTGTCGGCAGGAGTGGACAGAGAAAAAATGATCATGAATCTGACCAACCGTATCCAGGCATTCAGCATTCTCTATGAGAAATTGTCTTATTCAAGCAATGAAAATGCAAAAATCATGTTGCAGGGTTATCTTGAAGATATAGTCGATCTCATAATCGAGACAGATGATAGAGCGAGGGACCAGATATCATATGCAATAGCCGGAGCTGATTTTTATGTTGCATTAAAATCGGCATCCCTTTTGGGACTTATAATAAACGAACTGGCGACGAATTCAATTCAACATGCGTTCAGAAACATGGAGGGAGTCCCCAAGGCCATAAAAGTAATTTTTTCAGAAGGTTATCCGGGATTAATCATGGCGTGCAGCGATAACAGACCTGACTTCAATTTTTATAACAAGGCAGAGGTTGGAAATCATGTCGGATTCCTCTTGCTGAATTCGATCTCAAAACAGCTTGGCGGAGAGGTGCGTTACAGGGGGGGATGGCTCGGAATTTATCATAATCTTTCCCGATTCTCGCTTGATTATTGAAGGTGAAAAAATGTTTACCATAATAAAGAACCTGCTCGACTATAATTTCATGGGCAATTCGGTGCTCCAGTTATTGATCGGTATAAGTGTAATAATGGCTGGGCATCTTGTGATAATAATTTTCAAACACCGTGCCATAACAATAAAAAACAGGTCGATCGGGGAAGATAAACAATCCTTGTATGAAAAAATAATCCAGGCGCATAAGTATGCGGCGCCGTTGATATATATAATAATCATTTATTATACTCTGAACGACATCCTGACGTTACCACATCAATTAACGAAGGCACTATATCTCGTATTTGTTATCTCGGGATCGTTTTACGGAATTCGTTTGCTGATGCATATCATCAGGAATGCGTTAAAGGCTTATTTCAGTAAACGTGACAAGGAAAAAAGCGAAGAACAGATCAATCGCAGCATTCGAGGACTGATCACGTTTATTAATATAATAATCTGGATTATCGGTTCAATATTTATAATTGATAATATTGGCTTTCGCATCTCGGCGATTGTGACAGGACTTGGAATCGGGGGTGTTGCCCTGGCACTGGCTTCACAATCGATATTGGGAGATCTTTTTCATTATTTCGTGATATTTTTCGATAAGCCTTTCAAAATTGGTGATTTTATCACAGTTGCCGACAAGATGGGGTCCATAGAGAAAATTGGAATCAAGACTACACGGATCAGGAGCCTGAGCGGCGAAGAAATCATTATGTCAAATACCGATTTAATGAACGGTCGGATTCATAATTATGGAAACATGAAAAAGAGAAGGGTGGTATTGAACATCGGGGTGGTCTTCCGGACCTCGCCCCGTACAATAGCAGCAGTCCCGGGTGAAATTAAGCGTATCATCAACGGGATGGATGGCGTTGAATTCGACCGGGCGCATTTCAGTGGATTTGGCGATTCAGGACTTATGTTCGAGGCTGTATATTACATTGAAGGTCCTGATTATAACGACTTCATGAATAAGCAGCAGGATATTGGCATCGCAATCCTGAAGAGATTTAAAAAGCTTAATATTGAATTTGCCTATCCTGCGAGGACAGTGTTTATCGAGCGTCGATGATTTGTTGTTCACTGGATATAAATTCCAGCCTGCTATAATCCTCTTCGCTTTTCATCAGCACATAGAGCACATCATTTTTTTCCAACTTGAAGCTGTCATGAAAGAGGTGGCAGTTCCTCTCTTTCCTTGCAACGAATAGAATCACCATGTTTTTCGGGAGCGGATATGTGCCGGGTTCATGTTTCAAAAAGGCCGTATTGACTGCTAAAAAAGTCTTAATAACCGGTTTCTTTATTGAAAAATATTCACGGATGGTGCTGATGAATGACAGAACCCTGGATTCCTGCATGCAGTTGCAGGTCAATTTAATTCCTTCCGTCCGTATTATCTCCGAAAGTTCATCCCCCGACTTTTCGCTTAACATGACGTACAGGTTTTTTATGCCGTATGTTTTTTTTAAAAATCTGCAAAAGAGCACGTTGATTTCGTTGTTGGATGTGGCTGCAAGCACTGAGGAATAATAATCGACCTCAATTCCCGAAAAAGTATCGGGCGCGAGCCCGTTCCCATTGATGTACTGAAATCCCATCTTTCCGGCAAGGTCGCAATTCGAGAGATCAGAATCAATAAAAAGCACGTCATTCTGGTGTTTTCGCCAGTTCAGTGCAAGGCCTATCGTGACGGAATTGATTCCGAGGATGATGATGTGTTGATCGCCCTCGACCAGGACGCCAATCCTCCGGGCGATAAATGATGCGCTCAAGCCCTGAAGCAGTACGGTGACGGATATAAGCGTGAATACGAGTATTTCGATTATGTCCGCAAGCTCTACAAAGGCCCCGCCACTACCGAGAT
>ERZ795056.6241-NODE-6241-length-11681-cov-4.384569_pt1 | contig 11681 bp, 6 predicted proteins | sample MGYA00375140_ERZ795056 | MGnify/ENA primary metagenome ERZ795056 (study PRJEB30185, sample SAMN05720227) | activated sludge metagenome | isolation source: Anaerobic digester | place: USA | collected 2015-03-09 ...
TACGAGATGTTAAGCGGTGACTGGAGTTCAGACGTGTGCTCTTCCGATCTCATACAAACATTAGGCGATTTGCATGCGGTAGAAACTGAAAAGACGTTGCAAACACTTTATACTAATCAACCCCAAATTTGTCAGTTAGAAATTTTAAATGCCTTGGGAAAGTTCAAAACCGGCGAATCTATTCCGTTTTTGAAACATGAATTTAGTCACGCTTCTAGCCTTGAACTTCGTAAATTCGCGGCCTATGCGATTTTATTGCACGACGATATCGGCATGGGCATTCTAAAAGAAATGGAGAACGAAACCAATGATAGCGGTAAACTAATTTTACGGCACATCGAGAATCCTTTAATCGTTTACAAATAAAAATGACAATATTTGAACACATAAGGACCTTCTATGAGTATTTCGTTTTCTTTTACGGATTTGCTTTATTTATTTCCTATATTTTTTTAGCAGTCACTTCTTTTATTTCAATTCGTAAATATCAACGATATAATTTAGAGCTCGATGATAATTACATCATGGCTTCTCCCTTAACGCCGGGAATTTCTGTGGTGGCGCCCGCCTTTAACGAAGGGGTTACCATCATTTCGAATGTGCGTTCATTGCTTACATTGAACTATCCCAAATTTGAGGTTATCATTGTAAACGATGGTAGCACCGATGATACACTTGAATTATTGATCAAGGAGTTTGAAATGGAAGAAACGCCATTTGCGTATGTAGAAAAAATTAAAACACGTCCCTTCAAACGAATTTTCAAATCAAGGAATCCGGCTTTTGCCTTGTTGACTGTGGTGGATAAAGAAAATGGAAAGTCTAAAGCAGATGCCTCCAATGCCGGTATTAATGCCTCTTCGTTTCCCTATTACTTATGTACTGATGTAGATTGTTTACTAGATCGGAATACCTTGTTGAAAATGATTAAACCCATTTTGGCAAGTAATGACCGTGTAATTGCCGTAGGTGCCACCTTGCGTATGGCCAATAGTTGTGATACAGATGAAGGCATCATCACACGTGTGCGCCCGCCTCGAGGTATCATTCCACGTTTCCAAGAACTTGAATATTTACGCGCTTATTTATTAAGTAAGATGGGGTGGTCGTTAGTGAATTGCACACCGAATGTGTCAGGAGGACTCGGATTATTTGATAAAGAAATTGCGGTAAAGGGTGGAGGATATGATCCCTTGTCACATGCGGAAGACATGGATCTTGTAACGCGTATGATGACCTATATGATCAATAATAAGTTAGAGTATCGCATTACCTACGTGCCACTTTCATGTTGCTGGACTGAAGGCCCACCCAATCTTCAAATTTTAAATCGTCAGCGAACGCGCTGGGGGCGAGGTTTGTTGCAGTTGTTCTATGTTCACCGTAAGGTGCTTTTTAATCCACAGTATAAACGCTTAGGTTTAGTGGTTTATCCTTATGCATTTATATTTGAGTTTATTGCTCCAATTATTGAATTTACAGGTATTTTATTTTTTATTTTTCTGGCTATTACTAATCAAGTGAACTGGTCTATGGCGGCCATTTTGTTTACGTTTACCTACACTTTTGCGGTCATGATTTCGTCATTAGCTGTTTTGTGGGATCAAATGACCTACAAATATTATCGAACTTGGTGGGAAGTAATGAAATTATTGGTCATGGGTTTTCTTGAACCTTTTATTTATCATCCTCTTATTGTATTTTTCGCCATTAAAGGGTATTGGTCATACCTTACACAACGACAACATGAGTGGGGTTCGATGACGCGTCAAGGATTTGATCCGAAATCGAAAAAGGAAAATGTTGAAACTACAATTCTAACTAATGAGTAAACGTATATTCATCTTAATTTTAATGTGCTTGCCTCTGATGCTGGTTGCTCAAAAATCAAGCAAGTTGCAAAATGAAAGTGATTACTATAAGTCGGCGAAACGCTTTTTGGATGCTGGAGATATTGCCTTGGCCATCGGCTATTGTGAAAAAGGATTGAAAGAAGAACCTGAAAATATGGATCTTCAAAATTTATTGGCGAAGGCTTATCTATTAAATGGGCAATTGGATAAAGCTCGTACCAAATTATTATTTATTTTAAAAGTACAGCCGCATAACTGGGACGCTCGCAGACGCTTGGTCAATGTAGAATATGAAGCCAAGCACTATTCAACAGCCTTATGGCATATCAATGAATTTTTAAATCATGCGCCTTTTGACAATGAAATGTGGATGAAAAAAATTTCCATCTACGAAATCATAGGTCATAAACATGAAGCAGAGCGATTGGCAAGTCGGTTGTATGCCATTTTCCCGGATGGTTCAAATGCGCAAAAATTAAATAGCTATTATTCGCTCAACAAGGCAACACAGTCTGTAAAAAGCGGCAATATTTATAAGGCCAAAGAGGATATCATGAACTTGTTGAAATCGGATCCACAAAATTATGATGCGCATGTACAACTCATCAATACCTATCTGAAATCAGGTAGTAAAGAAGAAGCCTTAACAGCCACCGAAAATGCACTGACTCGTTTTCCGGGAAATCGATATTTGATTTCAAAAAAGTTAGGTATCCTCGAAGAAACAAAACGCTATGGTGAAGCGCTTGATTTTGCTAAGTTTATTCAGAAGCGTTATCCGGGCGCGGGTTATCAATCCTATATCAATAATTTAAAATACCAAGCAGCACGCCAAGCCAAAAACAATGATGCGTATGCGATGTATTTGGATATACTTGAGTCTAATCCCGGCGATGAAGAAGCCCGTACCTATGTGATTAATACCGCCATTTCAAGAGGTTTGTATGAAGAAGCATCTGCTTTTGTGGATAAGGCATTGAAGTCACGCCCGAATGATAATAATTTACTACAGAAAAAATTGTATATTCTTCGAGCGACTCATCGAGAAGGTCCTGCGTTTGTGTTGGCTGAATCGTTGTACATGAAGAATCGCGGTAATAAAGATATTCAAGAGCAATATGTGAATTTAGCCCTGGCGCAAGGAAAAGGATATTTGGCTGAACAAGAATGGGACAAAGCCGAAGAAATTTTTAGAAAAATAAATGCATTTTCTGATGCGCAACCTTTAGCCAAAGAGTATTTATTTTCAATTTATAACCAACAAAAAAAATACCCACAAGCATTAAGCGCCATCAACGATTTGATTCGTAATTATCCGCGAAATGAAAATTATAAATTTAAAAAAATTGGGGTATTAGAAAGCATGGGTGATTTGGAAGGTGCCTTAGAAGCTACGCAAGCCTTACCTCGAAATATTAAATACAAAGAAACGTATACCAATCTATCATTGCCTTTAGCTAAAAAATTAATTGAAGCCGAAAAGTATGATAGTGCGCTAATCATGGTGGACAAAATTTTACTCAACGAGGAAGATAATTTTCAAGCCTATGTATATGCGATTAATGTTTGCAGTCAAACCAAGCAATATCAAAATGGAATTGGATATTGCGATCTCGCATTGGATTATTATCCGGGCAATAAAGAAATTTTATTGAAGCGAGCCGGTTTATTTCAAGCCTTAAAAAATACACAAGAATCGGTTGACATTCTCGATAAATTACAACAAGCGTATCCTTACAATGAGAAAATAAAAAGTGCACTTATTGAAGATCGAAATTTATATGCCAAGAAGTTTGAACGCCGTAATGAAAAAGATTCGGCGATGTTGAACTATAAGAAAAATTATGAATTAGATCCAACTGACACCACTGCCATTTATAAAATTGTGAACTTGTATTTAGATCAAAAAAATACAGATTCAGCCTTAGCATATATCAAATCCGGCTTGGACTTATATCCTGAAAATGCACAGCTTTTATTAAAGAGTGCCGTTACTTACGAAATGATGAATCAATTTGATTCCGCCTCAAAATATGTCACTTTGTTGATTCCTCGTAATAATTTAGGTCGCAGCTATCAAGATTATGCCGATTATCTGAACAGCAAAGATTTGAAAAATCAAGGTGGCATTTTATTTTTACGTACCTTTTTTGATACGATTCAGAACACGAATAGTTTGGCCTCTTTTCAATATTCGCGTTTCTTTAAAAACAACACCTATACATTTCGTTTGAATTATGCCGCTCGAAATAATGGAACAGCCATTCAACATGAAATGGACTGGTACCATAAGATAGATAAACGTTGGTACTCGGAATTCAATATTGGCATTGCGAATAAAACGATGTTTCCGTTTTTTAAAATTTCGGGTTCCTTGTACCGAACATTGCCAAAAGACTACGAAGCCGATGCAGGCCTTCGATATGTTCGTTTAAAAGATTTCTCTACCTACTCCCTTTTGGGAGGGCTCTCAAAAACTTACAATGATATTTGGTTGAATTTTAAAGGCTATTTATTATTTGATGGTTCTAATTTGTACAATGCAGGTCGATTGTCCGGACGATTTTATATGAATAACCGTTCTGAATATTTTACGGTATTAGGCGGATGGGGCACACCACCGGATGATAAAAGTTTAGATTTCTTATTGAACAAATTCTTAGGAGTGGTTTCTCGTTACGTTGGGGCCGGTTATCAAAAAGAATATAAATATCGTACTACCTTGGGCGTGCTAGGCACATGGAATAATATTCGAGTGACAGAAACAGGATATGCTAATCAATATAATTTATTTATTACCTTGTTACGCAGATTTTAATTCTTCAGCATGAAGTATTTAAGTATAGTCATTTTTTTACTGCTTGTCCCAGGTTACTTTGCATGCAAAGGTGAATCCGGATTTGTCGTACTCGATGTCAATGAAAAAATATTTCCGGTTATTGTAGTCCCAGCAACACCTTCAGTAGAAGAACTCAATGGGGCTCAGTTTCTTCAGTCTTCAATTGAAAAGGTGGCAGGGTTTAAAATACAGTTACTCAAAGAAAATACACTGACAGCATCTCAAAAATTTAAAAGTGTTGTGTATGTCGGTAAAACAAATGCAGCGGTTTTATTGCCACCCAATACCTTGAAAGAAAATACCTATTTAATACAGCAAAGTAAAAATGCCATTTATATTTCAGGCGGAGGCGATAAAGGACTGCCCTATGGGATTGCATTTTTTGCAGAGAATTTTATTGGGGTAGAAAAATTAGATGAGCGGCCATTTATTTATACCAAAACTAAGCGTATTGAAATGCCATCCGGTTATAAGGAGTTGCGTGAGCCTGCCTTCGAATTTTGTCAGGGCTATTTCCCGGTATCCAATAAAGAAGAATATCGGAATTGGCATGGGCTTCAACACATCGAAGAATGGTGGGGATGTTGGGGGCATAATTTAGGAAATTTACTGAAGAATAGTTCCGTGACTTTACCATCAACAGCCTATGCAGAAACTAAAGGCTCTCGAACCAAGGATCAATTTTGTTTTTCAAGCTTATCCTTATATCAAGCCATTAAGAAGGCAATTCAATTTCAGATAAATGATGGAAATAAATTGAAATATTGGTCGATAGCGCCGAATGATAATGCAATAATATGCCAATGTGAAAATTGCAAAAAGGTCAATTCAGAGGGCAGTGCGAGTGAAGCGATGGTTTTGTTGATTAATAAATTAGCACAAGATTTTCCGCAATTGAATTTCTCCACTTTGGCCTATGCAACTACGATTCGGCCTCCGAAGTTTATCAAAATGAAATCGAATACAGCGGTTGTTTTGAGTACGATTGATTTTCAAAAAGGAATTCCATTAGAGAAACAAAAACAATTTGATGAATTCGATAAATTGTTCAATTCATGGAAGTCAACCTGTGTTAATATTATGGTGTGGGATTACCCAGTACAGTACACTAATTATATGGATATTTTTCCAAATTTAAAATCACTTCAACAAGACTTTCAGTATTTTAAGCGCAAAGGAGTTAAGGGCGTTTTTGAACAAGGTAGTGGTTATGAATATAGTATTTTTCAGGAATGGAAAAATTATGCCATCGCAAAATATGCTTGGAATCCGGAGCAAGATTTAATGTTACATCGGACTAATTTTTTCAACTTGTTTTATGGAAGTGCAGGTCAGTCTATTGAAAATTTTTATCAGCAATGTGAAACCAATTTAGCAGAGCGAGGAAAGCCGTTAGAAATTTATGGGAATGTGCAATTAACAGAGAAAGCTTATTTAGATATTCATCAGTTAAATTCGCTACTAGAAAAATTACACGACCTAATTGCCAACGAAACCCTCAAGGATCCATTTGTGTATTACAATGTTCATAAATTGACTACATGTCTTGATGTACTAAAAATTCAGTTAGAGCGCAATCAATCGATTGGCGAAGATGGATATGCATTGGCATCCGATGAATTTAATTGGTATATCAAACCGGAATCGTTTGAACGTATTGCGCAAGTGAAGAAAGGATTGGCAGCGAATGAAATTTTTATCATGAATGAAGTTGGCGATTCTATCAATACAGTATTGAATGAATATGAGTTTTTCTTGAAAAATGCCCCCACGAAAAATTTAATTTGGAAACAAAATATTACGTTTAATACTCCCTTTGATGACTCTTATCCTGCGAGGGGTAAACAAACGTTGACGGATGGTGCTTATGGTACCACAGAATACAGTTACAATTGGTTATTGTTTAATAATCGGCCAATGGATGTTCAGTTGCAATCGAATTCAATTCAAGGGAAACGGCAATTGAAAATTAATTTTTTACATGATCCTGTCCATTATATTTTTTTACCGAAGACGATACGAGTTTTCGATGAGTCAGGTAAAACATTGACAGAACAAATAGTGCCGGAGCAAAATAACCTCATGCCTAAAATTTATACATTTACCTTTCCATTAATGCTCAACTCAGGCTATTTCCGTATCATTGCAAGTTACGGGAATAGCTTGCCTGAATGGAAAAGTCACCCTACTAAAAAACCAAGCATCGCGTGTGATGAAATCAATATTCAATAAACAACCATTTGCCTTGTTATTGTTAATCGGACCCATTCTTTTGGGAGTGGGATGTAATGTCAATACCGATAAATCTAAATTACCCAAAACAACGTTACGGGTGATTGATTCAATCAAACATTATTACCCTATTCGTCATAAAAAGGAATTGAATATTCAATATAAAATTGTCAATACCGGTCAAAATCCATTGGCTATTTATAATGTGGAAGCGAGTTGTGGGTGCACTATTCCTGAGTTTCCGAAAGGACCTATTCAAGCCGGCAAGGAAGGCATTTTTATGATTAAGTTTATCAGTGAAGGTTTGTTTGGCTACAATAAGCACTACGTTACTTTTGAGGCAAATACGCCGCCATTTTCACATCATACCTTGATATTTGATGTGGTTGTAGTACCGGATGAATTTGGATATGGTGATGGCTTTGACTATCGCTATGAATCCGGTCAAAATAGTAAGAGTGCCTTGGAGGAAGCGGTTGATGGCGATGAAACACAACAAGGTTATTATACCGATTCAACTTCCTTTAAAGAAAACGTTGAACAATCTAAACCTGAAGGAAATTAACTATCTTATTAACGAGGTCTGTTGAAGGCAAAAAAAAACTGCCTTTCGACAGTTTTATTTTTTTACTTTTTGACTAATTCTTTAATTCGATTATAAAGTTCATTTTCACTTCCTTCTTCATAGCCGGTATGTTGAAATACTATTTTCCCGTTTTGATCAACGATCATAGAGAATGGCACGTTTTGGAAATTTAAAGAACGTTTTAAATCGCTATTAGGATCTAAATAAGCATCAAATAACCAACCTTGTGATTTCGCATATGTTTTTACCATGGCGGTGGCACGAGAGTCATCGATAGAAACAGTCATATAATTAAAATCAGTTTCTTTTTGCCATGTGGGTAATTTATCCTTAATATTTTTTATTTCTTGTTTGCAAGGAATGCACCACGTGGCCCAAAAGCTAACCAAAGTAACCTTACCTTTTTCGAAGGTCTCATTAAAGGCAACTTGTTTACCGGCTAAATTGCGTACCGGAGTAGTTGGTAATTCTTGTGTTTGTGCAAAAGAGAAAAATGAAGCAACGGAGAATGCAACCCCCAATAAAATCGTTTTCATGTTTTTTGTTTTATGTAGATTAAAATTTACTATCCAAAGATGGTGATATGTTACAACTTAGCCTACTAAGTATTCGTTAATGTTTGAAGTGGCGCATTTCGGTGAGAATCATCACTAAATGTTGTTCTTGACAATATTGAATAGAGTCTTTGTCCCGAATACTGCCACCCGGCTGAATAAAACATTTGATACCTTCACTGTGGGCAATTTTTACACAATCATCAAAAGGGAAAAAAGCATCGGACGCTAAGACTGTCTCTTGCAAGCTTACTTCAAATTGTTTGGCTTTTGTGATGGCTTGTTTTAATGCATCAATTCTCGAAGTTTGTCCGCAGCCCTTACCAACAAGTTGTTTATTTTTCACCAAGGCAATGGCATTTGATTTTAAATGTTTGCATACAATATTCGCAAAAAGTAAATTCTCTTTTTCGAGGTCTGTACTTTCGCGACCACCTACTTCTTGCCATGAACTGTAATTTCCTGTATCGATATCTTGTTGGATACGGCCATTAAAAATGGATTTTTGTTGAATGCCGAAATAAGGATTTTGTAAATTTTTCAAAAGAATGCGATTCTTTTTTTGTTGCAAAATGGCCAAGGCTTCAGGCGTAAAATCATTGGCAATCAATATTTCAAAAAAGATTTCATTTATTGTTTCAGCTGTCTCCTGATCGATCGTCGTATTGCAAATGAGTACACCACCAAAAGCACTTTCCGGATCACCGGCTAGGGCATCATTCCAAGCCTCTGATAATGTAGGTCGTGCCGCAATACCACAAACATTTGTATGTTTGATAATGGCAAATACGGCTTCTTTAAAGGTATTGAATTCATGAATTAATTGAAAGGCAGCATCTGCATCGACCAAATTATTATAAGATAATTCTTTACCATGAAGTTGCGTGAAAATATCATCGAGCTTACCAATGAAAGAAGCTTTTTGATGTGGGTTTTCACCATAACGAAGTATTTGTGTACTGCGGTTAAAATAATCGGCAATGGCTAAATCATATTGGAGAACAACTTCAAATGCCTTGGCGGCAAAGGCTTTTCGTTGTGCTAAGGATAAAACTGCAGCAGATTCAATCATATCTTCTAATACGGCGTAATCTTCTTTGGCGGCAATGACGGTTACATCGGCGAAATTTTTAGCAGCAGCGCGTATCATGGAAGGACCACCAATATCTATTTTTTCGATGATTAGTTTTTCTTCGTTGGTAGCTGCCACGGTTTGTTCAAAGGGATATAAATCGACGATGACCAAATCAATTTCAGGAATAGAAAACTCCTTCATTTGTTGTAAATCTTCCTCATGATTCCGTCTTCCTAAAATACCTCCAAAAATTTTTGGGTGTAAGGTTTTTACACGCCCGCCCAAAATGGATGGATATTCGGTGACCGATTCAACCGGAATACAGGGAATGTCTATCGATTCGAGAAACTGTTGTGTACCTCCGGTAGAATAAATTTGAACGCCATGTTGGTGTAATTTTTTCGCCAAAGAATCCAAGCCATCTTTGTGAAACACAGAGATAAGGGCAGCGCGTAGTTGTTTTTGCATGAGAAAATGAATATGCTGCGAAATTAGTAGGAATGAACTAGTGCTGTTAATTTTTTCAAGCGTATTTACTCACAAGTTTATCAAGAGCGAACCATCTTGACGAAGATGATGCGTCGGAATATGATACTGTGCAAAATAAGCACTCAGCTTTTTCGCTTTTGCCATCGAAACTTGGTTGTCAAACACGATTACCGACGGCTTAAAGGACGTTAAAAAGGTGTTTGTGTCGATATAGTCTTGTGTGGAAATAAAAATATAATCGGCTTTTAGAGGTTGTAAAGGACGAAAATCCATGGATTTTATACGCAAGAGTCGTGTTCTCTTGAGTTGAAAATAATCAACATAGGCATCAGAGGCATGGTTCAGAAATTTAGATGGATTCTCAGGAAGGCCTAAATAATGATGTGCGGGTTTCCAGGTATATTTTATAAAGTTGGGCGAAGATGGGAGCGAATCAATCGTTTTATAATGTTCACCTTGAATGATTTCGAGATAGGACTTGTTTGTTCCATGATAGGCAAGTATACATTGTTGTTGTATGCGCCCGATTCTGTGCTGAATAGCACTAATACTCATACCTAACCAAAGAACGAGTATTAGGTAAACACTCCACTTAGTTCGATAAAACCAATAGATGGACACGGCGAAAATTATCCCATAGAATAGAAAAAGTTGAAGTGTGGACAGTTGCAAATCATGAATATTTGCGAAGTCGATGGAATTAATCCATTTTATAATATACAATAACGAATGGATAAGCCATGTGATAACCTTTCCTAACCCAAATCCAATCATTGATATTTTAGATACACACAAGAGTAAAATTTCCATATACAAAATCAAACTGGTAAGGGGAATCGCAATGATATTGGTCAATAAAAATAATAGAGGGACTTGATGAAAATAAAAGATGCAAACAGGCAACGTCAATAGTTGAGCTGCGAGTGTTGAAGCCGTCAATTGCCAAAGTGCCCGTAACCATTTTTTCTTAGGGAAATATAATAAGACTATTTTTTTGTGAAATATCATTAAGCTTAATACTGCTAAATAGGAAAGTTGGAAACCAATATCATATACTTGATTTGGGGCCAAGCATAAAATGATGAAGGCAGAAGCCGCAATATTATTAAAGGAGGAAATTCGTTGCTGTGTAATTTCGCCCAGGGCCACAAAACTCAACATCACAGCAGCGCGTAAAACAGATGCAGGAAGACCGGTTAGTCCCGCAAACAACCACATAAGTATAAGGGCAAAAGCAATTTGAACTTTACGAGAGATTCGTTTTTTTGGTAGAAATCCCAATATCCAAAGCATACCGCCATAAATCAATGCCATATGCATGCCCGAAATGGCAATGATATGAGCTAAGCCACTTTGACTAAATACGGCAGTTGTCTCAGCATCAATATTTTTGCGATAGCCTACCAAAAGGGCTTCCGCCAAAGCACAACTTGTGGTGTCTGTGATATGTGCTGATAAAATTCGTCGAGTGGCTTCATTCGCTGACTCAAAAAATCCGTTAAGTGTGAATGAATGTTGTTTCAGTATTTTAATATCAACTTCCTTTAAAAAAGCTTGATAGTATAATTGGCGCTGATGACAATAAGTAGCATAGTCAAATGCTCCGGGACTTTTGGGAGAAGGTATGGGTAAAAAGCGATTGCGAACTAATATGTGATCTCCGGGTTTAAGGTGTTGAAAAGCTGTATCCAATGGGAGATAAAGTAAACAAGTGCCTTGGGTTTGAATGGGAGAATTCTTGTAAATAGCTTGTATCACTTCAGCCGCAATTTTAGTATGCCTTGATTTCGCTTCAGGGGAGGACGACAACTGAAGTTCAAATGCATCACTATTTGAAATATAGTGTCCAAAGTAACGTGTTGACTGCCAACAATCTTGATTCCACGTAACAAGATATCCGCTACACGAAATAATTACATACAACAGAATGGAGGCGAATCTTGTCGGGAGTAAATTCTGCTGAAAGTACTTTAGGTGCAGCATCCCATACAAAATGACTGAAAAAGTGCCAAGAGTATATACCCATATTGTTCCGGAATGTGAAATAAGTGAA
>ERZ795056.6249-NODE-6249-length-11675-cov-5.722461_pt1 | contig 11675 bp, 7 predicted proteins | sample MGYA00375140_ERZ795056 | MGnify/ENA primary metagenome ERZ795056 (study PRJEB30185, sample SAMN05720227) | activated sludge metagenome | isolation source: Anaerobic digester | place: USA | collected 2015-03-09 ...
CAAGAGTGGCATAAAGCATCCCACGGCGATCATTTAGGGCATGGACAAGCTTTGGACCTTCCTTCCTGATCATAAGGATCAATATAAATCCGATGGCACCCATAACAGCTCTTATGAAGGTTGATGCAAAGGGAACCATAGCACTTACCGCAGTAGCACCTTCAGGGATTGCAACATGATAGTGCCCCATACCAACCTTACTCAGCACCAGCCCCACTCCTTGACCAACTCCTGCACCTATTCCCAGCAAGACTCCTTTTATGGGAAGCTTAACGGCCATTTTGTGCCCTTGATCTCTGCTGAGAATGGACATAGCGATACCTGATAGAGTCACCACCATACCCAGCAGTCCTTTCCAGGATATAGTCTCCCCAAGTAGCGCCCAGCCAGTTATAGCAGCCACCGGAGGGGCAAGAGTCATAAAGAGTTGTCCGAAACGTGCTCCAATTACCAAATAGGAGTTAAATAGGCACCAGTCACCGAACACATAGCCTACAAGCCCGGAGAGTAGCAGCCAGAACCAAGTTTTACCATCCGCAAAGCTCGGCCAGGGTGCTCCAGTCACTATCCAAAGGGTTGCACCGAGCATCAGTAGCGACAGTGTCATTCTTATGATATTTAGTTGTAGCGACCCTATGCGCTTTGTGCCAACTTCGGCAAAGAGTGCGGTTGCCGTCCAGCTAATTGCTACCGCCAATGATATGAGTTCTCCGGTGTATCCCATAATAGGCGGCAAAGATAATAAAATTTAGTTTTGAGTGTGGAGTTGGAAGTATGTAGTTGGTGCGATATATAGGTTAGTTCTTAGTGTTTAGTTTTTTTTGAGTGCGGGGCTATGGCGTTTTTAGTTCTTCTCTTCTTTTTTCCTATTTTTGCACTATGAAAAGAGCAATTTTAATGGCGGTGGTGCTGCTAATGGCGGGTGGTGCTGCTGCGCAGGAAAGATATCAGAAAGTAATTCCTCCCAGGCGTTATGAGGAGGCTAATAAAGAAGTGAAAGTGAGACCTTTAGCTGTATTATTCGGAGATTCTATTACCGATGCCTGGCCTATAATGAGCCCGGAATTTTTTACCCTTAACAATCTTATTGGTCGTGGTATTAGCGGAGAGACTACGAGTGACATGCTGATTAGATTCCAGAAGGATGCGGTCTCTCTGAGGCCGAAATATGTGGTAATTCTGGCGGGGACAAACGATATTGCCATGAATGATGGGCCGATCTCTCTGGAGCATATCCTCGACAATATAATCTCGATGTGTCAGATTGCCAAGGCCAATCGCATCCAACCCATACTTTGCTCAGTGCTGCCGGCTTATCTATACAGGTGGCGTACGGAACTCACTCCTGCGGAGGAAATAGTGGAGCTGAATGAGATGATCCGCGCTTATGCCGAGAGTGCCGACATCCCCTATGTGGATTACCATTCACAGATGAAGGATGAGCGCAACGGACTTCAGGAAAACCTCGGTCCGGATGGTGTCCACCCCAATCTTGAGGGCTACCGTATGATGGAGGCAATACTGATCGATTTTCTTAAGTAGAGTAGTATGACCACTGACATCACCATCCGCCAGGCGACCAAAGAGGATATTGCTCTGATTCGCGAAATGGCAGAAATAATATTTCCTTACACATACGGGAAAATGCTCTCACCCGAGCAGGTTGAGTATATGATGGAGTGGATGTATTCTTCTAATAATTTAGCTGCAGGATTGGATTCGGGTCAGGAATATTTTATTGTGGAATTGGAAGGGGAGGCGGTGAGCTATGCGGGAATTGCGCCTCAAGAGGATGATCCCGACGGTACCAAAGTTTTTGAACTGATGCGTCTCTATATTCTACCCGAACATCAGAAAACCGGACTTGGCAAACAATTGTTTGAGCACGTTTGTGATCATATTCGAAGCAAGGGCTTCGCTAAATGCAGAATGATGCTACATGTCAATCGCGAGAATCCGGCAGTACAGTTTTACCTGCATCAAGGGATGCGAATCCTTTATAGCAAGGACTTTGACATTGGTCACAGTTTTTGGATGAATGACCATATTATGGGTATTGACCTCTGAATTTGGCTGCCAAAATTCCACATTTGTCCTAGAGGATGACTATTCAATAGAGATTGATCGCTAATTTAACCCCCTGTAAATTAGACTTCTACGAGTTCGTATTCACGCGAGCCCAGACCAATCTCTTCGGCATATCGCAGTCCGGCACTCCAGTCGGTATCGGGGTGGATCATTTTGAATTTATCCTCGCTCTCTTTATGGTACCTATCATTACTTCCTTCGTGGCAACCACATTCGGGGTCCCCGCACCAATCGTTGATTACAGGAGCACGGTTGACCAGATCGGCACAAGCCTGGTCCAATGCCACTGGGTCAAATGAGGCCATCATGCCGAGATCCGGTACAATGGCTACATCGTTGTGTGCCCAGCAGTCACAATTGGGCGAGACGTTCATTATTAAGCTTATGTGGAAGTGCGGCCTGTCGACCAAAATTGCTTTAGTGTACTCCGCAATCTTGTAATTGAGTATCTCGGAAGTATCCCACTCGGCAAGCACAGCCCCCGCATATTGGCAGAGAGCGACACACTGTCCGCATCCTACGCATTTATCATAGTCAATTACTGCCTTGCGCTCGGAATTGACCTTAACAGCCCCATAATTGCAGTGTTTTTCACACACTTTGCAGCCGATACACCTGCGAGTGCTGATGCGTGGTTTGGATGAGGAGTGGAGCTCCAGTTTCCCTGCAATCGAGGCGCACCCCATTCCTATATTCTTAAGCGTTCCACCGAAGCCGGTTTGCTCGTGACCCTTGAAGTGGGTGAGGGATATGAAGATATCTGCATCCGCTATTGCGCGGCCAATCTTGGGAGAGGAGCAGTATTTCGCTCCCTCAAGCTTCAAAACGACCGAATCCGTACCTTTGAGTCCATCTGCAATGATTACCGGGGCGTCAACTTGAAGAGGGTTGAAGCCGTTGCGAAAAGCAGTGCGAAGGTGGTCAATGGCATTGTTGCGCAGTCCCAAATAGAGGGTATTGGCATCGGTAAGAAATACCCGAGCCCCCAACGATTTAAGCTTTTCAACCACTACCGATGCATAGTTTGGACGTATGTATGCCATATTTCCCGGCTCTCCGAAATGGAGTTTTACTGCCGTAAATTGGTCTTTAAAGTCAATTTCTCCTATGCCGGCAGCATCCATCAGGTGTCCGAGTTTGTCAAGAAGACCAAGTCCGGCCCTTGTCCTCAAATTGGTGTAAAAAACTTTAGATCTCTCCATTTTGTGTCAGAAAATTATTCAACAAGGGCAAATATAGAAATAATGATGGAATCTAGAGGATAATGAATCTAACAACTAAACGAAAGAAGCACTGCGAATTGTTCGCAGTGCTTCCCGGATGTTTAACCATATTAATAAATGACTCAGCAAAAAATCAATCTTCCTTCATCATTTTGTTGAGTTTTCGCAATTTGAATGAATAATAGATAGTGTAACAACCTAAAACAATAAATGTTACAGCTGTCCAGATAACTACGTTAACGCCTGCGAACACGGGATTCCAGAGCAAAATAAACGATAATAACAAACCCAACACAGCGTTGACCATCAGTGAACCCCAATCCAAGATACCGTACTCTTGCATCTCATAAGCCGTAACCATACCCGATATAGAGCGGAATAGCAGGGTAAAGCCCACATAATAGGGTAAGGTGGCCATTGTTATGCCTGGATTGAGCAACATCAAAATACCGACGATCGCACTCAATATTCCCAAAGCCAACGACCAGCCCCAGTTATAATCTCTATTGCCCAGGGCAAAAACAACTTCAGTAATTCCGTTAATGAGAAATCCCAAAGCAAATACGATGGATAGAGCTGCGTAAGAGGTTAATGGTGTAGTAAATGTCCAAATACCCATAACCACAAAAATTATCCCCACAATTAGCATCAAATACCACCGTTTAATGGTATTTTCAATTTTCTTAAATGTTCTTTGTATCATGATTATATTGTTTTAGTATTAGTTTTCTAAAATATTCATAAACTCTTCGCCTGTAATAGTCTCTTTCTGAATTAAATATTCGGATAGCTCATGCATTTTCGCTTCATTTGCGCGAATAATCTTCTTTGCTTTGTCGTGTGCATTTTTCACAATGGAAAGCACAACTTCATCCACACGGGAGGCCGTTTCAGCAGAACAACTCAGCGATGTGTCGCTGCTTAAATAAGGATTGTTCACTGTCTCCAACGCAACCATGTCAAACTCATCGCTCATTCCGTAGCGGGTAACCATAGCGCGGGCAAGTTTTGTGGCTTGCTCGATATCGTTAGAAGCACCGGTAGTAATTTTATTGAAAATCACCTCTTCAGCTGCACGTCCTCCGGTGAGTGTGGCTATTCTGTTTTCCAAATCCTCTCTGCTATATAAGTTGCGTTCGCCTTCATCAATCTGCATGGTGTAGCCAAGTGCTCCCGATGTGCGGGGGATAATGGTAATTTTATGCACCGGAGCCGAGTGCGTCTGCTTTGCGGCTACCATTGCATGTCCGATCTCGTGATAAGCAATAATACGTTTCTCTTCATCGGAAATTACTTTTCCTTTGCGTTGTGCTCCCGCAATAACGGTTTCTATACTCTCTTCCAAATCATTGGTAGTGATACTGCTGCTATTGTTTCTGACAGCTCTTAAAGCAGCTTCATTTACAATATTTGCCAATTCGGCACCGGATGCACCCGATGTGGCACGTGCAATCAAATCCAGATCAATCTCTTCGTGCTTTACTTTTTTCAGGTGAACTTGCAATATGGCTTTTCGTCCCTCCAAATCGGGAAGTTCCATTTGAACCCGGCGGTCGAATCTACCCGGACGAAGCAATGCTTTGTCAAGACTCTCAGGGCGATTGGTAGCTGCCAGAATAACGACTCCTTTTCGTCCGTCGAAACCATCCATCTCCGTAAGCAATTGGTTAAGTGTCTGTTCGCGTTCATCGTTGGTGGTCATGCCGTCACGTCTTTTACCTATGGCATCGATCTCATCTATAAAAATAATACAAGGTGCTTTTTTGTTGGCTTGACTGAAGAGGTCCCGTACTTTGGCGGCACCCATTCCTACGAACATTTGCACAAATTCGGAGCCGGAAAGGGCAAAGAAGGGTACTTTGGCTTCACCTGCTACCGCTCTTGCAATCAGAGTTTTGCCCGTTCCGGGAGGCCCTACCAGCAGTACTCCTTTGGGCAGCGCGGCGCCTATTTTGCCGTATTTCTCAGGATTATGCAGAAAATCGATTATTTCGCCGAGGGACTCTTTAGCCTCCTCTTGTCCTGCGACATCGGCAAATGTGGTTTTAATTTCATCTTCGGCATAAATTTTCTCTTTATTTTTTCCGAAACTCATATAGTTCCCATCCATTCGTCCACGCATCGATTTCATGGCACTTCTCCACAAGAAGAAGAAAATTGCTCCTGGGAGTACCCAGTAAAGTAGGAAATTCAAAACGGGAGAGTTTTCACGTGGGATAGTTTCGCTAAATTCGATTTTCCCATTTTCATTGGGACTGTCGGCTTCAAGCAGTCGGTCAACCAGGTTGGCATCATCCATTTTTCCTACTTGATAAATGGCATCTTGCTGATTGCCTTTTCTATCAACGGTACCATTGGGCGTTGTAAAGAAAATTTTATTTCCGTCAATATTGACCTTTTTGACCAATGCCGAATCAACTTTATTGATAAAATTGCTGTAAGTTGTCGGAATAATCTTCGGTTTGAACAGAAAAGGGAAGACAAAAGAGTTAAGAAGCAGTAACAGAGCAAATGTCCCCAGTAAACTTCTCCAATTGACATTAGGGCTCCGGGACGAGTTTTCAGTGGTATTGTTATTGTTCATTATTTGATATTTGTTATAGTTTAGCATTAAATGAGGCTGCCCTTTTTATGAAATAACAGACAGTAAATAATGCGCGATTTTCTATACAAATATAATAAATATAACGAACCTATGTGCAATTCTTTGGCACAAAATCGCACATAATTTCACTAAATTTCATTAAGATAACTTAATCCCTCAAAGGTGGCTCAGATTATCATCCACAAAGGGTAAAAGTAGAAGAGATTATGGTGAATTTCTCACAAACGTATCATACCTTTGGAGTAGAGTCGGGCGGTGCCGGAAATGAGGACGCGGTCGCCGTAATCTTCGCAATAAAGAGTGCCTCCGCGGGGCGAAATCTGTTTGGCGGTCATAACTTGTTTGCCGAGACGTGCACTCCAATAGGGGATAAGCGTACAATGAGCCGAACCGGTCACGGGATCCTCCAAAATGGTGCTTTGCGGGGTAAAGAAGCGGGATACGAAGTCAACTTCGGGCTCTGAGGCGGGGGCGGTGATGATCACTCCACCCGGATCCATATTGACCATATCAAAGAGGTTGCGGTCTATCTCTATCTCTTCGATCTGTTGTTGTGATTGATATATAAGCAGGTAGTCGCGCTCTTTTAATACTTCCAGTGGCTTGATACTCAAAGAATCATATGTCTCTCTTGGGAGTGTCGCGGGCATTGCAGGTCGGGAAGGGAAGTTGAGCGTAAAGAGTTCATCATCGACACCAACCCTCAATTCTCCGCCGGCGGAGTTGAAGAGTATTTCATCTATGGGTTTATCTGATTCTCTGGCGATGATGAAAGCTGTCGCAAGAGTGGCGTGACCGCAAAGATCCATCTCGATATCGGGGGTAAACCAGCGTATGGAATAACCCTCCGTGCAGCTGTTTTTTATGAAAAATGCGGTTTCAGCCACCCCATTTTCAGCTGCTATTTTAAGCATCAAATCATCTTTGAGCCAATTCTCAAGCGGTATTACGCAGGCGGGATTGCCTTTGAAAATCTCGTCAGTAAAAGCATCGACGTGATAAGAGTTAAGTATCATAACCTATGGTTTTGTTGTTTGTTAAAACAGCGTTTATTCTTCATTCAAATTGACCTGTACAATATCGTTGTCTTTGAAGTACCAGATATATCCGGTAACGTCCGGAAGGCCGATTTGCTCAAGATTCTTCATATAGTCGCGCACCTGCTTGCGGTATTTTGCGTCATCGTGTTTTCCGAACTTATAATCTATCACAATTGTTTCATTTTCTCCTATAAGAATTCTGTCAGGGCGTTGTGTGTCTCCGTTTTCAATAAGTATCTCTTGTTCGTTAAGTGTATCGTAAGTACCATCAAACCAGTGTCTGTCTGCTACTGATTTTATTCTTTTAGCGAGAAAATTCTTCGCCTCCTCTCGTTCAGACACCTTTAGGTCTCCCTGGATGACCGCCCTGTTTACAGCCTTCTGCAGGTCATCTATTGTGCGAATTTCTGAGAGTATATCGTGGAGTACCAGGCCTTTGATACGGGGACTCTCCAAAGGATCCTTTTCAAATTCAAAAAAGTCGTGCGATCGGAACGACTGCTCAAGTCTGTCTCCAATATGGATTGAGGGAAATGATTCAATCATATATGTAGTGATGCCATTTTCTAGGACTCCGCTCTTCTTTTGTTTTTCCTGCTCTGCAGCAATCTCCAGAGCTTTGCTATAACGCCAGTTTCCATTCTCCGCTCGTTCTTCGAAAATATAACCATCGTCACATTCTTTCATCTGTCCACCGTCACCCCGTTCCTTAATGAAAGAACTGAGTTTATAGGCCATATTCTCCTTTTCAGATTCATTGAGAGGTGCGTATATTACCATCTCAAAATATGCGCGTGTCATCGCTACATATGCGATATTCAAAGTATCGATATGTGTCTCCTTTTTCTCTTTCTCAAATTCTTCGTCAAAACCTGTGTTGCCCTTGGTTGTGTATTTTACCGGAACAAGGCCTATATTTATGAACCTTTTATCTTTTGGTATGCACCAGAGGTAGGGAGCAAGAAGACCGGTTTTGACAGTGGTCTTCTCTCTGAAAAATGGGATAATGACCGCTTTGAAACCGAGGCCCTTAGCTTTATGGATTGTCATCACACAGACAGCATTCTGATCGGATGAGGAACTTATTTTGACATTTTGACCCGTTTCCTCCCACCACTCCAGAAATGCAGGTAAATCGGATCCTTTACGTGTCATAAACGCATTTACCTCATCTAAAAATGCCTGCATAAACTCTATCTCATAATCGGGAATTTCATCCAAAATACCTCTGAATATGGCTTCACAGCTTTCATAAAGCGAGAGGCCTGTTAAATCGGGAACTTCAGGAATATTTATTTCACCGTTTTCATTTTCCGTGAAGAGGTTTTTGAGCATTAATTGGTTTATCCGGTCATCCGGATTGTCAAAATGTTTGAGTAGTGTCACAATTTTGAGAACGGCTCTGGAATAGCCGAGCATCAGCACATCTTCGGTGACGACGTTAATCCCTTTTGAAATCAGTTTCTCCACCACCATTTTGCCTTCATTGTTTGTACGCACAAGTATCGTGATATCTTTCAGTTTATATCTATCCTCTTGCATGCGTCCTATCTCGCCAAAGTCATTAACATCGTCGGCTTTTCCGGCAAGAGCATCCAGAGCATTTTGTTCCCAGGCTTTTTTGTCTTCTTTATCCACTTCGAACAATCTGACTTTAACCGCACCGGCATTATAGTGGTTGATATTGGATTTGTTCATCTTTAAATCGGGCATTTTCTGGCGACAGTCGCCATATATCTCTTTTGCGTAAGGGTCATCTTTTGTTATGGCTTCAAAGAAATCGCTATTGAATTTGACTATCGTCTCAGCACTGCGCCAATTTTCCTCTATCACTCTGGGTTCGACATTCTTGCTCTTTGGTAGATTTATCAGTAGTGAAGAGTCAGAACCTCTGAATCTATAGATGCTCTGTTTGACATCTCCTACGATAAGGTTGCCATGGCCCTGGGAGATATTGTTGTCGATCAAAGGCTCGAAATTCTTCCATTGCAGTTTTGAGGTATCCTGGAATTCGTCCAGCAATATATGGTCAATCCTGTTGCCGATCCTTTCATAGATAAAAGGAGTGTCACTCTCGTCGATTATCCTGTTGAGAATGTCCGCAGTCCTACTCAGAAGGATGAGATTGTTTTCCTTTAGATAAGCATTAATTTCACGGAAAATATCGGCTGTAAGTCCCAGGAGGTAAATATTCTTGCGAATGATGATTGCGGTGTTGTATGCAATATGATTGTCGGAGAAATGTTTCTTCAATGTGTCGGCTTTATCCTGAAGTTCACGGGCATAATCGGCCTTGTACTGCTCTACCATTGTTGTTTCTTTTCCGGGTTTAGGGGATTTACACCATACATAAGCATCGTTATATTTTTCGCAATAAAGTTCTCCGGCATTATTGAGGTATGTACCTTGGGTGATTTTTACAAATCCATTTCTAGGAGGAATCTTCAATATCGGAAGAGTGTCATTCACTCTGTCATAGCCCCTAATAATCTCCTCAGCCAAACTTTTTGTTTCGCTTTCAAATGTATTTATAAAACCATTCAGCATTTTGAGGAAATCGTCGACCTTTTCGGAATCTGAAGCGGTAGTGCTCCCGCTCTCGGAACCGCTCCGATAGAGAGACTCAACTTTGCCTCTTTGGAGGAGAAAATCCTCTTTGAAGAGCAGCTCCGAGAAATTGTAGAGCTCTTTGCGTACATCCCAGGAACCACCCTCATTGATAACACTTAGTGAATAATTTACAAGCCAATTCAATAAGGGTTTGTTACCTTCATCTCCAAGGGTTTCCATCATACGATCAATTGCCTGTGCAATCACCTCAGTTGTGTCAAGTTCAACATCGTAGGAGCCATATTGCCCCAGTTCCCTGGCAAATGTCTTCATCACTACCTGGAAAAACCTGTCTATAGTGCTGACATTGAATCCGGAATAGTCGTGAAGAATGCCTTTAAGAAATGTTTCCGATTTTTTATCGCCTTTTGCTGCCTTGAAAAAGAGTTTTTCCAGAATACGTTCTTTCATTTCGTCAGTTGCCTTATTGGTAAAGGTTACCGCGAGAATATTTCTGAAAGGACGTGTATTGCCGGAGTGATAACTCTCTTCCAGCATTTTAATGTATGTCTCGGTGAGAGTATGGGTTTTGCCTGCACCTGCGGAAGCGACGATTATCTCAGGATTATGTTTCTTATTGGTCATATTGGTGGGTTTTACAGGATTTTGCATATATTGCGGAAATTGCAGTACCGGCAGGTGCCGAACTCTCCGTCGTCATAAGTAACCGCTCTGAAATCTATTGTGCCATCGAATATCTCTGTAATTTTTTCTCTGACCTTCTCCTCAAATTCTTTCATAATTACAATTGTAAGCCCCTGCTGAGAGCGTATGGGAGTCTCTTTGTATAGATCCCTGAGTGAATAGACTGCGGGGAGTATATTATCCACGCCATTATTATTGCTCCAATGCATATACATCATTTTGTAGAGCAAAAGTTGGAAAGAAACGGAGTATATAACACATGATCCGTTTTTCTCTTCTTTGAAAAGTTGTTCGATCGTCCTGTTTTCTACAGCTCCGTTCTCAGCGAGTATTTTTCTATTCATACTGCCTGTCTTGTAGTCTATAATTCTGATTTGCTCGCCCTTTTCATCTACCCTGTCAATGGATCCTGTTATGTTGATAATGCCGATATTGTTAATCTCCATTGGATAGTTGACACGCATCTCGGAGGCTCTGAATGTGAAAGGAGCATATTCATGGTCAATTTCCAGAGTCTTGTCCACAAATTCAGAGATCAATTCGAATACTATCCTTTCCTGGCCGGAGAGGTCGTCATAACTGACGGTATTATTTGCATAACTATACCCTCGTTTTTCCCTTGCCTTGGCAAATCCTTCAAGTATAAGTGTTTTAATTTGTGACTTATTGCCTCGCAGGGCATCTATTTGACCTTTATCCCATATAACATCGCGATAACTCTTATCCGGCATATATAATTTTTCCATTACATGGTGGAAGATAGTGCCGAATTGTGCACCGTCCACTTCATCCACAACTTCGTCTTCTTCGCCTATACCCTCGACATGTTTGAGATAGAACATTCTCTGGCATTTGAAATAATCATTCAGTGTAGAGGCCGAGAAACTGCCAACAAAGCTGCCATCCGACTTTTGAAGATACTTTTTGCGCAGTTTATCCATTACCAATTGGCTCTTTTTAATATTCAAGCTGTGATTCTCTTTCTCCTTCATATTATAAGAAGCCGCGCTCTGGCTAATATCTAACCTTCGTTTTCCATTCTCATCCGGTATATTATAGCCATATTTGAGCTGGTGGATGTAGCGGCTCGGTTCTCCGACTTTAGTGCCTTCCGTGCGGGAGTCATATATAAGCCATATATGTTCTGCTCTGCAGATGCTACGGTAGAAGTGGTAAGCGGAGATGGAGTCCTGATACTCATAAGTGGGGAGGCCGAACCCAAGCCGGATATTATATGGTATAAAGGAGTTGCTCACATTTGATGAAGGGAAGATACCCTCATTGCAGGAGAGGATTATCACATTTTTAAAATCGAGCGCTCTGGTCTCCAGAGGTCCCATAATCTGGATGCCTTGCAGAGGTTCACCCTTGTAGGGGACTGAGAGCACTGAAACGATTTGCTTTAAGATCCGGAAATAGGTCTTAATATCATCTATTGGAAGATTCAGGTCCGAGATACGTTTG
>ERZ795056.6251-NODE-6251-length-11670-cov-3.550926_pt1 | contig 11670 bp, 6 predicted proteins | sample MGYA00375140_ERZ795056 | MGnify/ENA primary metagenome ERZ795056 (study PRJEB30185, sample SAMN05720227) | activated sludge metagenome | isolation source: Anaerobic digester | place: USA | collected 2015-03-09 ...
CCACCTTCGTCATCTCCTGCCTGCTCTTCGTGTGGTGGAAGGCCGGCGAGGCGGGCATGCAGTTCGTCGAGCAGCTGCCCTGGGTGCCCCAGTTCGACATCCAGTACTTCCTGGGCGTCGACGGCCTGAGCCTCTTCCTGGTGCTCCTGACCACGCTGATCACGGTGCTCGTGCTGCTCTTTTCGTGGGAAGGGGTGGAGAAGAACCTGAAGGGCTACCTCGCGCTCATGCTGGCGCTCGAGGCCGGCATGGTGGGCGTCTTCGTCGCGCTGGACCTGGTGCTCTTCTACATCTTCTGGGAGCTGACCCTCATCCCGATGTACTTCCTCATCGGCGGCTGGGGCGACCCGCACGGCACGTACACCTTCCTGGGCCGGGTCATGGCGTGGCGCGTGTATGCGGCTGTAAAATTCTTCCTCTACACGTTCGTCGGCAGCGCGCTGATGCTGGTCGCCATCCTGGTGCTCTACGCCCAGGGCGGCACGTTCGACGTGCTGAAGCTGCAGGCGCTCAACCTGGCGCCGAACCTGCAGACGTGGCTCTTCCTGGCCTTCGCGCTGGCCTTCGCCATCAAGGTGCCGATCTTCCCGTTCCATACCTGGCTGCCCGACGCCCACGTGGCCGCGCCGACCGGCGGCTCCGTGATCCTGGCCGCGGTGCTCCTGAAGATGGGCACGTACGGCTTCGTGCGTTTCTGCCTGCCCCTCTTCCCCGAGGCCACCCGCACCTTCGTGCCGTGGATCGCGGGGCTCGCGATCGTGGGCATCCTGTACGGCGCGCTGGTGGCCCTGGTGCAGAAGGACGTCAAGGCGCTCGTCGCCTACTCGTCCGTGGCGCACCTGGGCTTCGTCATGTTGGGAATCATGGCCCTGAACGCGCAGGGCATCGCGGGCGCAACGCTGCAGATGGTCAACCACGGGCTCAGCACCGGCGCATTGTTCCTCATGGTCGGCATGCTCTACAACCGCCGGCACACCCGGCAGTTGGCCGACTTCGGCGGGCTGTGGAAACAGATCCCGGTCTACGGTTTTCTCTTCCTGATCGTTGCCCTGTCATCCGCGGGCCTGCCCGGCCTCAACGGCTTCGTCGGGGAGTTCAACATCCTGCTGGGCGCGTTCCAGGCGAACCGGGTGTTCGCCGTGCTGGGCACGTTGGGCGTCATCCTGGCCGCGTGGTACCTGCTGTGGGCCATCCGCCAGATGCTCCATGGCCCGCTGACCAAGCCGGAGAACCAGCAGCTACGCGATCTGACCGTACGCGAGGTGATCACCCTGACGCCGCTGATCATCCTATTCTTCGTCATCGGCCTGTTCCCGAACCTGTTCTTCGACAAGATCAACCCGTCCGCCCAGGCAGTGGCCGACGCCGTCAACCGGCGGTCTGCTGCGGTCAGCATGACGATCGACAAGTAAGGGCGGGGTTTCCCCGGCCCAGACGAGGCAAGCCGTGATAACTCTACCGACGCTGAATCTTCTCGCCATCCTGCCGCAGGTCATCCTGGTGGTCGCGGGGCTGCTCATCCTGATGGTCGACCTCGTGGTGACGAACAAGCGCGTGCTCGGCTGGCTCAGCTTGCTGGCAGTCGTGGCAACGCTGGCAGCGGCGATCTTCGTCCGCCCGGTCACGCCCGAGTTTCAGGCCATGTCGCTGGCGGATGGGCTGGGCCTCATCGCCGCGGCCGCCATCCTGATCGCAGCGGGTTTGGCCATCCTCCTGGCGCTCGAGCGCGCGGACGACTTCACCCGCCGGCCCGGTCCCTACTACGCGCTCATCCTGCTCGCCACTGCGGGCATGATCGCGATGGCGCAGGGCAGCGATTTTCTCGTCATCTTCCTCGGCCTGGAGATCTTCTCGCTGGCGTTGTACATCCTGACCGGTTTCGCGCGGCAGAACGTGCGCTCGGCCGAGGCCTCGCTGAAGTACTTCCTGCTGGGCGCGTTCGCCAGCGGCTTCTTCCTCTACGGCATTGCGTTGATCTACGGTGCGACCGGCACGACCGACCTGGTCAAGATCAGCCAGGGGATGGCGCCGCTGTCGGTAAACCTGCCCTTCGCGCCGCTGCTGCCGCTGGGCGTCGGCCTGCTGCTGGTCGGCTACGGCTTCAAGGTGGCGCTGGTCCCGTTCCACCAGTGGACGCCAGACGTCTACCAGGGCGCGCCCACCTCGGTGACCGCGTTCATGTCGGTGGCCACGAAGACCGCCGCGTTCGCATCGCTGATCCGCGTGCTGGCCGCGCTGGTCAGCCACGACCGGCCCTGGCTGATCGCGTTGGCCGCGCTGGCCGTCCTGACCATGACGGTCGGCAACCTGGCCGCGCTACGCCAGGCCAGCCTGAAGCGCATGCTCGCCTACTCCAGCATCGCGCACGCGGGCTACGTGCTGGTGGCGCTGGCCGCGGGCACGCAGCAGGGTGCGCAGGCCGCGCTCTACTACCTGCTGGTCTACACCTTCATGAACCTGGGCGCGTTTGCGGTGGTGCTGGCCGTGCAAGGGCGGGACGAGAACGACGTCACGGCAGAGCGCATCGCGGGCCTGGCGCACCGCCGGCCCGGGCTGGCCATCCTGATGGCCGTCTTCATGTTCGCCCTGACCGGCATTCCGCCGCTCGCCGGCTTCTTCGGCAAGCTGTACGTCTTCGGTGCAGCGGTGCAGGCCAACCTGGCCTGGCTCGCCATCATCGCGGTGCTGAACAGCGGGATCGCCGCCTACTACTACCTGCGCGTCACCGTGTCGATGTTCATGGCCGACCCGCAGGCGTCGGGCCTGCTGGCCGGCGAGGAGCCGGTGCGCACGGGGTGGGCCGTCTGGACGGCCGTCGTGCTGACCGCGGCCGCGACGCTCGTGCTTGGGCTGTGGCAATACCCGTGGATGGACGTGCTGAACCAGGCCGTCAGCACGCTGGGGATGGCGCTGCGCTGAGCCGGCGACACACGCAAGGGATCCGTGGGGCGGGGGCAACCTCGCCCCTTTTTGTTCGCGGGAAGCACCCGCCGGACTGGGGCTTCCTGGTCAGCCCAGGTGCGACCGACGCCTGCTCAGCGCGACCACCGCCGCACCGGCGGCGAGGAACGCCACAGACAAAACTGCGGAATTGATCAGCACCTGGCCGAGACCGAGCGCACCGGCGTCGAGGAACGGGTAGAAGTATGTGCCCGTCATCGCGCCGCGCACGAGCGCGTACGCCAGGTAGGCCAGGGGAAAGATCAGGATCTTGGGCAGGTCCTGCCACCTCAGCGGCCGCGGGGGATCGACCACGAAGAGCGCCAGGACGGCGAGCAGCGGCGTCACGTAGTGCAGCATCGTGTCGAGCAGCTTCTGGAAACCCTGGGGCTGCCACATGCCACGCAGCAGCCCGAAGTAGATCAGCCCTGTCGTCGCGATGTAGATGCCGATGCTCAGGCGCACGATGGGCCGGCCGAAGAAGCGGCCGGCGCGTGATCCCGGCGCAAGGAGCGCCGTCGTGCATGCCAGCGCCACGAACAGGTTCGACAGCAGGGTCCAGTAGCTCATGACTGTGAGCGCGGCGCCGAGCGCGCTGCCGCCCGAGGCCACGGCCGGCCGGACCGCCATGGCCACCTGGCCGATGATTCCGAACCACGCACACACAGCCAACAGCGCGAAGAGCCCGCGCCGCACAGCCTCAGAACGCCCCATCTATACCTCCGGAGTTTCTCAAGACACGCCCCGCCGCCCTTCGACCACCCTTGCAGGCATCCTGAGCGGAACGTCGCCGCCCGGCAGTCAGGGCGGCGACGTGTAGCCGAAGGATGGCGATCTTGCCGGACGGCCGCTCCGCCTCCTTCGACTGCGTCCGCACTGCGTGCGGCCTCCGCTCAGGACGCTCCGCTATTTCATGCTCATTCAGAACAGCGACAGCTGCGGATCCTCGGCCTTGGGGCGGCGCCGCGCCTGCGCCTCCTGGAGCACCTTCAGCGCGGCCTGGATGTCGCCGATGAAGCGCGAGGGCGGGTTTTCCATCGCCTGGCCGAACAGCATCCGCCGCCGCGCATGGCACAGCACGAGCTTCTCGCGCGCACGCGTCATGCCGACGTAGAACAGCCGTCGCTCCTCGGCGACGTCTGCGTCCTCACTGGCAGTGAGGCCCTCACTGGCAGTGAGGACCTCGTCACGGGCAGGGCCCTCGCCCGGGCCATGCTCCCTGCCGCGTCGCACGTACGGCAGCAGCCCTTCCTCGCAGCCCACGATGAACACCACCGGGAACTCCAGCCCCTTCGACGCGTGCAAGGTGATCAGGGTCACGCGATCCGCGCGGGGATCGTAGGCATCGGTCTCCTTGTGCAGCGCCATCGTCTCGAGGAACGGGCCCAACTCCGCGCCGAACGGCTCTGCCAGCCGAACCAATTGCTCCACCCGCGCGGCGGACGCAGGATCGCGGCCGAGGCGCAGCGCCTCTGCCATGTGCCCCACCATCCGGGCCGCGGCCTCTCCGGTCGCTGTAGGGGCGGACCTGCGTGTCCGCCCGGTCCCCGTCGTGCGCGCGCCGCCCCGGCCGCGTCCCCCCGCCGCCACGTGCAGCCGGGCCTCGGGATTGTGGATGCCCCACAGCGCGTCCAGGATCACACGAATATCCGCATAGCTCGTCAGGGGCGCCTGGCCGGCGGTCTGGTAGGGGATGCCGGAGCGATCGAACGCCTCGACCAGGGCGCGGCTCTGCGCGCCCAGCCGGTAGAGCACCGCGAACTCCGCGAAGGAGCGCTCTGCGGCCGGCGCATCGCCGGATGCCCGGCCAGAGTCCAGCGAGAAGTGGCTCACGCCGCCCACCAGCTGCTCGACCTGGTGCACCACGTACTCGGCCTCCGCGCGGTCCGTCGGCGCGGCGTACACGTCCAGCAGGGGTGGGATCGCGCCGGCCCACGCCGCCGCGGCAACCGCGCGCAGGGGCGGCCGACCAACACCCGGCCCCCCCGGCGCGTCATCCCCGGCGGCATGTAGGGGCGACCGGCCGGTCGCCCCTACCGGTTCGACGTCCGCGGTCCCGGCCTTGCCTCCACGCGTGGTCGCATCCCGCGCCCGTCGTAGCGGCGCGGCATCCCCGCCCCAGGTCTCCGCGCCGATCACCTGCAGCGCGGCGTCGAGGATCACCTGGGTCGAACGATAGTTGTCGCCCAGGCGCAGGACGACCGCGCCGGGATAGTCGTCGACAAACCGACTGAAATAGCTGCGATCCGCGCCGCGAAAGCCGTAGATCGCCTGGTCCGGGTCGCCGATGACGCACAGGTTGGCCCGGCCGCCCGGCGGCGCGAGCAGCCTCAGCAGCGCCACCTGCGCGGCGTTGACGTCCTGGTACTCGTCGACGGAGATGTAGCGGTAGCGCTCCTGGATGCGCGCACGCACGTCGTCGCAGGTCGACAACAGCCGCACGGCCTCGCCGATCAGGTCGTCGAAGTCGAGCGCGTGGGCCTCGGTCAACGCGGCCTGGTACGCGGCCCACGTGCGCCCGAGTCCGTCATCCTCGGGTGTGACGAGCCGGTTCTTCGCGTCGCTGATGCGGCGCAGCGCGTCCTGCACCTCCCCGCCCGACAGGGCCGGACAGGCGGCGGACAGGATCGCGGCGCGCGCGTCCTCACCGACCACCACGAACCGGGGATCAAGCCCGAGATGCGCCGCGTGTGCGCGCAGGAGTCCGGCCGCGAACGAGTGAAAGGTCCTGACCGTGATCGCGGCCGCCCGCGCACCGAGCAGGGCGTCGAGGCGCTCCCGCATTTCGTTCGCAGCCTTGTTGGTGAAGGTGATGGCCAGGATGGCGGACGGCGCGACGCCGTGCGCGGTGACCAGGTGTGCGATGCGATGGGTCAGGGTGCGCGTCTTGCCCGTGCCGGGCCCCGCGGAAATGATCAGGGGGCGGTCCACGCAGCGCACCGCCGCGGCCTGCGCGTCGTTCAGGCCGGCGTCCACGCCCACCCGTAGGGGCGGGGTTTCCCCGCCCCGGGTCGTTGCGACCGTGTCCTGACCCGCAGGCGCAACGTCTCCGACCGCGCGTAGGGGCGACCGGCCGGTCGCCCCTACCGGTCCGCCACCCGCGTCCCGACGTCCCCGTGTCTCCCCACCCGCGCCATCGCCGAACAGACCGATCTGCCCGCCCGTCGCGACCGCGCGGCCTGTCGCCGACGTGAACAGGCGGATCACGCCGAACTCGCCGTCATAGCCGCCCTGGGCATCGACCTCGCCGCGGCGCATCCGGCCGATTCCCTCCGCCAGGCGCTCGCTCGACGCGGCGGCGATCTCCCCCAGACCGATCGACTGGAGGATGGCCAGCTCAGGTCCCAACCGACCGAGGAGCTTCTGATACTCCTGCGCCACCCTGCCGGACCCCGGCCCCACGCCGAGCGCCTGGCCGATCACCTCGGGCAGGGGGATGAGGCTGGTGAAGGGCCGGGCGCAGGCCGGACGCGCGCCCACCGGCCGGTCCGCCAGTTCCTCGACGCGGTGCATCACGCCCACCGTCACCGGCTTGCCGCAGACCGTGCACACGCCGCCGTGCTCGCGGGTGGTGGCGGGCTCCCAAGCCACGCCGCAGTTGCGATGGCCGTCGAGATGGTACTTCCCTTCCTCGGGGAAGAACTCGATCGTGCCCCCGAAGGTGGCCGGGTCGCCCGTCTTGAGTGCATCGAAAAGCGCTTCGTAGGAAAGCTCCGTGTCGAACACGGTCGCCTCGCGGCCCAGCTTCTCGGGCGAGTGCGCGTCGGAGCAGGAGACCAGGGTGTAGGGATCCAGCTGCGAGACGCGCCAGTTCATCGGCGGGTCAGACGAAAGCCCCGTTTCGAGCGCAAAGATGTGCGGCGTCAGGTCCGCGTAGCACGCCTCCACCGAGTCGAAGCCGGACTTGGAGCCCAGCATGGAGAACCAGGGCGTCCAGATGTGCGCGGGGATGAGCCGGCACGCCGGGTCGACCTCCAGCACGGTCTCCAGCAGATCGCGCGAGTCGAGGCCGAGGATCGGACGGCCGTCGGAGCGGATGTTGCCGATCTTCTCCAGCCGCGCCTGCAGCCTGGCCACCGTGTCGAGCGACGGCGCGAACACGACGTTGTGGACCTTGCGCGTCTGGCCGTCGCGCTTGTAGATGTTGCTGATCTCGCCGCCCGGGATGAAGCGCACCGGCGCGCGGCACGATGCGGGTGTCTGCCCCTGCACGTCGCTCGCCCAGGGCTCCCTGAGCCGGTACAGCCCGCTGCCGTCCGCAGGTTCCAGCTTCTCGCGCATCTCCGCCAGCCAGCCGGGGTGGCTGACGTCGCCCGTGCCGACGACGTGGATGCCCTTGAGCTGCGCCCAGCGCGCCAGGTGCTCGAAGGTCAGGTTCTTGCTGGTCGCGCGCGAGAAGTGCGAGTGGATGTGGAGGTCCGCCACGATTTTCATGGTGCCGAGTATAGCACGCCCGCGCGCCGCGCCGAAAACACCGTCCCGCGTCCCGGTCATCATGGTGTAGGGGCGAGTGCGCCGGACCCATGAGAACCGCGATCACGCAACCCCGGGCCACCGCGTACGTCCCCTCGGCGCACTCGCCCTTCGCGTCGCGCCCACCGTGCCGCACCGCCGCGCACGGGCGATGGTTTGCCGCAGCGTTGGCCGGCGGACGCAGATCCGCGCCGGGCACGCATTCACGGGTGGCAAACCATCGCCCCTACATATGATCGCGTGCGACCCATCCGCGCGGCGAAACTGCGTTAGCTCATAGACGATTGACCGCAGCAGTGGTATACCGGACTATGCAACCTATTAGTTCAAAGGAGAGCGAATGGCCGAGTATCGCATTGCCTCACATCCCATCCTCAGCGCCCAGACGCGGCCCAACGTAACTTTCACCTGGCAGGGACAAGAGATTACCGCACTCGAGGGCGAAACCATCGCCTCCGCCCTCTTCGCCAACGGCGTACGCGTCTTCGGGCACCATCCCAAGGACGGCTCGCCCCAGGGCATCTTCTGCGCCAACGGCCAGTGCGCCCAGTGCCTGGTGCTCGCGGACGGCATGCCGGTCAAATCCTGCATGGAGCCCGTGCAGCCAGGCCTGCGGGTGGAGCCCGTCGACGCGCTGCCGGAGCTGCCCAAGGTGGACGCGCCCCCGCCCATGGCCGCGATCGAAGTGCTCAAGGTCCCCGTGCTGATCATCGGCGGCGGGCCGGCCGGCATGTCCGCAGCCATCCAGCTGGGCGAGCGCGGCATCAAGTGCCTCCTCGTCGACGACAAGGACCGGCTGGGCGGCAAGCTCGTGCTCCAGACGCACCGCTTCTTCGGCTCCATCAACGCGGTGTACGCGGGCACGCGCGGCATCGACATCGCCACCAAGCTCGAGAACCAGGTCCGCGGCCAGTCGAACGTCGAGATCTGGCTCAACAGCACCGCGCTCGCGGTGTTCAGCGACCGCAAGGTCGGCATCCTGTGCGGCGGCGACCGCTACGTCCTGGTGGAGCCCGATGTGCTCCTCGTAGCTGCGGGCGCACGCGAGAAGTCGCTCGCGTTCAAGGGCAACACGCTGCCCGGCGTCTACGGCGCGGGCGCATTCCAGACCCTCGTGAACCGGGACCTCGTCCGCGCGGCCGAGCGCCTCTTCATCGTCGGCGGCGGCAACGTCGGCCTCATTGCGGGCTACCACGCGCTGCAGGCCGGCATCCAGGTCGTCGGCCTGGTGGAGGCCCTGCCCGAGTGTGGCGGCTACAAGGTGCACAAGGACAAGCTGCACCGCATGGGCGTGCCCATCTACACCTCGCACACCGTCCTGAGCGCGAACGGCGTGGAGGGCGTCGAATCGGTCACGGTGGCCCAGGTCGACGGCAAGTTCAGGCCCATCCCGGGCACCGAAAAGTCGTTCGCCTGCGACACCGTGCTGATCGCAGTCGGGCTCGACCCGGTGAACGAGTTCTACCACAAGGCCCAGGAGTTCGGTCTGGCCGTTTTCGCAGCGGGCGACGCGGAGGAGATCGCGGAGGCCTCGGCCGCCATGTTCTCGGGCAAGATCAAGGGACTGGAGATTGCCCAGTCCTCGGCCAGGACGTCGGCGAGATCCCCACCGACTGGTACCGCACTGCGGAGATCCTGCGCTCCAAGCCGGGCAAGATCGTCCCGGAGTCCATCCCAGCGGAGGAGCAGGATGTCTTCCCGGTGTTCCACTGCCACCAGGAGATCCCCTGCAACCCCTGCACGTCCGTCTGTTCGCAGGGCATGATCTTCATCGACCAGGACGACATCCGCGACGTGCCGCAGTTCATCGCGCAGGAGCTCGGCAAGCGGTGCATCGGCTGCGAGAAGTGCGTCACTATCTGCCCCGGCCTCGCCATCACGCTGGTCGATTACCGCAAGGGTGCGGAGCTACCCGTCGTCACGATTCCCTACGAGTTCTCGCGCGAGACGATCCACCAGGGCGATCGTGTCACCGTGCTGGACGTGGAGGGCGAGCCGCTCGGCAACGTGGAGGTGACGCGGGTGCGCGCGGCGAAGGCCAACGACCGCACCGTCCTCGTCCAGGTGGCCGCGCCACGCGACATCGCCAAGCGCATCGCCGGCATCCTGGTGCAGGAGCAGTGGGTGGCCGAGCCAATGGACCACTACGTGGAGCGGCTGACGGACGACGTGGTCGTCTGCCGCTGCGAGCGCGTCACCGCGGGCGAGATCCGTGACCTGATCCGCCGCGGCTACCGGGATGTCAACGAGATCAAGACCGTGACGCGCGCGGGCATGGGCTCCTGCGGCTCCAAGACGTGCGCGGCCCTGATCCGTCGTCTCTTCCGGGAGGAAGGGATCCCCGATGCGGAGGTGGTCGAGGGCACGAAGCGTCCCCTGTTCATGGAGGTCCCGCTGGCGGTCTTCGCGGGCGCGGGAGGTGAACAATGAGCGCGGTCCCACACTATGACGTCGTCATCGCGGGTGCGGGCAGCATCGGCGTGCCCACCGCGTTTGCGCTCGCGGGCGCAGGCATCAAGACGCTCGTGCTGGATGGCCGGCCCAGCCCCGGGCAGGGATCCAACAAGGCCGCGATCGGCGGCGTGCGCGCCACCCACTCCGACCCAGCCAAGATCCGCCTCAACCTGCGCACGCTCGAGATTCTGAAGGGGTGGCGCGAGACCTACGGCGATGAGATCGAGTGGAACACCGGGGGCTACGTCTTCGTTGCGTATCGGGAACGCGAGGAGAAGACGCTCAAGGAGCTGCTCGTCGTCCAGAAGCATTACGGCCTGAACATCGACTGGCTGGATCGCGAGGCCATGCTCGACATGCTGCCCGACCTGAACCGTGCGGATCTTCTCGGCGGCACCTTCTCGCCCGACGACGGCCACTGCTCCACCCTGCTCACCCTGCACGCGTTCTACGATCACGCGCGGGCGCGGGGGGCCGAGTTCCGGTTCAACGAGCCGATCACCGGCATCGACCTGGAGGGGGGCAGGGTGGCGGGCGTGCGCACGCCGCACGGCCGCTATGGCGCGGATGTGGTGATCAACGCAGCCGGTGCGGAGGCAGACGAGGTCGCGCGGCTCGTCGGGCTGAGCGTGCCGGTGCGGGCGGATTCGCACGAGGCGGCCATCACCGAGCCGGTCGCGCGCTTCCTCACGCCCATGATCGTCGACATCCGGCCCGCGCCCGGCTCGACGAATTACTACTTCTACCAGCATCACACCGGCCAGATCATCTTCTGCATCACGCCCAGCCCCAACATCTGGGGCACGGACAAGCGCGAGACCAGCGAATTCCTGCCGATGATCGCGCAGCGCATGATCGACCTGATGCCCAGGCTGGCCAACATCCGGGTGCGGCGCACCTGGCGCGGGCTCTACCCGATGACGCCGGACGGCTCGCCCCTCGTCGGCTGGTCGAACGAGGTGCCCGGCTTCCTCCACGCGGTCGGCATGTGCGGCCAGGGGTTCATGCTCGGCCCCGGCCTCGGCGAGTTGCTCACGCGCATGGTGCAGCGTCAGCTGACCGCGGACGATGAAGAAACCCTCGCCATCCTCTCGCCTTACCGCGAGTTCAAGGGGATGGAAAAACTGAAGTAAGACTCGCCTTAGGCGCCCAGCCGCCTGGACGACACGACACACGCGGGGCGCCGGGCGCCGGGCACCTTGCCGGCGCCCCGGCGCCCATGCTCCGCGCAGGCATCGCAGCCCCAAGGGTCGTTTGCTATTTCACAAACGCGATGTTATACTCCGTCTCACTTTCAAGTCGCAGTGGATTCCGTTAAGGAGCACAACCGTGGCTTCTTTGTATCACCGCCAAACCTGACTCGGCACCCGGATCGCCGTCCGGCGATCACGGGGCAGCTCGCATGCGTCGGGCGGCGGCGGTGCCGATGCTCTTGCATCGCCCCCGCCCTGATCTGGCCGGCCTCTCCCGCCTGAGCCGTCGCCCGCGCGTGCGAGCGACGGCTTTTTGTTGTCCACACCGTGGCGTGCGGCCTCGCGCCGCACACGCCGCGTGGGAACATACACAGGAGGGAGAACATGTCTGATCAAGTCCTGTCCCCTGGCGAACGCTTCACCCGTTTCTTTGCTTCACGGTGGGGCATCATCCTCGCAGGCGCCGTCATCGGCGTCCTCGCGCCACTCCTGCAGAAGCTGGGCAATCCCGCGAACATGGGGATCTGCGTGGCCTGCTTCGAACGCGACATCGCAGGCGCACTCGGCCTGCATCGCGCCGCGGCCGTGCAGTACATCCGCCCGGAGATCA
>ERZ795056.6254-NODE-6254-length-11665-cov-5.365116_pt1 | contig 11665 bp, 11 predicted proteins | sample MGYA00375140_ERZ795056 | MGnify/ENA primary metagenome ERZ795056 (study PRJEB30185, sample SAMN05720227) | activated sludge metagenome | isolation source: Anaerobic digester | place: USA | collected 2015-03-09 ...
CTTCGCCGATATGGGCGCCAAAGGCACGGTGCTGCTCTCGGAGATCGCGCCCTCGATCTCGTCTGCGCTGGTCACCACCGTGGTGGGCCTGCTGGTGGCGATCCCCAGCGCCATCTTTTACAATGCGCTCGCCGCCAAGGTCCGACAGCTCTCGACCGACATGGTCGGGTTCGCCGACGAGCTGATGGGGCGGGTTGCCTGCGAATTTCAGGGGAGGAGCGACTGATGGCTCTGCGGCGTCTGGGTCGCAAGAAGGCTTCAGGGGTCATCAACAACATCGACATGACGTCGTTGATCGACCTGACCTTTCTCTTGCTGATCACCTTTATCATTACGATGCCCGCGATCGAACAGGGCATCTCGGTGAAGCTGCCGCAAGGCAAAGCGGACGCGCTTCCGGTCAAAAAGTCGAACGTGGTCACGCTCGATGCCGAGGGGCGGGCCTACCTCAACAACCGCGAGATCACCCTCGAGGATCTGGAGCGTACGCTGGGCAACCTCGCGGCGGAGGATCCGGATGTCGCCGTGCTGGTGCGCGGTGATGAGCGCTTGGAGTACGGCAAGGTGGTGCAAGTGATGAAGATCCTCTACAAGGTGCGGATCACGCGCATGGCGCTGGTCACCCAATCGGACTGAATGACGCGTGAAGACGGGACCGGTCAATTCCTATTCTCTGAAGTGGTCGATGGCGCTGCACGGCATCCTGCTGGCGGTGGCGGTCGTGGTGCCGCTGATTCCTGGCTGCCGTCCCAAGGAGCTCGCGATCCCGCTCGATTTCACGGTCGTGCTGGAAGAAAACCTCGTGGAGCCGAATGTGCCGGACGAGCCGTCGCCAGCCCCCGACCCGAAACCGCAACCCGAGCCGCCCAAGCCGACGCCGCTGCCCGAGCCGCCCAAGCCGGCACCGTTGCCCGAACCGCCCAAGGACGCGGTGGTGGCCGAAAAAAAACCGGACCCGCCCAAGAAGAAACCCGAGAAGAAGCCGGACCCGCCCAAAAAACAGCCTGAGAAAAAACCGGCCCCACCCAAGCCGCCGCCGAAAAAACCTGACTTTCAGAAGGGGCGGCGGGTGGAGGCCCCGAAGCCCAAGCCGCCGCGTTTTGAAGATCTCTACAAACCGTACGATCCGAGCAAGCCCGCCAGCACAAAGCCGGTGACCGATAAAAAATTGTCGCGGGCGGAGATCGAGAAGGCGCTGCGCGACGGCGCGCGTGCCGGCACGCGCAACAGCATTCCCGAAGATGAGATCTCGCGCTGCGTGCTGCTGGTGCGGCGCGCGCTCTATGAAGCCTGGGTGCAGCCGGGTGCCGGCGACGCCGGTCCGCGGCCCGCTTTGCTGGACATCCGTCTGGACAGCACGGGCCGGATCGTCAGCTACCGGATCCGGCAATCTTCCGGCAGCGCCTTCTTTGATCAGACCGTGCTGAAAGCCGCCGCCAACGCTCAGCCCATCCGCGGGCTCTCCCTCGCCTTCCTCAAGCAATATGAAGTCTTGACGGTTGAATTCAAACTGGAGTGATCCTCGGCGGGGTGTCCGGAATCGTACGGCACGCTGCTTCAGACGGCTGTGATGTGACCTCTGGCCTGTGTCATGCGCTCGCCCTAGAACTCTGTACGGCTTAATAATTCGGACAGGATTACATGATTTTCATGATGTAACTGATTGATTCCAATCATGTTAATCCTGTAATCCTGTCTAGAAAAAACCGACGTTTTGGGTTTTACAGCCTACTCGACTCCCTGCCGCCATCCGCGCGATAAAAAAAGGCGGCGCCCGCGAGGGGCACCGCCACAGAGTGTTTGCTGGCACGCGCTGGATGATTACCAGCGGCTGCCGCCGCGGTCACCACCGCGGTCGCGACCGCGGAAACCGCCGCCGCCGCCGCGCTCTTCACGCGGCTTCGGCTGCGACTCGTTGACGCGCAGCTTACGCCCTTCGATGTCATATCCGTTCAGCGCGTCGATCGCTTGCTGAGCCTGGGCCCGGTCTGCCATCTCGACGAAACCAAACCCCTTGGACCGGCCTGTCATGCGGTCGATCACGACACGCGCCGAGGCAACCTCACCATGTGCCGCGAAAAGACCTCTCAGGTCGTCGTCTGTCGTTGAGTACGGAAGGTTGCCAACATAGATGTCCATGCCTGCGTTCCTCGTGTTTTCACTATCCAGCCATGTTGTTGCTTGAGCCGGCTGCACCAGAACCCATGGCTTGGCCTGCTGCAGCGGACATGTCGCCATGCCCCGGAACCCCATCGTTTCAACAACACGCGTCACCGAAACGGCAGAGAACCCCGAAGAATCAAAAAACCCATTTATGTAAACAGGATAATGGCATTCTGTTCTTATAAGCAAGAGCAAAATGATAAAAGATTGGGAAAAATGGGTCGCGGCTATCGCGTTCACAGCACGCTGAACAAGGTCCCGCGCGCCGTGTCGCGGAGGTAGCCGTCCGCAGTCTGCCAGGCACGCCGTCCGGAGGGCGTGGCGAAGCGGCCCAGTTGCGCAGGCGTGAGCCGCTCCGTGAAACGCAGCGTGTCGGCCGCGAGGTCGCCGATCAGCGTGACGGTCGCATCGGGGGCAAAGAGGGCCGCACCGACAGTCAACGGCGTCACGCCGAAGTCGAGAACCGATGTCCCGGCGAAGAGTGTCTGTCCGGCGGTGTTGAGCGCGGCGGGGGATTCGGGACGGACGGTGGCGCCGTCGAGCGTGAGCGCGGCGCCGCCCGCGAAGGCGTCGGCCGTGGCGAGCGAAAGGGCGGCGTTGGTGGAGAGGCCCACCGTGAGCGGCACGTTCTGCGCGGCGTCGATGCGCAGCTCCGCCCCGGTCAGGACGGTGAGCGTGTTCGTGCCGGCGAGGGCGTTCGCCGCCTCGAGGCGCAGCGTGCCGCCGCTCACGGTGACCGGCCCGCCAAAGGTGCTGCCGGAGGCCGCGAGGATCAGGGCGGCGGGGCCGGACTTGATCAACGGCTGGTTGTAGCGTCCGGCCTCCGGGTAATCATGCAACGGAGCGGCGACGGTGAAGTCGGCGCGGCGGTGAGCGTGACAGAATCGGGCGCGTCCAGAGTGAGCAGTGACGCGGCGCCGGCTAGATCGACGCGCGCAGGGAGCATCCGGACGGGGGAGAAGGCGGCCCCCTCCAGGGTGATGCGTCCCGGCAGGGCGGTCTGTTCCCGGGCGGCCACGCCGGCGGTTGTCAGAATGGCTTGGAGGCGCACGATGTTGATGCCGTCTGCGGTGTCGGGGCCGGCGGCCAGCGGCAGCGCGTCTCCGGCGAGGTCGAAGTCAATGCCGCGGCGGTCTTGAACCGTGCTTTCGGGGAACACCAGTGCCTTGGCGTAAAGTGCGCGGGCGGAAAGCCCTTCCGCATCTTCCTTGAGTTCGACTTTGACGCAATAGGTGGCGTTGCTGGCGCAGGCCTGAAACTGGACCGTGGCGGCCGTGGGCGACAGGCGTTGCCAATGGAAGGGCAGGGCTGGCAGGAGATCCCGGTTATTGACACGGCTGCCGCCCATGTGCGCCTCGAGATCGGTGATCCGGTCAAGCGTCGCGCCGCTGCCGGCGGCCAGCGGCGCGGGCGCGGCGGCGGGCAGATAGGTGCTGGTGGCGTGGGTCGGGAAGAGCGCGAAGGCGGGGCAGCCATACCCGGCGCTGGCGAGGCTGGTAGCGATGGTGCCGTTGACCGTGAGGGTGTCGAAGTCGAAGCCGACTTGGTAGCCGAGTGCCCTGTCGCGGTATCTCGCATACACGGCGCGGCCGTGAATGCCGTCCGGTTGCTGCGTCAGTTCGATCTTGAGACATTTCGTGTGCTGGCCGTTGTCGCGGCGCTGGAGTTGGAAGGATGCCGTGGCGCCCGTGTTCACAAAATAGAAGATGTGCGCGTCGGCATAGTCTTCATCGAACGATCCGCCGGCCATGAGGGCGGCGGCGGACCGGTAGTCCGCGAGCGAGGCGCCTGGAAAGAGCAGGGCGTCTGCGGATGTGATGAAGTTGGTGTGGATGAGCGGCGGCGGTGCGGGCGTGATCGCCACGGTCAGCTCCGGCGCGCGGAAGAGCGTCAGGCTGGAGGCGAAATAATTGGTGCCGTTCTCCGTACCGGCGGTGTCGAAATCAATGCGTCCGGTCATGTCGAAGAAGGTTTGGGCGTACCGGGCATAGGCGGCGCGGCCGTGAATGCCGTCCGGTTGCTGCGTGAGCGCAACTTTCACGCACTTGACGAATTTTCCGGATAGCGCGCCGTTCTCAAAGTACTGCAGTTGAAAAGCGGCATTCGCGCCGTCGTTGGTGAAATAGAAGGCGCGCGCGTGGCTGTTTTTGTAGGCAGCCGCTACGCTCTGTCCGGCGAGGGTCCCGTCAGCGCCGGTCACTTCGGCCAGCAAGGCGCCGGGAAAGAGCAGCACGCTGTCGGTGGGGATTGCGCCCGCGGCCCAGGCGAGCGGCGGCAGGGGTTCCCCGGACGTGGTCATGCCGCCTTCTATGGCAAGGTCCGGCGCGTCGGGCCGGATCGTGGTTTCGGCGGAGAGCGTGAATGCGGCTGCGATGTCCTGTGAAACGGTGATGACGGACGGATTGGTAACGGATGCGGTATCGCCGGCGCCGGGCACGGCAGCCGGCGACCAGGCGGCAGGATCGTGGAAATCACCCGTGCCTGCCGTGAAAACGTTTGTCGCGCCGGCGGCACCGGTCGCCAGCAGTACGACGATTGCGAACGAGTGTGATGCAACGGCATGCAACAGGTTTCGGATTCTCATGGTCGTCCTTTTTTTTGAAGCCCACAGCACAAAAACAATGACAATTACTTGGCCATAGTATTGATTCCGTGGAGCAAAGTCAGCAAGAAAGTCTGCAAATGAGTGACTGGAGTTCCGATGAGGCTTGCGCCGGAACCTGCCTTCAGGGTATTATAGTCCGCACACACGACCAAGGAGGGAACCATGTCTGGACAACTGATCGATTTGACGACTGACACGTTTGATGCGACCGTGGGCAGCGGCGTCACGCTGGTGGATTTTTGGGCACCTTGGTGCGGCCCGTGCAAGATGCAGACGCCGATTCTTGAGCAGCAGGTGGTGCCGGCGCTGGGCGGGCGTGCCAAGATCTGCAAGGTGAATGTGGACGACGCCAAGGAGTTGGCCGTGCGCTACGGGGTCAAGGGGATTCCGGCGCTCTTTATCTTTAAAGACGGCCAGGTGGTGCAGCAGTTTGTCGGCCTGCAGCGCGGGGATGCGCTGGTGTCTGCGCTGGAGGCTGCGCTGGGAGCCTGATTTTTTTAGAGCTTCCGTATTGACCGTCCGGCCAGATCCGCTATTATATCACGCTTTCATGTGTTTCGAGGAAGTGCATTAAGGAGCAACGTTTCATGGCGAATATCAAGAGTGCAGTCAAGCGTGCGAAACAGGCTGATGCCAATCACCTGCGCAACCGGTCGGTGAAGAGCAGCGTGTTGACGGCCCGGAAAAAGGTGCTTGAAGCCATCAGCACGGGGAACAAGGAAGAGGCTCAGAAGCTCTATTCCGCGTACTCCTCGAAACTGGACAAGGCGTCAAAGAAGGGCGTGGTGCCCAAGAACAACGCCAACCGCAAAAAGTCGCGCGTGGCGCTCAGCATCGCCAAAATGGCGTAACGCCTTCGCGTGTTCTAACGTGTTCAAGACCGGTCGCCGCACAGACGTGGGGGGACCGGATTTTCTGTTTTGACCGCTGACGGAGGCCGATGTGCGGACGTTGAGGGTCAGGGATTTGGGAGGCGGCACCGGCTACCTTGAGGTGCTGGCCTTGCAGGAGCAGGTTCATGCGCAGCGTGTGGCGGGGCAGTGCCCGGACACCCTGTTGCTCCTGGAGCATCGCCCTGTTTACACGCTGGGGCGTTCTGCGGCAGAGTCCCATGTGCTCTATTCCGAGGAACGTCTGCGCGCGGCCGGCATCGAACGGGTGGTGACCACGCGCGGCGGTGATGTGACCTATCACGGCCCGGGACAGTTGGTGGGTTACCCGCTTGTGCATCTGGGTGAAGCCGGACTGCGGGTGCTGGAATACATCGACGCCTTGGAGGAGACGCTGATCCGCGCCGTGTCTGCGTTCGGGGTCGTGGCCGGCCGCGACACGCGCAACCGCGGCGTATGGGTGGGTGACGCGAAACTTGCGGCGCTCGGGATCCGTGTCGCTCGCCAGGTGACGATGCATGGCTTTGCGTTGAATGTCGCGCCCCGCATGGACGATTACCGGGGGATCGTGGCGTGCGGGTTGCAGGACGCCGGTGTCACCTCGCTCGCGTTGCTGCTGGGCGAGCCCCCGGATATGGCCGCCGTGAAGCGGCAGGTTGAGTGCGCCTTCCGGGATGTGTTCGGCTACGGGGAGTCGGTATGAAATCTGAATTTCGCGATGCCGGCCTGGTGCTGCTGTCGACCCTGCTGGTGCCGCAGGTGTTTGTGCTAGCCTACTTTTATCCGCTGCTGATCACGGGCCCGGATCGCTGGCCCTTGTGGCTGGTTCTAGCCGATCTGGGGCTGAGCATCTCATGGGTTTCCTCCCCCTTTTTTCTGCTGGTCACCGTGCTCTACCGCGTGGCCGTCGCTCGGCGCATGCCCGCCACCTTTGTTTTCTTAACCGTCTTTGCAGCGGGTTATGTCGGCGTCGCCCTCTGGAACCGTCTGGTCTTCGACCTGTTCGGTTATCTGCGTTCGGCCTTGCCGCTGCTGCTCTGCTGTTCGGCCACAGCCGGTTACGCGCTGGCGCGCCGTGCATTCAGGATGGGCCTGACTGACGCGAGGTAGATCTCTCGTTCCCGCGCGAACGCCGTGCTCCTTCAAAAATACCCTGTCCCGGCGGTTGCCGCACTGTTGCGCAGCGATGTACAGTGACGTGCAGGTGTAGCCACCCTCCTCATGTGAGGGCCCGGCGGCCAACAACGGAACAGGGTATGACACAGGATTTTTCGGATGTGCTGGTGATCGGCGCGGGCGTGGTGGGCTGCGCGGTTGCGCGTGAGGTGTCACGCGATGCGTTGCGGGTCTGCGTGCTGGAGCAGGCGGGCGACGTGGCGGAGGGCAGCACCAAGGCCAACAGCGCGATCGTGCATGCGGGATATGATGCGGCGCCCGGATCGGCTAAGGCGCGGTTCAATGTGCGCGGTAACGCGCTCTTTGAAGCCTGGTGCCGCGAACTGGATGTGCCGTTCGTCCGCAACACGTCGCTGGTGGCTGCTTTCGGCGACCGCGATCTCGCCGCGCTCGAAGCCTTGCGGCTGCGCGGCGAGCGCAACGGCGTGCCGGGACTGCGGGTGCTCACGCGGGACGAGGTTCGCGCCCTGGAGCCGAATATCAACCGTGCGGTCGTCGGTGCGCTGCTCGCGCCCAGCGGCGGTATCTGCTGCCCGTACGGGCTCACTTTCCGGCTGGCCGAGCACGCGGCCGCAAATGGTGCCACCTTCTTTTTTGAACGCCGGGTCGTTGACGTGGCGCGCGCGGCCGACGGCCTCTGGCATGTGACGACTGCGGACGGCGGCGTGTTCCGTGCGCGCGCGGTGGTGAATGCCGCCGGACTCTACGCGGATGAGTTGAACAACCGGGTCAGCGCGCAGAAGCTTTCGATCACGCCGCGCCGCGGCGAGTATCTGATGATCGACAAGCAGTACGCCGGTACGTTTCGAGCGACAATTTTTCAGGTTCCGACACCGCTGGGCAAAGGCGTGTTGGTGTCGCCGACTGTGGACGGCACGTTGATTGTCGGGCCGACGGCAGAGGATATCGGTGACAAGAGCGACACCCGCACGACAGCCGACGGCCTGCGCAAGGTGATCGAATCGGCGGCGCGGGTTTGGGAGCAGGTGCCGGCGGGCGGTGTGATCGCCACCTTCTCCGGCCTGCGCGCCCATGGCGATCGGGATGACTTTGTGGTGGGCGAGGCTCCCGACGCGCCGTTCTTTTTCAACGCGGCAGCGATGGAGTCGCCGGGGCTCACCGCCGCGCCAGCCGTGGCGGTCTGGCTCGCAGAGCAGATCGGAAGAGCACTCGACGCGCAACGTGCAACGCACTACGTCCAACACACAGCAACTTGGAAACCGTTCCGAGAGATGACGGATGCGCAACGTATCGCCGCCATCGCGGATGACCCGTCCTACGGGCGGATCGTCTGCCGCTGCGAAAACGTGACGGAGGCCGAAATCCGGGCGGCGATCCGCTGCCGCATCGGGGCGCGGACTCTGGACGGCGTCAAGCGCCGCACGCGCGCGGGCATGGGGCGCTGCCAGGGCGGCTTCTGCACGCCGCGCATCATCGCGATCCTGTGCGAAGAGTTGGGATTGACGCCGGAGCAGATCACGAAATTCGGCGGGGGATCGAGTCTTTTAGTGACGACGCCCGGCGCACGACCCGCGACTCTCGGTCTTTCCCCCGAGCGTTGTGAGTCGTGTGTCGAGCGTCGGGAGGTCTGCCATGACTGAGGTCGATGTGCTGGTCATCGGCGGTGGACCGGCCGGTCTCGCCGCGGCGGTCGCGGCCCGCGAGGCGGGCTGCGGGAACGTGTTGGTGCTCGAGCGCGACGATCGTCTGGGCGGCATCTTGCAGCAATGCATCCACACGGGCTTCGGACTGCATGTGTTCAAAGAGGAGCTGACCGGGCCCGAGTACGCGCAGCGCTTCATCGACCGGGTGCGGGCGCTGCGGATTCCGGTGCAGTGCGGCACGATGGTGATGGACATCACGCGCGACCGCATTGTGACGGCTGTGAGCCCGGCGCATGGGCTGCAGCGGTTCCGCGCCAAGGCGATTGTGTTGGCGATGGGGTGCCGTGAACGCACGCGCGGCGCGCTGATGATTCCGGGGTGGCGGCCTGCCGGCGTCTACACGGCGGGTACGGCGCAACGGTTCGTGAACATGGAGGGCTGGATGCCGGGGCGCCGCGTGGTGATCCTCGGTTCAGGTGACATCGGGCTCATCATGGCGCGGCGTATGACGTTCGAAGGCGCGCAGGTGCTGGCGTGCGTGGAGCTGATGCCGTACTCCAGCGGGCTCACGCGCAACGTGGTGCAATGCCTTGACGATTTCAATATCCCATTGATGTTGAGCCATACGGTGACCGAGATCCACGGGCGCGAGCGCGTGGAGGGCGTCACGGTCGCGCAGGTCGATGCGCGGCGCAAGCCGATTCCCGGCACGGAGAAGCGGTTCGCCTGCGACACGCTGTTGCTGTCGGTCGGGCTGATTCCCGAGAACGAGCTGTCCAAGGCGGCGGGCGTCGAGCTGGCGCAGGCCACCTCGGGCCCTGTGGTGGACGAGTCGCTGCAGACCGGTGTGCCCGGCATTTTCGCCTGCGGCAACGTGTTGCACGTCCACGATCTCGTCGATTTCGTCACAATCGAGGCTGAAAGCGCTGGCAGGCGGGCGGCTGAGTACGCCAGAACGTTCAACGTTCAACGCTCAACGCTCAACGCTGAAGTCGGGGCTGTCCTTCGGGTCTTCGACGGCGCGGGGGTACGTGGTCTTGTGCCGCAGTCGATCTGTGCCGGGCGCCTGAAGGATGATGTCCCGCTGATGTTCCGGCCCGCTGCGGTCTTCAGGGATGCGGCGGTGGTCGTGCGGATCGACGATGCGGAGATCTCCCGCCGTAAGCATCGCATCCTGACGCCCGGCGAGATGGTGAGGGTACTGGTCTCCAAGGACGACCTCCGGCGGCATGCGCAGGGTCGGGAACTGACCGTGGAGGTGGAAGCGTGAGTGCGAAAACGATCACCTGCATCGGATGCCCCATGGGTTGCCGTCTGACCGTTGCGCTCGAGAACGGGAAGGTGACATCGGTGGATGGCGCGGGCTGCGGACGCGGCGCGGCCTATGCGCGGCAGGAGTGCGTGTGCCCGACGCGCCAGGTCACGACGCTGGCGCGTGTGCGGGGCCGGCGCGAGCCCCTCAGCGTGAAGACGGCGCAGCCGATCCCGAAGGCGTTGGTTTTCGCGTGCGTAGAGGAGATCCACCGGGCCCGCGTGGCCCCGCCGGTGAAGATCGGCGACGTGGTGGTGAAGAACGTATGCGGCACGGGCGTGGACGTTGTCGCGACGATGGATGTCGCAGCAGTTTCTGGAGATGGGGGTGCGGCGGATCTACACCGACTACCCGGCGCACCTGTTGCGTTTGAAACAGATGGCGGAAGGGCAGGAGTAATAAGTTGGCCTGCCGTGCGACGGGGCCGCGAGGGATTCGGGAAAACTCCAGGACAAGTTTTGACATGATATCTACCATATGGTAAAAACAATGGTATGAAAAGTACATTGACGATTGACAGTGCGGGGCGGATGGTGTTGCCGAAGGAGTTTCGCAAGCGTTTTGGTCTTCATACCGGGGCCAAACTCGAATTGCGGTTGAGCACAGAAGGTATGATACTCGCACCTTCTGAGACGCACCCGTCTATGACCAAGGAAGGTTGCCTGTACGTGCATGAGGGGGAACCAGAGGGAACGTTTTCGGGAATGACGGATCGCGCTCGCCGTGAGCGTGATCGGCAAGTTTGGGGCGGCCCTCTATGAAGATATTTTGCGACACCTCGGTATTGGTGGCGGGAAGTGTCAGGCGGCATCCGCATTTTAACCGGGCACAACCGGTGCTTGCGGCTGCTGGCAGTAAAAAGAACGAATATCTGATTTCCGCCCACAGTGTGGCAGAGGTGTATTCCGTTCTGACAAACCTGCCTGTTCAGCCCAAGATTGTGCCTGCGGAAGCGCAGATGATTGTTGAGGCCAATGTGCTCAAGCTCTTCCGCAGGGTAACCGTAACGGCGCGGATGTATGAGAATGCGGTTATGCGATGCGCGGAACTCGGCTTGCCCGGAGGTGTCATTTATGATGCTTTACTGTTGGAGTGTGCCCGATCCGTGTCGGCTGACCGGATTTATACATTTAACATTCGCGATTTTCAGCGGTTAGCGCCTGATTTGGCATCGCGTGTAAGCGCACCGTGATAAACCGCAAGAGCACAGTTTGGGGGAGTAGCAACACTATGAGGGTGATGTCTTTTTTTAAACCTGCGCCGCACCGGCCGGTGACTGGCACGCAGGAGGCGCAGGCGCGCGATTACCGCCGGAGCCGCCAGCAGGCGGTGTTTGTGATGGTGACGGTTTACGGGCTCTACTACGTCTGCCGGCTGAGCCTGAACGTGATGAAGAAACCTCTTGTGGATTCGGGGTATCTCACCACCGAGCAACTGGGGTACATCGGGTCGGCATTGTTCTTCGCCTACGCGGTCGGCAAATGCTTGAACGGTTTTCTGGCGGACCGCAGCGACATCCGCAAGTTCATGGCGGTCGGCCTGTTTGTCTCCGCCCTCGCCAACTTTGCTTTGGGGTTCCGCATGCCCGCGCTGCTCTTCGCGGCGCTGTGGGGCCTCAACGGGTACGCACAGTCCATGGGCGCGCCGGCCAGTGTGGTGGGGCTGGCGCGCTGGTTCAGCAACCGGGAACGCGGGACCTACTACGGCATCTGGTGCACGAGCCACAATCTGGGCGAGGCGTTGACGTTCGTCCTGACGTCGCTGATCGTCTCCTCGTTCGGTTGGCAGTGGGGTTTCGCGGGTGCCGCATTGTTCGGTTTTGTCGGCGTGGTGCTGGCGTGGGCCTTTTATCGGGACAGTCCGCAAAGCCGGGGCTTGCCGTCGATCGCCGACTGGTCAGGGGAGACCCTTTCGC
>ERZ795056.6256-NODE-6256-length-11662-cov-5.428104_pt1 | contig 11662 bp, 7 predicted proteins | sample MGYA00375140_ERZ795056 | MGnify/ENA primary metagenome ERZ795056 (study PRJEB30185, sample SAMN05720227) | activated sludge metagenome | isolation source: Anaerobic digester | place: USA | collected 2015-03-09 ...
GATGTTAAGCGGTGACTGGAGTTCAGACGTGTGCTCTTCCGATCTTTATCAACCATGTGCACACACCTCGTCGCGGGCACAAACGCCGCCACTTGGCCCAGCGCATTGTAGCGCTGAGCCAGTTCCTTGTCGGTGCTATGGCACTGCACAGCGCCGGCCACCAGCTCACACTCGCTGAGCCCCAACGACCCGAGTGCCACCGCACCTGGTCGGCGATGTGAAATCGGCGTTGCCGCGCGGCCGAACGCGATGCTGCGCAATTCGCCTTGCGCCCCGAGCGCTGTACACCCGTACGTTGAACATCGCAGATCCACCTGCGCTGCCGGAATATCGACCGGCGGGCTCAGCGGAGGGCCCGACGGCACCGATTTCATCGACAGCTCTGCAACTTGCATGCGTCCGTCGGGAAATCGCATTGTTATCGAGCTCGCGACATCCTCGCGTTCGAAATTAAACCGCAGCCACGCGCCTTGGCTCGCGGGCCCGATCTTCGTGCCGGTTGCCGCGGCTGCGGTTGCCGCGGTTGCTGTTGTCGCAGGCGCCAACGGAGGGGCCGGCCGATGGCCGCAGGCCGCTACCACTGCGAGGCTCAAAACTCGTAAATATCCAAACGTCGTCACGCGCGCTACGATAGCAAATTGCAAGCCAACCAGCGTTCGCGAGCCCAGTGCCTTAGCGAGCCTCCTGGGCTATCCCAGATTGCTAGCCAATGTGAACGCGTTGTTACTACTGTGGCGTTGGCGCGGCCCACTGGTCAGACAGCCATCAGCCAGCCGCAGGCAGCGCCGCCGACGACTCTACTTTGCTTCGACGAGCTTTTTCATGCGTTCGTTAACGCCGGCAGCCCACGGCGGCAGATCGCCGGGCTTGAGACCATCAACCACAAGGCCCATATCGCGGCATAACCAAGTCGCAACATCAGCGATAGAATAATTGCGCGTGGGGTCGAGTCGTTCCGAGCCAGGCGCAAACGTCCCATGGTTGATCGCGCCAACCGCGTCGGTGCGCGTAAACCACGGCAGCAGCAGCCCGACCAATTCAGGCCGGTTTACATAACGAAACATCGCTGCGTGTTCTTGAATGTCATCGGGGGCGGCCGCACGTAGCAGCCGGCCAAATACTTTCGTCTGCGCCGGATCTTTTAGTTTGGTCATTGCCGCCGCCCAACCCATACGTGCATCCGGGCCTTTGACCAGCGAGCGTAACGGTGCAAGTTGCTTGGCTTGGCTCGCTTGCGCGCCAGCGGCGAGAATTGCAAATTGCTGTGCCAGATCGTCCTTCATGAAGGTTGCAAGTACCAACACGAATGACAAGCAGCGTGGCGCATCAGGCTCGCGCAACGTCACGGCCAAACCTTCCAACCAGTCAGCATCTTCGCCACGGAGGCGCGTGCGAAAAAAAGCGGTAGCTTGTTTGCAGTCAGCCCGAAGCAACGTCTCGGCCACGGCTTCCCGCTTGTCCTGCGGCAACGTAGGCCACGCACGTTTCGCATCGTCAAAGGGCGCCGCTACCGTCGGCGCAGTCGACGTCTGTGAACTGCCAGCGCCCGCGAGCACCACCTGCGTCGGCATCGACGCGACGCGGAATTCCGGCGGAGGCTTCACGCCTGCACGCAAGCGTTGCGGGGAAATGGTGCTATCAAATTCATTGGAGTAAGCGTTGGTCACGGCACCGTTTCCTGCCGTGCCAACCGGTAACGCAAATCGAAACTTGGTCTTGTGCGTGCCAGCGAAACGCGGACCAAGTGTCAGCCGCTGCGTGCCTGGCGGCAGCGATTCAGAAAGATGGCCGTTGCCGCAAAAACCTGGATCGGTTGGCGGCGCTGCAACAATCACCCATTCGCCGCCTTCGTTGCGTGCTTGCAGCGTGAGCGGGATTTCGTGATCAGTGCTGCTTATATCAATTCGGCGCGGCCCTATGTTCGCGATGAAGACGCCCATCGAAGACTGCACCATATCGGCGCGCATGTTCGCAACGAATTCCCACGGCACCATCGCTGGCATGGCAACAAGCACAAGCCCCTGCCACGGAAAAGCGAGCCCTTTGCCGGCCAATTTTGCAATCTGTGGATCGATTGGCTCCGCGGTTTGTACATACGCTGGCGCAATGATGGCCGTCGGCGCGGATACCGCGGTCTTGTGTTGGCTTGTAAAGTATCCCAGCGTTTTGCCATCCAGCGTGTGATAGTGTTTTTGATCGCCGCTTTTGGCACGGAGAATGTCGCCGAAGAATCCGGCGACATCGTCAAACGCAACCGCCAGCACGGTGGCACCGCTCGGCGATAACACGCCCCATAACGCGCCTTTGCGAACCTTAAAGTAGATGCCAGATCGATGCTTTAACGGCTCGACTTCGTCGTAACTAACCGCGACCACGGGCCGAACCGCGCCATTACCAGCCGTTGGTGCCGCGAAGACGCCCCATGCTTTGCCCAGTCGAACGCGCCGCGGAAACCGGGGTTCAGGATCGATATAGTCGAAAGCCACCGGAATCAAAGCTCGGCCTTGAGCGTCGATCAAGCCATGTCGCCCGGCTTGTACAACTTCGCGCGGCCACGATGGCGTGTTCTCGATGCTGTCGTACATCGCTGGCACTGAAATCCGCAGCGTGCCAGCGTCCACCGTCAGCATGCCTTTGGCATGACCGTTGGTAATAAAGATCTCTCCGCCAATAACGTCGATGGCGTCAAACTGAGGTGCCAACGTTTCGCGGCCTGCGCTGTCGAGGCAGCCCACTTTGTTTTGGCGCCGCACCACGTAGAACGGAAAGTTGGTCAGCGGCCGAGCAACCAAACTGTCATAGCGCCGTTCGCTCAACCTGCCGTCATCGCCTTGTTGCAAGGCCACGATGCCGCCATTGGCATCTCTCCAAAGCGCACTAAAGCGAGGCTGCGCCTGCGTTGTGATGGCCTCATATTGGGCTGGATACAGCCACTTGCCGTTTGCATCGACGAGGCCAACGTTGCCGCTAGGCCCAACGACTTGTTTGTAGCCATCCGCGATTGCTGGTCCGCTACTCAACGCCAACAGCAACACACAGAAACTGACCGTCAACGTGGTGCAACGCATGCGCCATTGTAACGTATGGCTTTGCCAAAAGCCCAAGACTTCCTAAGCTCAGCGACGACGGCACTTGAACGTCGAGCGGGCCGTCGGAAACACTAGACTTCACCAAGGCGAGATCGTGAGCTGTCACAAAAACGTAACAAGTCACGGCCAAGCGTGGCATGGCAAGTTCAGCGCACCAAAAAAACGAAAGCCCCGCACGTCCCATACGGTGACGATGCGAGGCCTTCGCCCGGTCGACTGACCGGTGGTTTACGTGATGTGTCGTCGCTCGACCGGCTGGTAGCCGCGCAATGTCGACGAGAATCGACCACGGCCGCCCGTGAGCGAGCCCAATACCGACGCGTAGTCGAAGCTTTCGGCTAACGGAAGTTCAGCATGCACCGTGCGTTGTTGCGCGACGGCCATGGCGAACCCACGCACCAAGGCTCGGCGTCGAGCGAGGTCGCCCACCACGTTGCCGAGGTTGGCTTCGTCGCAGAACACGTCGAGGTTGCTGATCGGTTCGAGCACGATAAGCCCAGCCGTGTCGGCGCCTTGCCGCAACGCCAACGAGCCCGCGATGTGAAACGCAAGTTCGCTGGAGTCTTTGGCATGGAGCGCTCCGTCGCGCAGCACCACGGCCAGGTCCACCATCGGCACCTTACCAAGCTGGTCCGCGCCAGCGATCGCAAAGCCATTGTGCATGGCTTCGGTCACGCCGCGTTTCACGGCTTCGATAAAGCAGCGCGGTAGTGCACCACCGCGGATGTGATCGTCGAACACCAAGCCAGCACCTCGCGGCGCAGGGCCAAGCGTCACGTCGATCTGCGCAAATTGCCCAGGTCCGCCGCTTTGTTTGGCGTGTTTGATCGAAAGCTCGACGGTGCGCGCCAGCGTGGTGCGATAGGCAACCCGTGGCCGCCCTGCCCGCACCACAACATGGTGTTCGCTGCCTAGCCGCTCCACGGCGACATCGAGGTGCAACTTGCCCATGCCGGCAAGCACTGTTTGGCCGCTGTCGTCGGTGCCGAGGCGTAACGATGGATCGGCCGCAATCAGCCGCGCCAACGCCACGCCGAGCTTGTCGCGATCGCTGGTGCTAACCGGTTCGATCGCTACATGCATGACGGGCGCAGGCACATCGATAGCTTCGAGTGCGATCGGCGCATCGATGGCCGCTATGGTTTCGCCGCTCGAAAGCGGAGCACCCATAATCGCCCCAATGTCGCCGGTCGACAGGCAATCGACTTCTTCGCGATGGCTCGCGAAGAGCCGCACCAAACGGCCAATACGCATTTGTTTGCCGCTCCGCATAGCGACGACGGCTTGACCTTTGCGCAGTTCGCCGCTGTAAATGCGGACAAACGTGAGCTGGCCGAAGTCGTCGAACACCACCTTAAACGCCAATGCTGCTAACGGCGCTTGCGCGTCCGGACAGCGGACGTTGTCGGGCCGTTGCGGATCGGTGTCGCGTACCGCCGCGCGATCGCTCGGCGCCGGCAGCAAGTCGACAATCGCATCGAGCAAAGGTTGCACGCCGCGATGACGATAGGCCGCGGCTGGCAGCACCGGGGTTAGCCGGCACGCCAACGTGGCTTTGCGCAACGCTGCGCGCAACTGCGCTGCGGTTGGCGTTTGGTCGGCGATGACGAGCGAAAGCAGGTCATCATCGACGTCGGCGCAAGCCGCGATGAGTTGTTCACGTAAACTATGGGTGTTGTCAAAGAGCGCCGCCGGCACTTGCGCCCAGCGGGGTTCGGTCGGCTGCATTGGGTCATCCCAATACAGCGCACGTTGTTCAATCAGATCGACCAAGCCGATCATGGCACCGTCGTTATCGACGATCGGATACGCAATCACGGCAGGGTTCGCAGCGAGGCGAGTTTGCAACTCGGCAACGCAGCGATCGAAGTTAGCGCCAACGCGATCGAGCTTGTTAACGACGCACAGGCGAGGCACGCCGAAGCGCGCAGCTTGCCGCCACACGGTTTCGGTTTGCGCTTCAACCCCAGCGACGCCATCAAGCACCACCACCGCACTGTCGAGCACGCGCAGCGAACGTTCAACTTCAAGATTGAAGTCAACGTGGCCTGGAGTGTCGATGATGTTGATGGTGTGATCGCGCCAATCGCAACTGACGGCAGCCGCCAAGATCGTAATGCCACGCCGCTTTTCGATCGGATGATCGTCGGTGGTGGCATTGCCATCATGAACTTCGCCAATGCTGCGAATTTTGCCCGTGATCTTGAGCAGCCGCTCGGTCAGCGTGGTTTTGCCAGCGTCGACGTGCGCGATGATGCCAATATTGCGGACGGTGGCCAGTGTGGCGAGCTTGGATAGTTTCGAAAGAGTCGACATAAAAATTCCTGAATTTCAAACGAGCAATACCGTTCGCGACGTCGAATCGACGCACGGCAATAACGAGGCGCACGTGGCGGCGCGCCTATGACGTAGCTTTGCGTAGCGCTGCGTCGAGTGTCAGTCGAATGCGGGTCGCGTCGTCACGTTCGCGCGTGACGCCAAACAACGCGCTGCAGCTGCCAAGCCGGCCTTGAGAGTGCTGGCGGATCAACGATCCGACCGAACAGCGCCCAAAACGCGGCTTACAGGCTAGCTGGCGAAAAACACAGACGCGCGTAATCAACGCGGCTCAATGGAGCCACGGTCGTTAGCATGCTGGTTGGATTTGGATAAGTCCGCATCGGTTTCGCCTTGTCTTCCTATGTAAGGGCGGCCAGCGAATTTGTCAAACCCAAAGATGAAGTGCTAGCGGGGCAACCTGCTGGATGGCGCCCGGAGTTGATGGATCCGCCGGTGCAACGCTCGTTCGCGGTCGGCGATGGCTTGAAAAATCGGCGATGGCACGGCACTGGTGCGCCGCAACAAGTTGGCCACCGGCGGTTGCCCCATCATGGCGGTCACCAGCATTTGTGCGCGGGTCTGCTCGGCGCCCGCCAACATGGAAATCTCGGCGCCATGATTGCCATTTTCAACGAAGAACTGCCCCGACGAGCGTTGCTCGGGCACGTCCAACGCGCCACCACTCCAAGGATCGTTTTGGCCATACACCAACACCACATGATCCGCATTGTTGCGCACGAAGGTCCGCACAATATCGTTCAACGCTGCATTAAACGGCGGCAGTGCAACGTCGCTATATGAAAACTTGAAGTAGGCTTCCAGCGTCGGCGTTGGCCCCGAAATCAACGGCGCAACCGTGTCGTTCACTTGCAACGCAAAGCCTTGCTCGGTCAACCATTCGTATGACAACGCACCGTCGCTGCGCGGATCAGTTGCCAAGGCCGCGGGCACTCGCCGCTGGCTGCCTAGCAAATTCGCCAACGCGTAGGCTGCAAATTCGTCGTCGGTCGAAGCGGCGGTCGGAATATCGTCGCAGCTCGTAACGCTGTCGTACTGCCAAAAGGTCCAGTCCCAGTACGTCATCTCGTTTTCAAGATCGACGCCGCTGTAACCGGGCCCCAATTTGCTCAGCAACATCGAGCGACGCGTCGTCAGCGTTGCGGCTTGAAAGTCGCGCATGCGTTGCGCACAGGCCACGGGCAACGTGCGTTTCATATAGGCTTGATATTCAGCGTCGGCGCGCGACCGCGACGCCGGCGCAACGTAGGCAACCGTGCCATCAACATCGGCCGGAAAAAAGTACCGATGGTACAGCGCGGTAATGCCGCCTTTGCTTGCGCCGGTTGACACCCAGTTGTGTTGATACAAGCGCCGAAATGCGGTGACCACAGCGTGCAAATCGTCGGCGCCATTACGCACGGTCAGCGCAGTCCAGTCCCATTGTTCCGGCGCAGGAATCGATGTGCCCTGAAAGCGATGCTCGATCGAAATCGCATTGGCGTTGTACGCTGGGCCGAGTTCGCTTTCGTAAAAGCCAAATGATTCATAGCCCCAATCCGCCACCACGGTTGGCCGGCTACAGCCACGATGCGTCAGATTAACGTGCTGCTGCAAGGTTCCACTGGGCGTCGCCGCCTGGTGTTGCACTGGCTGCAAAAAATCAAATTCGAAGCACGCTGCCGTCACGCCTCGTGGACACGTTTTGCGGACCACGTTGCTAACCCCGGGCACGGCAGCAAGATCGGCGGCGAAGGTTGTATCGTCGCAGCGCAGCTTGGGCGGTGCGTCGTTGCGGCCGCCGAAGGCGTCGGGTGATAACACGCCGTTATCGCCGCAGGCGGCAAGCGTCAACGACAACGGACCTAGCAGGCCCAACAAACCAGTCATCTTGCCCATAGCGTTTGCTACCACAGAGCGTGGAATTACAATAATGACAGCCGCTTACATCGTGCTGCTAGGTTGGCGTCGCGAGGCAGCAACAGCGCGAATAAGTTGCCGTGCTACAACGTTGGGTCAACATGCGCCAGAAGATCGTTGCCGTGGGTGGAATCGCTGTGGCCATTGGGCTCGTCACGCTGGGCACCGCCGCTGCGGCACCGAGCAAGCCGGCTCCGGCGGCACCGAGCAAGCCGGCAGCGACTGCGCCGACGGTTACCCTGACCTGGCGCTTCGAAATGTCGGCCCCTGACGACACCATCGAACAGCACGTCTCCCTACTTGTGACCACCAACGCCGCCGGCCAAGGCAACGTCACCAAAACCTACAAGCTCGATCGCATGATGGGCTTCGTCGATCCGATCAATCAGCCGCTTTGCCGCGGTGCCGAGGCGCAATACCCTTTGGAAAAAAATGAAGTCGCCAAAATCACCTTCTATGAAGGTGGCGCGCGCGGCTATTACGTCAAACGCAGCAAAGGCGGCACCACGCTCCAGCTCTACAGCTTTGCCATGACTGATGGCCTATGCGAACCCCAAGACGGCTGTCATCAGCCCAAAGACCGTTACGTTCGCAAGATCGCCATCCCAGCCAACGCTAAGATCGTCGAGCAAATGGAAGAACGCCTCGCCGGCGCCACTGCATTCACGCCGTTCAACTGCAATCCGTCGCACGAGCCGTAGTGACCGGCACGTGCGTACCGCGTGGTAGCATGCGCGTACGGAAATGGTGCGCTTCTCCACATCGCTTAAGCATCGCTTTGAGTTGAGTGCTTCCGAAATACGCGTTTATCACTGTGGCCCAGCAGCACTTGTGCTCATGCGAAACTTATTGACCGCCGCAACCGTGCGGGTTGCGATGGAGCGCCTCGGTGTCGATGTCGCAGCTATGGTGGCTGACGTGAACGATTCTGTCTTGCCACAAACCGCTGACGTCGATGAACAGCTCGAAGCGTTCAACCACATTGTGCAAAGCGCCGCGTTGCACGCAATCTCGAATCGGTCCAAGCGACTGCGCTGCCTGGACCTGCTAGTGCCGCTTGCGATGACGCCGGCAGGCGCAGCAGTGTTTGATCGACATGGTGTCTCCCTCTACGCGCTTACCTGGCAGATTAGCCACGACCCAAGGCAGCAACAACGTTGGTTGACGCGCAAGCTCAACGCACGACGGCTCGCAAAGCTGCCGCCGCTGCAAGACGATCAGCGCCATGTGCTTATGCACAACGACGATCACACGCCGCTTGCGTTCGTGCAAGCAATGCTGCAGCAGCACGCCGGCATGACCGATGAAGACGCAGCCAAAACCGCCGAGGCGGTGCACCAGTTGGGTTGGCAGCGCATAGCGACCCTTTCACTCGCCGACACCGCGACGCTGCTTGCCACAATAGAAGTTGAGGCTAAAACCAACGACTTTCCACTTCGTCTCTCGGTGTATCCGCCGCTTCCCGCTGCGCGCGTCGTGACCCGTCGATAGGGTTACCGTTTCACTAACACGCGGCCGCTAAACGCTGGCACGGCAATCGTGACGCTGCCGTCGCCACCGACAGTGAAGGTTTTGCCGTCGCTGCCAGGTGCAACATCGACGAGCACGGTGCCGCCAGGGAAGCTGGTCTTGACGCAAGCGCCGCCTTCGTTGGTTGGCGCGCAGGCTTCGCTGGGTTGCGCGCTAGCGTTGATGACAACAAGCGCGGTTTCATCGCTAGCCACGCGTTCAAACGCAAAGATGCCAGCATCACGACGCGGGCCCGCGACGGTGGTCGACCACTTCGGCTCGACGCGGCCGCGCCGCAATGCGCTGTGTTTTTTGCGCAACTCGATGAGGCCTGCTGTGTATTTGAACTGATCGTGATCAGTGGCAAATGGCTTGAGGCTTTGCGCTGGATTGCCCAACCACATGTCTTCGCGATTCTTGGGATCAACCCCGCCAGCAAACGACTGTTCGGTGCCGTAGTAGATGCACGGCAAGCCGTCCCAGGTCAGCAAAAATGCCAACGCAGCATGCAGCACGCCTGCGTTGGATTTCTCAAACAAGAACCGCGGCAAGTCATGATTATCGAGGAAGTTCACCATCACTTGCGACGGTGCCAAGCCAATGCCACCGTCGGCTGACGCTGCATGTGGCGTGTTTTGATAGGTTGGGCCAGCTGCGTATCCTTGGCCTTGGCACCAGACGTCGGTGGGATTGCGACCGGTGCGCGAGTTGTACAAACATTCGAGATTCTTCGTCGGTGCAGCAGCCGCGCCGGCGCCAAACACGGTGTCGATGCCACGGTATTTTTGCGCGAAGTAGAACATCGAATCGAACCGGCCAAACTTGCCTTTGCCATCGGCGCCACCAAACGTGTAGCTGCCGATCAGCTCGTCGTTGCCGTCGAAGCCTTCGCCAAAGATGAAGAAGTTTTGTTTGCCAAGCGCTTTGGCTTTGGCCCGCATGCGGTCGGTGAAGTCGCCCCAAAAGCCACGCACGTTGCGCGCAATTTCGGGCCGGTCAATGTGCTTGACGGTATCGATGCGGAAGCCGTCGAAGTCCGCCACTTCGATCCAATATTCAAAGCTGCGGATCAACGCTTCTTTGGCATCGGGATGATCCGTGTTGATGTCTTTGAGGCCACCTGGGAAATCGCCAGTGGTTTCTTGTTGGCGCACGAACTCTTTCGAGTAGTCGTTTTCGTGCCACCAAACATAAACGCGGCCTTTGCGATTGTACCAGCTTGGATCTTCGAACCAAGCTTTGTCGTCGGGCCAATTGAACCAGCTTGGCGGCCGTGGCGGTGGCGTGCGATTGCTTTTTGGCCAGTCCGTAAACCGGACGTCGGCGGGGCCCGAAAAGCCAAGCGAGGTCCAGCCTTGCACGCCGCGTGGATCGTACTCCGGGTCCCACTCGATGATGCGTTCGAGATAGTCTTTGCCTTTGCTGCAATACAGCTTCTCGTCGGCCGAACATTCGCTAGCGCGGCCTGGGTTGTCGCAAATCTGCAAGCAACTGTGGCTGTAGCCGCCACCAAACAAGGTGTCGTCGGGTTGGCCGTTGCCGTTGATGTCGTAGAAAAACAATTGGCCCATGTGGTTGGTCACCACATCAAGCACCACCAGCATGCCTTTGGCGTGCGCTTTGTCGACCAGTTCGCGCAGCTTAGCGATGTCGCCGAAATGCGCGTTGGGCCGCAAAAAGTCTTGGGTCCAGTAACCGTGGTAGCTAGCAAAACCAGCATCTTCCTCGGTGTTTTTCACCACGGGTGAAATCCACAGTGCAGTGACACCCAGCGTTTGCAAGTAGTCAAGCTTGTCGATCACGCCTTGCCAGTCGCCACCGTGGTAGCGGCCAGGCACACTTGGCGCCACGTTGATGTCATTGGTTGGATCACCGTTCGAAAAGCGATCAACCATGATCTGATAGATCACTTGATCGCGCCAGTCGATGGTGGTGTTGGCTTGATGCGGCAAGTTTGCAGGGTGAGCAAAATCGTCGGCGCCGCCGCACCCACTGAGCCCCAATGCGCAAGCAATTGCGGCGGCTGTGATGTTCTGCATGCGTCGTTGCATTAGTAACTCCCTGTCGAAGCGTTGAACCACCACTCGGCTTGAACTCCAAGATAGTGAACCCACGAATTATTGTGCCGGATGTCATCAGGCACATAGAGATCGAGTGCGCCTTGGTTGAGGTGCGCAGCGCGATACACCAAACGAATTTGCGGCCGGTCAAACGCGCCACCACCCATTGGTGCAAACACCAACATCGGCGCAATCTGGGTCACGGCTGGATCTGATGCAACTTGCGATACTGGATTGATGCCGCGTGGAAACCGCACTTGGTACGAAAGGTCGGCGCCAGCAAACAGCGACGTGGTCACTTTAACCAACGGCCGCGCATTGATGGCGTACTCCCAACCGTCGTCGGGGTCGCTGCCATTGACGTCGGCGTCAACGAACCGTCGCGCTTTGGCCGCCAACATGGCATTGCCGAAGCCGGTGTTCGCTGCGGTTGCGAAACCGAGCGTAATTTCCGACGCACGCCCAGCGGTGCGCAGATCGGGCCCAAATGAGTTTGGCGTTGCCAAATCATCGTACGCTGACAACCCGCTTGAATAACGCATGAACAGATTGGCAAACCCGTTGAACGCCGCCGGGTCTGACTCCGACGCTGGCAACCATGCACCAACTTGAGCGCCAACCCGAACGCCGGAGTCCGACGGCAACTCTTCCGTCGTACCGTCGTCGCGACGGCGGGTGCCAGCGCCGAGGCTGGCAAATTCGCCATGCACTTTTGCTTTGGCCGACCAGCCTTGGGCTCCACCGTCGAGCAACTTGGCCTCAGCCGTC
>ERZ795056.6265-NODE-6265-length-11648-cov-6.412059_pt1 | contig 11648 bp, 8 predicted proteins | sample MGYA00375140_ERZ795056 | MGnify/ENA primary metagenome ERZ795056 (study PRJEB30185, sample SAMN05720227) | activated sludge metagenome | isolation source: Anaerobic digester | place: USA | collected 2015-03-09 ...
GCTTTCTTATTCTAAATCTAATCATAAATCTTTTAAGATAATAATAATTGATGTAGTTTTGCAGTATGAAAAAGCCATCTAAGCCAGTCGTAATAAGAATTTTAAAATGGATTGGAATATCTGTTTCGTCATTAATTGCGTTATTGTTTTTATTACCAATACTTTTCCCAGGAAAAATTGCTGAAGAAGTTAAAGCATTCGCTAATGATAAATTAGAAGGAGAACTAAATTTTAAGGAAGCAAATCTGTCTTTTTTTAACCATTTTCCATCGCTAACATTAACGCTTACTGATTTATCTCTAAAAGGTTCAGCTCCATATAAAAAAGAAACATTACTTTCTGCCGAAGAAGTTGCTTTTGGAATTAACATAAGGTCATTGTTGTTCGATAAAAAAGTAAACATCGATAAAATATATGTTTCAGATGCTTTAATCAACGTTTTAGTAAACGAAAAAGGAGAAGCTAACTACAATGTCTATATTTCGAAAGAAGAAACTACCTCAAAAGATCCTTCAGAAACAGCACTTCGTTTAGAAAAAATTGCAATTGAGAATACCCATTTAATTTATAATGACAAATCAGCCAAAATACTAATCGATGCCAAAGGTTTCAATTATGTTGGAAATGGAGATTTAGACAAATCGATTTTTGATTTATATACAGAAGCCAAAATTGAATCCTTTGATTTTGCTTATGATGGCGAACAATATTTGAAAAATAAAAAAGTAAATGCAGATTTAATTACCAAAATCAATACCAATTCCTTAGCATTTGTTTTTGAGCAAAATAACTTAAAAATCAATAAATTACCAGTTGAATTTAAAGGAAAATTTGACTTCCTGAGTAATGGTTACGATATGGATTTCAGTGTAAAATCGGAAGACAGTAATTTAAGCGAATTTTTCTCAGCATTACCGCCACAATATGTGACATGGCTTGATAAATCTAAAGTAAAAGGTAAAACCGATTTGTCGATGTCGTTGAAAGGAAAATACATCGCTTCCAAAAACCTAAAGCCAAATCTTGCTTTCAATATGAAAATCAGAGATGGATTTGTGAATTATAATCAATCGCCAATTTCTGCATCCAATATTTTCTTGAATTTTGACACCAAATTACCTTCGCTTGATACCGAACAATTAACAGTAAATCTCGATTCTATTTTCTTCAATCTCGATAAAGATTATGTAAAAGCAATCGTAAAAACCAAAGGTTTAGCAACACCAAAAATAGATGCAAGGATTGAAACTAAAGTAAATCTAGCAACGCTAAACAGAGCTTTTGGGCTTCAAAATATGGAATTGCGCGGAACATTAAATACCAACATTCGAGCACTTGGAGTTTATGATAAAAAGAACAATAAAATTCCAGTAACCAATGGAAAAATCGAATTGAAAAACGGTTACATCAAGACGGATTATTATCCAAATCCAATAAAAAACATCAACGTTATTGCGAGTATAATTGATAAAAAAGGTTCGCTCGATGATTTGAAAATTCAAATTACGCCAGCATCTTTAGAATTTGAAGGAAAACCAATTTATGTTAACGCAATTCTTGAAGATTTCCAAAATATTAAATACGATATCAAAGCAAAAGGCGAACTGAATTTAGGTAAAATTTATAAAGTTTTCTCCCAAAAAGGTCTCGATTTAGAAGGTTTTGTCAAAGCCGATGTGTCATTCAAAGGAACACAAAGCGATGCCATGAACGGAAATTATGCAAAACTCCAAAACAAAGGAACATTGGTATTGCGAGATATCAAAACGCGTTCAGAATATTTGCCAAAACCATTTATTATTCGCGAAGGAAATTTTGTTTTCAATCAAGACAAAATGAATTTCAACGAATTCAAAGCGACTTACGGACAATCCGATTTTAAAATGAACGGATTTATGCAAAACGTAATCGATTTTGTGTTGACCGATAAAGCCGTTTTGAAAGGAAATTTCACCTTGCATTCTGATTTTATCAATGTGGATGAGTTTATGGCTGCAACCGAAACTGTTCCAAATCAATCAGATTCAATACAAGTGAAAACTTCGTCAGGAGTTATTGTAATTCCGTCAAATTTTGATTTAGAGTTTAATGCAACAGCCAATAAAGTCAATTTTGAAGACTTGAAATTGGAGAATTTGAAAGGTAAAATGAACATCAATAAAGGTCAATTGGCGTTGAAGAATTCAGCTTTTGATTTAATTGGTGCCAATGTAAAAATGGATGTTGTTTATGGAAGTCAATCGCCAGAAAAAGCATTTTTTGACTTCAAAGTAAATGCCAAAGATTTTGATATAAAACGTGCTTACAACGAAGTTAAAATGTTCCGTGAAATGGCTTCTGCTGCAGAAAGTGCCGAAGGAATTGTGTCGCTTGATTATAAAGTTGCTGGAATTTTAGACGGAAATATGGCGCCAATTTATCCGTCGTTAACTGGTGGTGGAACACTTTCGGTTAATAAAGTGAAAATGAAAGGGTTTAAAATGTTTGGAACAGTTAGTAAGAAAACAGGAAAAGATGCTATTGCTAATCCTGATTTGAGCAAAGTTGACATCAAAACCACAATAAAAAATAACATTATCACTATTGAACGATTTAAGTTCAAAGTAGCAGGTTTCCGTCCAAGAATTGAAGGAACAACGAGTTTTGATGGAAAATTGAATATCAAAATGAGATTAGGTTTACCGCCATTAGGTATAATCGGAATTCCATTAAAAATAACTGGAACACAAGATGATCCAAAAGTGCAACTAGGTAAACAAACTGAAGACTTAGAAGAAACAGAATACGATGGCGAAGTGCCAACACCACTTCAAAATCAAGAAACATCTGAAACTAAATAAAAAAAACCCGAAACATTTGTTTCGGGTTTTTTTGTGGTATCTCCAGGAATCGAACCAGGGACACATGGATTTTCAGTCCATTGCTCTACCAACTGAGCTAAGATACCTTGCTTTGTTGCGGGTGCAAATATAGAACGATTTTTAATTTATCCAAAACAAATACTAAAAAAAATCTATCGTAACTTAGCCAATTAAAATACTTGGTTATGCTTTTAGTAATTGATGTTGGCAATACTCGAATTAAAACAGCTGTATTTGAGCAGAATACATTTGTGGAACATTTTGTTTTTACTAAAAAAGAATTTGATGAAAAAGTGAATTTTATTTTAAATCAGTTTCCAAAAATCACTTCTATTGTTGTTGCATCTGTTGGAATTTTAGATAAAAATGATTTTTTAGCATTCGAAAACAAAGCTAAAATAGTTTTTATAACCAAAGATAGTCTGTTCCCGTTTGCTAATTTATATGAAACGCCAAGTACTTTAGGAATTGATAGAATGGTTTTAGCAACTGGCGCTGTACTTCAATTCCCAAAACAAAATCGATTAGTTATCGATGCTGGAACATGTGTCACTTACGATTTTATTGATGAGAATGATAATTATCTTGGCGGTGCAATTTCACCAGGAATACGTTTAAGATATGAATCACTTCATCAATTTACCGCAAAATTGCCTTTATTAGCTAAAGCAAATCCAAAAAGTTGCATCGGAAATTCTACAAATGAATCAATACATTCAGGCGTTGTTAATGGTCTGACAAACGAAATAGACGGATTTATTGATTACTATAAATCATTAAACGCTAATTTTATCATAATTTTAACTGGTGGTGATGCAGAATTTTTGGCTATGCGATTAAAAAATACCATATTTGCCAATTCAAATTTTCTACTCGAAAGTTTGAATCAAACATTTCAATACAATCAAAATGATTAAAAAATTTATAGTAAGCGTTTGTTTACTTTTTGCTCTTGTTTCTTTTGCACAAGAAGGAACTTCTTCACCATACTCTTTTTATGGATTAGGTGATGTTAAATTTAAAGGAACTGTTGAAAATCGTTCTATGGGTGGAGTTTCTGTTTTTGCGGATAGTATTCATGTTAATTTGCAAAATCCAGCGCAATTTGCCAGTTTAAAGTTGACTTCATTTGCAATAGGTGGAAGTTATTTAACTACTAAATTTAAAACAGAATCACAAGAAGAAAAGGCAAGAAGAACAACGCTTGATTATCTTGCAATTGGAATTCCTTCTGGAAAATTTGGATTTGGATTTGGTTTGATTCCTTACACTGCTGTTGGATATAAAATTAGTCAAACGACGACTGACCAAAACCCAACGACAACTCAGTATAAAGGTATTGGAGGAATGAATAAAGTTTTTTTTGGTACTGCATATAAAATCACGAAAAACATAAACATTGGTGCTGAAGCACAATATAATTTTGGATCAATTGAAACTACAAGTTTTAGATTTTTAGATGATATTCAATACGGAACTAATGAGGAAAATATTTCTGAAGTTGAAGGATTTAGTTTTACTACTGGTTTAACAATTCAACAAAAAGTAAAATCAAAATACACTTATTTTGGAAGTTTGGTTTATTCGCCAGAGACTGATTTAACGATTAGAAACCAACGAACAATTAGAGTGAATAATGATGTAGATGAACAACCAGTTCAAAACTCAACATTTAAGTCACCGTCAAAATTTGCTATTGGTTCTGGTTTTGGAATAGTAAAAAAATGGCTTATTGGCGCTGAAGTAACAATGCAAAGTACTAGCGATTTAAAAAATCGTTTTGATGATATAGTTGGAGTGACTTTTGAAAATTCAACTCGATATAGTTTTGGGGGTTATTTTATTCCAAACTACAATTCGTACTCAAGTTATCTAAAAAGAGTTACTTATCGTGCTGGTTTGCGATACGAAAACACAGGAATGATTTTGAGAAACAAATCGATTGAAGATTTTGCAGTTACAGCAGGTTTAGGTTTACCACTTGGTGGAACTTTTTCTAAAATCAACGTAGGTTTAGAAATTGGAAAGCGTGGAACTGTTTACAATAATTTAGTAGAAGAAAATTATATTAACCTAAGTATTGGTTTATCGCTAAGTGACAGATGGTTTGTTAAACGTAAATACGATTAAATTTTAATTTTATGAGAACATTTTTTTTCTTAATTGCACTGCTTTCATCATTTATAAGTACTGCTCAAAAAGTAGATTGTTCTTTAAAAACTAAAGAATATCAGGATTTTATTATCGCGCTTGATTTTGAACAAGCATTTTCTTCATGGGAAACAGTTCAGAAAGGTTGCCCAAAACAAAGTGAAGACCTTTATGCGGACGGACAAAAAATTCTCCAATTCAAAATAGATAACGCTCCAACACCAGAAGAAAAAGAAAAATTGGTTCGTCAAGCAATGAAAATTCTTGATCAATTTAATAAAAACTTTCCCCTTGCTTCACAAGATTTTGAAATAAAAAAAGCAGCGTTACTCTTAAATAATAATATTGATTCTAAAGATGAAATTCTCAATCTTTTGAATAATGGATTTAAGAATGCTTCCGAAAAAATAACCGATGCTAATCTTATTTTTACCTATTTTCAATTTAATGTTGCTAAATTTATTTCTGGAGATAAATCAGTTACAATTGATAATGTGCTAGAAAAATATTTTCAAACAAACGCTTTGTTATCTAGACTAGAAATTTCAAATCCAGATAAAAAAGACGAGTATCAAGCTGCTTTACGAAGAGTGAAAATCGAAGGAAGAACAATTGCAACTTGTGAAAATCTAACAACTTATCTAGAAAAAAGACTTTCTGAAAACGGCGAAAACGCATCATGGTTAGTAACTTCGTTAAACGCACTTACCACAAAATGCAGTAGCCAACCGATATTCATGACTTTGGCTAGTAAATTGTATTTGACGGAAGTAACAGCTGAATCAGCTGGGTTTATTGCCCTTGCATCATTAAAAAATAGAAATTTTGAAGATGCAAAAAAATATTATGAGCAAGCAGCTGAATTAGAAACAAATCCATCTGAAAAAGCTAAAATCTACTACAATACTGCTGTTGGATTGTACGGTTCTGATTTGACAAATTCTAAAAAACAGTTAGAAAAAGCACTAAAAGCGGATCCAACTTTTGTAAAAGCATACATGTTTTTAGCACAATTATATTCTAACAATGCTGAAAAATGTGGAAAAACACCATTTGAGAAAAAAGCAATACACAACTTAGCAATCTATACTGCAAATAAAGTATTGGCTATTGATCCAAAAATGCGAACTAATATTGAAAGTTTAACTACTGGTTTTTCAAAAAATGCGCTGACAATTGATGAAATCGCAAAAGAGAAATTGTTAGGAAAAAAATATACTTTCACGGGTTGTGACATTAATGAAACCATGACTTTTCCTAATAAAAATTAATGCAGACTTCAAAAAATATAAACTTGCTTTTATTGGTTCTGTTTTTTTGCAGTATCCTAGTTTCTTGTGAAAGCAATTTTAAAGAAGTTCAAAAAATGAGTTTGTCTGAATTTAGCGCAAGTGGTGAAGCCGATACAATCAATCTAAAATATACCGATTCTGGAAGAATAAAAGCAGTTCTAATTAGTCCAAAAATGCTCGAATATGGAATGGTAGAATTTCCTTTTACCGAATTTCCAAAAGGAATTGACTTAACGCTTTTTGATGCCAAAGGGAAAAAGACTTTTGTGAAATCCAACTACGCCATTTCTCATAAGGGAACAAATATTATTGATCTACAAGGAAAAGTAAAAATCACCAACGAAACAGGCGAAACATTAGAAACAGAACAATTGTATTTTGACCAAAAAAACGAATGGTTTTTTACTCAAGAAAAATTTAAATTCACATCTCCAAAAGGAGTTTCTTTTGGTGAAGGAATAGATTTTAGCAAAGATTTCAAAAAAGTAAATTCTCAGAAAATTTCTGGAGAAATAGACGAATAAGATTAAAAAATATAAAAATGAACTACTTAAAATTTACCCAATACGCTTACCTAATCGCTGGAGCAATCTTTGCTTACGATGCTTTTACTAAATGGCAATCTAACGACGATAATTACATTCTTAGTGCTGTTTTTGCGGTGATTGGAATATTCATGTTTTTCTTCCGTAGAAAATATGCAAAACGTTTTGACCAACAGAATAAAAAGGAGTAAAATCTTTGGGTTCAAAAAAAATCGAGAATTACATAAAAATATAAGCATCTGATTGTTATTATTTCATAGATAATTGTATTTTCGCAAACTGAATTAAAAATTAACATAAAAATACGATGGCAGTTTTATCAAAAATTAGACAACGTTCAGGATTATTGATTGGTATGATTGCATTTGCATTATTTGCATTTGTAATTGGAGATTTAATCCAAAGCGGAAGTTTTAGTCAAACCTCAAGAGAAGTTGGAAGCATAAATGGAGAAGATATTTCTTTTGATGAATTTAATTTAAAAGTAAGCAATGCTGAAAAAAGTGGACAAGGAATGTCGGCTCTTCAAGCATCAAACCAAATTTGGAATCAAGAAGTAAGTATTGCGTTATTAACTTCTGAGTTCGAAAAATTAGGAATTAGAGTTGGTGAAAAACACATTGTTGAAGTGTTTAAAGCAGACCAAAATATTGCTCAAAATCCAGCTTTTTTAAATGCCTTAGGTAAATTTGACTTAGCAAAATTTAAAGATTATTTTAAAGCAAATCCTGAGGGAATTCAATATTTGAAAGAAAGAGAAAAAGACGCTGAGTTGAATGCAAAATACCAAATTTACAATGCTTTAGTAAAAGGTGCATTATACACAACAGAAGCTGAAGGAAAATTCAAATATGAAATGGAAGCCAACAAAGTTAGTTTTGATTTTGTGAGTGTTCCATTTTCGTCAATAAAAGATAGCGACGTGAAAGTAACCGATGAAGAAATCGTTGCTTACATGAAAACAAAAGAGAAAAAATTCAAATCAGAAGAAACTCGTGAATTAGATTACGTTCTAATTGAAGAAAAACCTTCAACACAAGACGAAGCTGAAATCAAATCGAAAGTTGATGGATTGCTATTGCCAAGCGTTCGTTACAACAAAGAAACAGGAAAAAACGATACTATTTCTGGGTTTAGATCAGCAACTAATATTGCAGAGTTTGTAAACGCAAATTCAGACAGACCTTTTGATTCAACTTATATTGCTAAACAAGATTTACCAGCAGAGCATGCTGAAAAATTATTTTCATTACCTGTAGGTGAAATTTATGGTCCATATATCTATAATAATTACTATTGTATTTCTAAAGGATTAGGAAGAAAAGCTGGAGCAAAAGCAAAAGCAAGTCACATCTTAATCAGTTGGGAAGGAACTCAAGTTCCAGACAAAAAAGAAAAAAGAACTAAAGAAGAAGCCAAAGCTAAAGCAGAAAGTTTGTTAACTCAAGCTCAAGCAAATCCTGGAATGTTCATGATGTTGGCAATGACTAATTCAGATGACTCATCTTCACAACAAGGTGGTGATTTAGGTTATTTTGGTCCAGGTCAAATGGTAAAACCATTCAATGATTTCGTTTTTAATAATCCAATTGGAAAAGTTGGTTTAGTTGAAACTGAATTTGGTTACCATGTAATTAATGTTACTGATAAGCAAGATGCTGTTAAGCTAGCTACTATTGCTCAAAAAATCGCTCCTTCTGAAGCAACAAATGATAAAGTTTATGCTGATGCTACTAAATTTGAAATGGAAGCAGCAAGCAAAGATTTTGCAACTTTAGCAAAACAAATGAAATTAACGGTAACGCCATCAGTTAGAGTGAAAGCTATTGACGAAGGTTTTGGTACTATTCAAAATCAAAGACAAATAGTGAAATGGGCATTTAATTCGGATACTAACATCGGTGATGTAAAACGTTTTGAAATTGTAAACGTTGGACACGTTATTGCAAAATTGAAAAAAGTTACTGAAAAAGGATTAATGGCTGTTGAAGATGCTAAACCAATGGTTGAGCCAATTCTTAAAAACAGAAAGAAAGCTGAAAAAATTAAAGCAAAATTATCAGGATCGTCTTTAGCTGCAATTGCTGCTGCTAATAAAGTAACGGTTTTAAATGCAGTTGATTTAACAGTTGAAAATGCTGCACTTCCTGGAGCAGGATTTGAACCAAAAGTAGTTGGTTCGGCTTTTACTTCTAAAGTTGGTCAAGTTTCTAAACCAATTGATGGAAATTCTGGTGTATATGTTATTGTTACAAAATCGGTTGTTAAAGCACCAGTTTTGAAAAAACATGACGAATATGTGAACAAACTAAAACCACAAGTAGCTAATTATGCTGGTCGAGTTTTACCTGCGTTGAAAAACGAAGCTGATATCCAAGATAACAGAGCTAACTTCTACTAGTAGAAATTTATATCAAATAAAAAATGCCTCAAATTTATTTGAGGCATTTTTTTTTATTTATTGAATTTCTTTGTAAAAGGATTTTATGAAATATGCGATACAATTAAATCAGTATCATTTCATCATAAGGAATAACGGTTTCAAAACCTTTTTGTTTGAAATAATCGGTTGGATTTTCTTTTGAAAAAGCCATGATAAAATCTCCACCCCAAGCACCAAGACTTTTTAAAACACCATTAAAATCATAAAAAATAGTTTCTTTTATGGTAGAAAGTTCTAAAACTTGGCTCATTTCGATTTCGTGTTTTTCTAATTGATGAGCAAAAGTTTTAGCATCATTGGTAGAAATAATTGTTTCAGTAATCGAGTTGAAAAAAGGGATTGTTTTATGGATATTGCCTTGTTTGTTATAATAAGCTGCAATCGCTTCGCGGCTGTTTTGTTTTTTGTTTAGGTAAACAAAATAGATGTTTTGACTAAAATTAGGTTTAAAATCTACCGTTGTAACTTTGGGTAATTCGTTAACTAATTGGTACAAAATTGCTGAATTATTTTGAGCGCAAGCAATATCATAACCACTTCCGCCAAAACTGTTTTGAAGCAGTTTGAACGCATCAATTTCTAGCCATTGGGCAATATTGTTGATTAATGTTGATGATGTTCCTAAACCCCAATTTTTCGGAAAACTCAATTCGGTGATGATTTTATAACCATTGGATTGTGTAATAAAATTTGAATTTTGTAGATACGCTTCGTGTAAAATGTCAATTAGTGTGTTTTTTACGCTTTTGATATAGTCAAAACGTTCTTTTCTAACGATGGACGAAAACGGAATGTTATCTTCGAACCAAATACTTCCATCGCTGTCAAAACTTGTCCAGCTAATCATTTCGTTTTCGCCTTCTTCAATGTGTAAGTTTTGCCCAAATTTTGTAGGCAAAGCCAAAGCAATTGCGCCATCAAGAACGACATATTCGCTGGTGATGAGTAATTTTCCGTTGCTGTAGAAGGTTTTTTTCATAAAGCTGGTTTTGTGCTATGGTTTCCTTTTTATCCCCGATTGTAGTGGAAATCCTTTTTAAACTTTTTTAGTTTAAAAAGATTGCAACGAAAAGCGGGAATAAGGTTTATTTTAATTCGCAAGCGATTCGATCCTATTTCCTTAAATTTTCGATTAATTCCACTACCGAAGCGTGAGAAATGGTATTGTTTTCAAAGTGTTTGGCGATGGCAATTCGTTCTTCTTTGGTGGCTTGAAATTGATTTAAAATATTATTGATGTGCATTTTCATGTGACCTTCTTGAATTCCGGTTGTGGTTAGCGAACGCAATGCGGCAAAATTTTGAGCCAAACCAGTAACGGCAACGATTTGCATTAGTTCATGTGACGATGGTTTTCCTAAAATTTCCAGTGCAATTTTTACTAACGGATGCAACGATGTTAATCCGCCAACGGTTCCAAGTGCGAGTGGAATTTCCATCCAAAAGGTGAATATTCCGTTTTCTATTTTGGCGTGTGATAAGCTGGAATAACTTCCGTTTCTAGAAGCATAAGCGTGAATTCCGGCTTCAACGGCGCGAAAATCGTTGCCTGTTGCCAGAACGACTGCGTCAATTCCGTTCATGATTCCTTTGTTATGAGTAACGGCACGATAAGGTTCAATTTCGGCGATTTTTACAGCTTGCACAAATTTTTCGGCAAATTCGGCTGGGTTTTCTATTTTCTTTTCAGCTAAGTCTTCCACTTTACAGGAAACTTCAGCGCGAACGATGCAATTTGGAACATAATTTGACAAAATGCTCATTACGACTTGAATGTTTTTTTCTTCTTCTGAAAAAGGTTCAAATTGTTGCGCTTCGTCTTTTAATGTTTTGGAAAATTGTTCTAAACATGAATTGATGAAATTTGCACCCATGCTGTCTTTGGTTTCAAAAGTTGCATGAAGTTGGAAGTAATTTTCCAATTCTGAGGTTTTGTTTCTTAGTTCAATATTGAGAATTCCACCGCCGCGTTTTTGCATATTTTTGGTCATGCTTTCGGTTTCTTGGAAGAATTTCGGTTTGGTTTCTGCAAAGAATTTTTCCAGTTTTTGAACATCGCCTTTATAAATGAAATGCACTTGACCAATTTTTTCGGAATTTAAAACAGTTGTTTTGAATCCGCCACGAGTTGACCAATATTTAGCCGATTTTGCAGCCGCAGCAACTACTGAACTTTCTTCAATAACCATTGGAACGGTTTTGTATTTTCCGTTGATTAAGAAATTTGGCGCAATTCCCATTGGTAAATAGAAATTAGAAATCGTATTTTCTATAAATTCATCGTGGAGTTGTTGCAGTTTGTCATCGCTGTTCCAATATTGTTTTATAGTAGTAACAGCTTCGCTTGGATTGGCGA
>ERZ795056.6268-NODE-6268-length-11643-cov-4.679410_pt1 | contig 11643 bp, 8 predicted proteins | sample MGYA00375140_ERZ795056 | MGnify/ENA primary metagenome ERZ795056 (study PRJEB30185, sample SAMN05720227) | activated sludge metagenome | isolation source: Anaerobic digester | place: USA | collected 2015-03-09 ...
GTTTTCCCTCTAGAGAGTACCCTGTCATTTTTAAATGATCGAAACTCTTTTCATCAACAACTGTTGAATCGAAGGCCCTTCCCTTATGATCTTTATGGCACTGTATACAGGTTTTATTTTGTGCAGCAATCCCATGAAATCCTTTTTGACTCTCAACAAAAGGCTTTATCTCTTTGTGGCAGCTTAAACATTTCGTCTCAGAAATTCCCTTGCCCGCATCGTGGCACTTTAAGCAGTCCTTTCCCTCTAGGCTTTTATGTCCTTCAATCAAGGGCCCTGGAGCTAACAATTTATTTAATATCCCTTCCGTTTCTGCGCTAACAATTGCAGAACTCAAAAGACAACATATCAACATGATTAAACCGCCCCACTTACAAAGTAGACCCTTACTGATCATAACGACCCCCGAGGAGAGGACCCATCCCGAATAGGTGGGATTTCTTGATTTCCAAAACGATAACCAATTTTAAAAAAGGAATAGAGTATAGCCACATTTTCATCAGAGGCTCGTTGAACGGAACCCATCAGAAAAATTTCCTTTGAAAGGGCATTCATCACTGACGCTTCCACTGTTATGGGATGAGTGGTTGTACCATCTATATTAGCGCTAATCTCGTATTGAGCATCCACAGAATACTCCCACTTTCTTGTAAAATATCCCAAATTTACGCGCACAAAGGTATCTTTACTTGTAAAATTATTTCGACTGCCCAATTTGGTTCTCAAATCCACATTCTTTAATATCAAGTCAGAATGAGAATAGCCCAGAGAAATCTCATCCCTTTTAAGTTGATCATATTGTCTTTGACCAGAACTCACCTCTAGACCAACTTCTGATTTAAAATGATTTTTCAAAAGCTCAACTCTGGCCTCACTGTATGGACTTGCCGGCAACTGCTCCAGAGCTCCTTGTTTTCTTCTATACTCCAAAACATCAATCAAAATATAACCCAACTCTGTAGAAAATAAAGGAGTCCATTTTTGCTGATATATAAAATTAACCGTTTGAATTTTTGAGGATGGTACAAAATCGTAATTTAAAAAACTGATGAGTCGCGAAGCCTCTTGCCACTGATAAACCAAATTATGAAAGAAAAAAGATCTTTCTTCTTGGGCTTTGTATTTTTGAGCCACAAGCCCATGAGAAAAAAATAAATTCTTATCCCATCCTCCACGCTTAGATTGATAGGTCGCAAAAAATCCCGCTTCTTGTGCATCCGTTTCTAACTGCAAATACGAATTTTCTATAGATTTAGGATTGTAGCCACCAAATAAACCCGTTTTCCATAAAGGCGTCCATCGATAGTCGAACTCCGCTCCATCAACAAATACAGCACCAGCTTCTGGCAACTGAAAGCGCCCAAATTGAGCCCCATAGGATCCTTTAGGATTTAACCAGCGCGCGCTGAGTTGGCGAACTTGAAAGTCACTCTGATCTTCTAAAATTAAGTTTTCTTTATTTAATTTACCAAATCGATCATATTTTTCACGGAAGTCCGAAACCAATTCCCATTGATCTTCTCCGACTTCTGAAACCTTATAAAAAAAACGAGAGCTTACAAAAAGATAATCATTCTTTGTAGAACCAAATGCGTCTGTAGAATACCGCTCAGTAACACCAACGCCACCTAATGTAATTCTTCCATTCGTTTTTATTGCAGAGGAATCACTACAAAAAAATAGTGTAAATAAAATAAAATGTAGAGCCGCATATCGGCAATATCTTTTCTTGTTCATATAGATTTACCATATATAATTCCCGCAATTCATTTATTAAACAAGCGGTTTTCATATTTAACTCGCAGATCATGAAAGTGAGATAAGAACATGTCGAAAGTAGATTTATTTTTTGCAAGATTAAATAAAAATTTTGTTTTTCGTTATATTTCCAGCATAAAACTCGCTATCCCATTAATGCTGATTGTCTCCATGGTTGTGGCTTGGGGAACCGTAGTTGAAAGTCAATACAATTCTGAATACTCAAGCCTCCTGATCTATAAATCGGGCTGGTTCGGATTTCTTCTTATTTTATTGTGGATCAATATTTTTTCAGCAACACTGTCCCGCTGGCCCTGGAAAAAACATCATACGGGTTTTATAATAACTCATATTGGTCTCCTAACATTATTAATGGGGGGATATATTACAAATGAGTCAGGAACAGACGGCCAACTTATGGTTCAAGAAAATCAATCCAGTCGATCTGTTGTGCTTCCGAATCTGATGTTTGGATATCAAATTGAAAATCAACCCAATGTGCAAAAAATTGTTTTTAAAAAAATGCTGAAAGCCAAAGAGAAAGAAGACCTCAATAGTATCAATAATGAAATTGGACAATTTGTTAATGTTGAAAAATATATTCCCTTTGCTAAAACCAGCCGAGTCTATAAGTCAGAGCCCTCTCAATCCGACGAAATAGCCCTGAGTTTCATTTTAAAAAGCCAGTTTTTTAATGTCAACGAATGGCTTCACACTACAGAAAATGCCCAAATGCAAATGGGCCCAGCAACACTTAAAATTACAAAAGTGCAAGACTTCGATCTTAATGTAACAACTAAAAAATTAAAACCTCAAGAGCCCCAATCTTCTCACACAAAAAAACTAAAGAAAAAAAGCCCCACTGATTTAAACCAGGACAAGGTCTTAGTTTTTAATCCCAAGAACACCCAAGAATCCCGAGAGATTTTAGTTTCTGATTTACAAAAAAATGAAATTGAAGTTTTTAATTTAAAACTTCGTCTTCAAAAAAAATACCGTTCGGCCATAGTTGCCGGAAACAAACTTAATGAAAATCCCGACCCCTCGATTTCAAATCCTGCCCTTGAACTCCAAGTAGAGCAAAACAATAAAGTCCTTCGAGAAGTTCTTTATGCCAATTTTAAGGATTTTTCTCTCAATAAAGACGGCGTATTTGGTTACCGCATGGAGTATCTGAACTCTGTTGGTCAGGGTTCAGATGAACCTGATGACCCAGTTGCCCAAGATCCTCAAAGTATTAAATCTGGTTCTCGAGTGATCGAATTTAAAGTTTCATCACAAGCTCCTCACAAAACCCAAGTTGTTCTCTACAAAGAGGGGCAAGAGGTTTTAAAACAAATTCTTTCTGAAGGCGAAAAGCTCACAACTCCTTGGATGGGTATGGAAATATTTATTGGAACGATTGAAGCTCATGCCCTTGAATCTAGTGAGGTTACAGCCATAAATCCCGAAAAACGAAGTGATCTTCCAACGAGTGCCATCTTACTGAACACGGCCCAAAATCAAAAAATTTGGCTGACCGAGGGGGAACAAAAAACTGTTTCTATTAATGATCGCAATTTTACATTTTATTACGGAAAAGAAATCATAGATTTACCCTTTGAGGTCACACTGAAAAAATTTACTAAGCTCGACTATCCCGGGACAAGCACACCTATGTCCTTTGAAAGCCTTGTGCAGATCAACGATGAGAGTCAATCACAAAAAATATCTATGAATGAACCTTTTAAAAAAGAAGGCTTTACACTGTATCAAGCCAGTTACATTATGAATCCAACAGAAGCTCCCATTTCTATTTTCTCCGTCAATAAAGATCCGGGCCGATGGTTAAAATATTTGGGCAGTCTCATATTAAGTATTGGAGTGATTACGTTTACTCTCATGCGCTCTCGACTTGCAAAATCAACCCCCACACACCCTAAACCTTGAGGTCAAACCATGAATTTATTTAAGCTATTTCTTTTTATTTTATCTTTAAATTTGATATTCGAGCCTCTGCTCCATGCCGAAGAAGCCCCCGTAAATATCTCATCAGCCCAGGCGGAGCAAACATTTAAAGATATAGGTTCAAAAATTTCTATCACACCGATCAATAGACTTCCTTTACACCAAAATGGCAGGATAAAACCACTAGATACTCTCTCTCGAGAGTCTCTTTTATTTATCAGTGGCTCCTACAAAAGATTCGGCCTTAACCCCGTCCAAACTTATCTTGCACTCAGCGCTGTACAGGTCTCACCTTTTGTTGAAATCCTTCAAGTGAGAGATGTTGAACTCCGAACTAAGTTAGGTTTTTTAAAAAGCAAACGCCTCTTTAGTCTTTCCGAAATTGAAAGTTCTCCACTTTCGCAATTGGCAGAACCACTTTTTAATAAGCAGCAGGAAAATTCACGATTGCTCACAGAACATGAAAAAAACATTCTTGAAGTCTATCATCAAATGTCCGCACTCAGGGATATTATCAGTGGTCAAACTATTACTATGGCCGCAGATTATTCATTTTTAGAAAACAATCACGAATCTAATAGCCACGGATCCGATGGATCCAATAGCCCCAATCCAGAGATGCAGCAGGCGATGACGAACTATTTTCAATCTCTAAACCAGACCGCCGAAACTCAAGCCGAAGCCGCCAACAAACTCCTCTTAAAATCGAATGAACAAAAAGCACCGGAACTTTTTCAGCATTATCTAGAAAAGTTGGATATAGAAATTTTTTATAATCAGTTAAAGCCCTTTTTCTGGGCTGCGCTTTTAGCTCTATTTCTTGGAGTCTCATTTTTTAGTCCCTTATTTAAAAATAAAGTTTCAAAAAAGTGGACTCAGATTTTGTATTCATTACCTATGATATTTATTATTCTCGGCCTGGGCCTTCGCGTTTACATTACTCAGTTTGCTCCGATAACCAATATGTATGGAACCATGATCTGGGTGGCTTTTGGAATTAGTTTTTTCGGATTCATTTTATTTTCACTCTATAAAAATTATTCTGTTCCAGGTATAACACTTATTGCAACAGGTTTAATGTTGCTGTTGACCGAGCAAATCCCATTGATTCTTAGCCCAGATTTAGATCCCATTGTGGCCGTCTTAAGAAGTAATTTCTGGCTTTCTACCCATGTGACGACCATTACAATTTCCTATGCGGCTTTAACTATTGCCATGGTTTTAGGAAATATTGCTCTCATTCGACTGTGGATTTACAAAGACAATACCGCATTCTTTAAAGAGTATTCTCATTATGCTTATCGGATGATTCAATTGGGATGTTTTTTACTCTCTGTCGGAATTATTTTGGGTGGTATTTGGGCCGACTATTCTTGGGGAAGATTTTGGGGCTGGGACCCAAAAGAAACCTGGGCTCTGATTGCAGATCTTGGTTTCTTAGCCATACTTCACGGTCGCTTTGTGGGATGGATCACCCCTTTCACATTACTTGCCTGGTCCCCTCTCGCTTATTTACTTGTCATTATGGCATGGTACGGTGTTAACTTTATTTTGGCCGCAGGACTTCACTCCTATGGTTTTTCCAGCGGTGGAGCAACCCTTGTCGCCATCTTTGTAACAGTTCAAATCACTTTACTGATTGCAGGACTGATCAAATACCGAACACTAAAGCCGCAGCCACATGAATAGCCGCGGCGATATACATAAATACGGCAAAGGGAAAATGGAACGTATGCCAATATCCCATCAGGTTTTGAAAGGACTCTAGGAATAAGGCCCTTCTTTTTTGAATGGCCACCAATGCAAGAATCTGTTTTGAAACTCTTGGCCAATGCCCAGGAGCTGATGGCTGCTGAAAAGCTAATTTGATATCACCCCAACTCGAGCGAAAGAAAGCACTGAAAGGATTTATCTCCGCGTGCGCAGGGACTCCCACAAAGTGCAGAGCTTTTTTAATGTAAAGTTCGATTTCATCTTCGATCACTTGAATTTTATTTTTCTCTAAAATGGTTTTTAATTGCAAAATTCGTTTTTCAGCTTCCTTTTCAAAGTCCACTTTTGCTTTAAGCATTTGAACGTAAAAATACCTTCCGATAATTCCGCTGGAAAAAGAAATGACCATAGACCAAAAACTAATACCAACGAGCCCTCTGACTTTAAAATTACAGTGAAATAAAATCAGTGTTGGCCCAACCAATCCACAAAACACATGAAAATTTAACCATTGGGATAACCTTCCCCAATTTTGAAAATAGCCCACACGCTTTCTTAACGAATAGACATTCATTGTGATCATAAGTGTTAAGCCGATCCACCCCAGCCACAAACTGATAGGCCTTCCTGGCTCCGAGGTGATGCTGATCGAATCGCTAAGAAATCCTTTTTTTTGTAAGCTTAATAAAATACTGTGTTGGGGTTGAAAATTTAAAGCATAATACTCTACACCCACAACAAGAAGTATTAAAACCCATACGCTCAAATAAACTTTCATCTTCATTAATTATTGACCCCAACTTTTTCCCTTATTGTGACAATTATAACAAGTACCGTCACCCGTAAAATAACTTGGGTTCTTTGAGCCATGTTTAGACCAGCCTTTAGTATAGTGACAAGGTAAACAAAAACTGATTTTACTATTGGCAGAGTTGGTATGGACAAAATTAAAAACACGAGATGTCGTTGGAGTCTTGTGACAGGTTGAACAATCCTTTACCACATAATGGCGTTTATCCGTAACCGCAGCATTGTTCTGACTGGGATGATTTGATAAGGCTGGCCTTTCGTTTTCATGGCATTGGCTGCATGTCGCACTGATAGGAGTATGACCGTAAAGTTTATAAGCTGCCCAAAGCCCCCCGGCCACATGGCATGTGACACAGTCTTCCCCATCATAATGAGGCAACCCATTGACGGCTGCAGGCTTATCATTCACATGGCAAGAAGTACAAGTTGTCGGTGTTGGATTATGGGGACTTGAACCTACGGCCCAATTGGTTGCAACAGAATGACAACTCACACAGTCCCCTCCACTGCCATGAGGGGTTCCACTCACCGGAGCTTTTCGATCTTTTTCGTGACAGGCCGTACAGGTACTTGGATTTGAATTGCGTGAGTGAAAATCGTGATCTGTCCATTTCATTCCGGCATAATGACAGGAAATACAATCGGCATTGTTGTAATGAGCAAATGAATTAACAGCAGCCGGAACTTGTGAAGCATGACAACTCAAACATGTCGTTTCTGTTCCAGTATGCTTGAAGGCAGCAGATGCAAATAAACTCTCAACCCTAGGTTGTTCTATATCACACCCAAGAATCGAAACTAAAAGTATGGTAATAAAAATGAATTTTTGTTTTTTTAAACTCATGCGGCCAAACCTTTTTCAAATTTTTTATCGATTTCAACACCCAAGCTCATCAAAAATTTATTTGGCAATTCAGCTCCGGCAAACACAAAAATAAAGTCATTGGCTAACTCTAAAGAGTCCTCATTCTTTTTAACTTTGGCTTTTGTTGCAGTAATTTCCTGAATACTTGTATTAAACCATATTTGTACGAGACCTTTTTTTTCCAAAGCTTGAATTCGATTTATATTGTCCTCATTACAGCGATCAAAAGCAGGACCTCGAACAAAAAGATGCACTGTTGAACCATACTTTTCCTGACATAGCATTTGAGCCGCTTCAACTCCTGCATTTCCACCGCCGACCACAATAATTTTTTTATTTTGATATTGCTCTGGATCTAATAAATTATAGGTCACTTTCGCAGAATCTTCACCAGGAACGCCTAGTTTTCGAGGACTCCCACGAACACCCATAGATAAAACTACTTTTTTTGACGTGTATGTGCCTTTGCTTGTTTTTACCTCAAAGAAATTATCCTTTTTTTCTAAGCCAATAAATTGGGTTTGTTCCTGAACCTTAAATCCCGTCTTATCCTTTACGGCTCTCCAATATTCCAAAAGTTCTTCCTTAGATACCTTATTGTTTTTAAATTTTATTTTCCCCATCATTGGCAACTCAAAAGGATGACTCATTACAATTTTTTGTCTTGGAAAATTATAAACAGTTCCACCAAAAGAATTTTGCTCTATACATAAATATGATTTCTTATTGGCGATAGCTGTTAAACTCGCAGACAAACCAGCAGGCCCGGCACCTATAACAATAAGATCATAATCCGTTTTATTCTTAGAGGTATCAGACAACGCATGAGTTGCCGCAAGAATACCTTGTTTTATGGCATTTCGGATCAGCCCCATGCCACCCAACTCTCCAGCTATATAAAGTCCTGAAATATTTGTTTCATAGTGTGTTGTTAACCGCGGAATATCCATTCCTCGAGTTTTTGTTCCAAAAACAAGTTTTATTGCGTCCATTGGACAGGCTTTTTCACATTCACCATGTCCTACACATTTTGTAGGACTGACAAGTTGAGCTCGATGGTTTACTAATTTTAAAATATCTCCCTCAGGACAAACTAGAGTGCAAGCCCCACACCCACCGCACAGAGCTGGATCAATAATTGGATGCAAACTTAACGGCTCGTTCATGCCAGTACGTAATGCTTTTTCAATAAGTTTTTTGGCCTCTTTTGTTTGTTTTTCTCGTTGGTGAGACTTAGAAAACACAAAAAGAAGCATCAATCCAAAAACAAGTGGGATCATATTATTTAATAAAAATTCAATTCCAATATTCATCATGCTCGCCCCTTAAAATCTTAAAAAATGCGAAACCTTACTCTTTCATTATATCAAAAAAATCAAGTATTTATAGTTTCTTTTAACTAGTGAATTGTTTTGAAACGTTTCAATTTACTTATCGGAATTTTAATAAAATTCTAAATTTATTTGACACTTTTTTGAACTTTTCTAGACCTTGTTCACCCGAGTCTAGATATGAGTCATGTAAAGTTTACACAAACAGAATCTTAACACGCGAATTCACCTCCCTTAATGTTAAAGATTCTTCATGTAAGTTTCTGAATTTTAACTTCATCGTATGGAGTCCATTTGAAAACGAAACTGTTTGCTTTCTTTTTTATTTTTCTTTTTCAAATATCGACCACTTACGCCAAATTTAGCACCGAGCCGATCCAACAAAATGGCCCGGTGTATTTTGAAGACACACCCATTTCACTTCAAGAAATTCGATATCTTTATCCCGATTTAGTAATTCAAAGACATATTCAAGAATTAAGTGCCTATTTACGAACTCATCGATTCGGTAAGTCTGGAACACGCACGGATGAACAAAAAAGAAATTTTGATCTGTTAAAAACCACTTCCTATAAAGAGGAAATCACCATGCGTGGTGAAAATGGTGCAAATTTAGATTTAAAAATTCGCATTCTTGTCACTCGGTATGACCAACACATTTTGGTTCATTATGAACTTCCTCGATCAAATACAATTTATGTAGAAATTCCCCCTGAATTATTAAACTACGTGGATATGGATTTTTTAGAAACCCATCTTATGGTTGAAAACGAAGGCGGTCGACCTAAAAGACTTGTGTCTTTTTCAGATGTGCTTCTTTCCTATGAAAACTTTCCAGAAAGTTATCGTAAACTCTCTATCGAAAAAATCGATCGAATGATGAAAACAGCGGTCATGAGTTTAAGCTACAACCGCCAACTGCAAAACATTACTGAATCCATGATTCAAGATATGTTTGTAAAAAAATTAGCCTTTGATAGCGCCGTGGCTGCTGCAACTAATGATGTTGAACCTGAAATGGTACAAGTTTTAGCACATTTAAGAGATAAATCCATAGATTTCCTTCGTGAAAAGGTCATTTTAATTTGGACAGAACTTAAGTCAAAAAATCCTGATGTCACGATCGAACTTGCAGAAAAAGAATTACTTCGACAAAATAAAATTAATAATTTTGTACTTCCTGATGATTCATTAGCACGAGTTGAGATTACTAACATTCAAGATGAATATGTTATTCGTATTTTATTGCACGGTTCTGAACGTGTCTTTTTGTGGATGAGTTCAGAATTAGCTCGAGGAAAATCGACTCATTTTAGTCAATATATGGCTCGACAATTTCGAGAGGCAGGTACGGACCGAACAGATGGAGTTCGAGGTCGGGACGTTGCTATTCTTTATTATGATAAACTTCAACAATCAGAAAACTCAAATCAACAATCTGAAGTTTCACAAATAAGAGTTGAAGATCATCCTCGACCAGCGAATTACAGTTTTGCTGGAATAAAAGCAAACTTCAAATCCATCGTCAAAGCTCCAGAACTGAAAGACCAAGGTTTTGCAATTTTTTGTGGTGTAACCCAAGCAGGCATAATGTCTGCAGTGAATTTAATTAAAATGGCAATCGAACCATCCTATCAATTCAATTGGCTTACCGTTGGAGTTATTTATGTTTTTGGTTGGGGCATTGGAAGTATTCCCTCCACCTACAACAATTGGGTTTACCGAAAAGCGAGTAATATTGAACCCAAGTGGAAACAACGTTCAAGACAAATTCTTAAGTCAGCGACCATCTCTAGTCTCTATGTTATGGCTATTTCCTATGTCACAGGTGGTGCGTCTGATCTTGCAGAATTGGCTTCCGTTGGAGCCTATGGCGCCGTAGCCGCTTACGTTTTGGATAAAATGGCCAATATCGTTACAAACTCTTTTATGCGTACCGAGGTCAGTCAGTGGGCCGTCATCCAAAGAGAAGAAGGATTGGATCGACACAATCACGACATTCGTATTCCTTTTACAAATATCGTTTTATGGAAAACGAATATTTCACATGGAAAATGGAATACTCAAATTCGTGCCAACAGTATCAATATTGGACTACGATCTCCTCATCTTTTAGGGGTTCCCTATGGTTTAGAAATTTACTTTGGAAGTTATTTTTTAATAAAATATCTGACTTTGAAGTGGGCGGAATTAAAACATCCCACCGTCTCAAACAAATTGAGACTCAGAGAAAGATGGAATTTGGTGAATCCTTTTAATATTCGCTTTTGGAAAAATATCCCCACAATAATCAACACACCGATTCGGTATGTTCATAATAAAATAAGCTCAAAAAAGATTGTAATGGATGTAAATGAACTGAGCAAAAGCACCCCAAAACCACATTTAATACTTTGCCGACCCCTGTTTAATAAAGCCCCTTAAAATAGATCTCTTGATTTTACAGTAAAACTACACCTTCAGTCACAGATGGCATCTCTATATGAATATTGTGTTAATTTTGAAAGCCGTAAAGCCAGTTTTAAATACTCAATCACCCATTTCTCAGGTAATTCTTTGGGTTTTTTACGTTTCAGTAAAGCTAAAAGTTTTTTTTCTCGATTGAGATCAAGAATTGATATTTTATTTTTTGCTTTAAATTGAGCTATCTTTTCAATAACTTTTCGTCGACGTTCCATTTGCTTTAAAATTAATAAATCAATCTCTTCAATTTCTTTACGACACAAAGATAACGAATTTTTTTTTTGAACTTTTTTGTTTATTGCCTTCATTATTGCTTTCAATTTCTTTCTTCAATAAATTTTTTATGTAATTTTTGGACGGCTAAGGTTCCATTTTCATCATCAACAAGAAAGCAAAAGTTATGTCGACTGGCCCCAGAGGAAATCATGCGCACATTGATACCAGAAATAGACTCAAAAATATTTTTTGCAAAACCCGGCGTATGATTAATATTGTTTCCGATCAATGCCACTAAACTTAATTTGTTTTCAATTTGTACGTCTGCAAATTTTTCTAAATCTATAAATAATTTTTTATTTTCAAGAGCTGTTTGCTCTAAGGTCAAAGAAATCGAAATCTCAGAGGTTGTTATGGCATCAATTGAAATTTGATGTTCATTAAATACCTTAAAAATTTGAAATAAAAAGCCATGGGCATTTAACATCTCTGGTGTAGTTAATGTCACTAAAGTTTGATTTTTTCTTACGGCAATCGCAC
>ERZ795056.6273-NODE-6273-length-11638-cov-4.816714_pt1 | contig 11638 bp, 5 predicted proteins | sample MGYA00375140_ERZ795056 | MGnify/ENA primary metagenome ERZ795056 (study PRJEB30185, sample SAMN05720227) | activated sludge metagenome | isolation source: Anaerobic digester | place: USA | collected 2015-03-09 ...
ACCCATAGTACATCGTTTCGCCCGCCTCATCAATCACCAACATTGCACCACCGCTAAGGTAGTGGATTTTTTTTACTTGCCCATGAACATCGCACGTTTCTTCGTAATTACCAAAATAATACCGCGTTTCAACTATTTCGTTTGAACTTTGAAGAATGCTTTTGCGTCGCTGATCATCCACACCGTAATCAATAACGTAACTATCACCCGTTTCATTGTACATCAACTTCAATTTTTTGAAATCGGTATATTGAAGATGCAAATTCCCATGCGGAAAATCGGGTGGCAAACTGTCAATCGAAGTAAGGGCATGTGGACGTCCGTTATCACCATAACGCATTGCAAATCCGCCTAAATCGGATTTACTTACAATATTACCTGAGGCATCAAATTGCAAAGAAGCAGATCGTCGTAACGAATCGTTTCGATAAGTATTCCATCCCGTAAGACGTTGTAGCGCATCATAAGAAAATGCTTCTCTCTGGTTGGATAATGCATCAGTACGAGACTGCAAATTGCCGTTAACATCAAACACATACGACATGTCCATTATATCGCTTGAAAAAATACGAATCGGCAAATGACGACTATCATAAGTATATGAGGTTTCTCTGCCTGCACGTATCTTTCGAACTATTTGACCACTTGCATTTTCTTCTTCTATGCGCAAAATATCTCTATTACGAGAATCTGACACTTGAGTTAAAAAGCCGTAAGCATCATAGCTTTTTAAGATATAATACCCGCTCGGATATATTTCCTTTTTTACATTCCCGAAAAAGTCATATTCCGTTTTTTGTTTAAAGGTTTTTCCGTCAAACTCTTCTTTTAATTCAACAATTTGATCTTTATCGTCGTAGCAGAATGATTGTTTGTGTTTCCCTGCTATTTCTATAGAGCTCACCCTATGATGATCATCGTACAAATAAGAAGTAGTTTCATCACCTCGGACAATTTGTTGCAATTCTCCATTATCGGCATACTGATGACTCGTTGTTATCCACGTGTCTGTATGCACCTTTTGCCTTTCCCAAAGCAAATCACCGAAGCCATTGTAATACGATTCTACAACACCGGCATCTGGATCTGTAAGACGGATCCGATTCCCTTGTAAATCATACTCCATGGTTATCGGTTCTCCGCCTGCAGGCGTAGCAGATGCAACGTTTCCATCCGGATGATACGTATAAGAAACACTTTGTCCATTGGTTGTAACCGTTTCGGTCTGTCCAGAGGTATTCTTTAACGTAGTAGTTACGCCATCCGGCGAATTGACCGTAATAGACATCCCCGTATACGAAGTGGTAGTATTGCCCATCGGAGTAACTACTCGAATAGGGCGACCAAATAAATCGTAAGAATAAGTTGCAGCCCATGTATCTGCCACTGAAGAAAACGTAGGTTCTGAAACTCTGTATTTTTGCCCGGCTGTATTATATTCGGTAAATACCGATACAAGCCTTCCGTTTCGTCCGTACGACTGTGAACATATTTCTTTGCCCATCGAATCGTAATAAATGTATTTCGGCGATTGTCCAGATGTTTCCTTATATTCATAGTAAGCTGCTCCCATGTCATTACCTCTTTCTGCCCACAACAATTTTTCAGTATAACGAATGCCATCGGGATATTTTGTTTCTTTCAAATTTCCCCACCCTGTATATGTATGCGTAGTGGTGCGTCCATAAGCATCCGTCTGCGAAAGAAGCAATCCTTTGGCTTCGTTCCAAACGTACGTGGTAGTTTCGCCAAGTATATTGGTCTTAGATGTTATATATCGACCCGATGGCGTGTATGTACATCTAGTAACACGTGTTTTCCCATTGGCCGTAACCGTTATGGTTTCCGGCATTCCAAAGGCATTGATATTCTGATAGTGAGTAATTAATTGATTAGAATCGCCGGCATCGTTCGATTCATATGTCAAGTTACCACGGGTATCATAACTATAGTAATTATAATGAGTGGGCGAAAAAGAATTTCCTTGTTGTTTCTTTACCGACATATAAACAGGTTTGTTCGGGCACCATGAACCGGCAATTCCATAGCCGATTTCTTTGATTTCGGAACAATCGCCCTGCCTTATTATAACTTTACCCGGATTACCGTTTGCATAATTGGCATAAGTTGTTACGCTGTATAATCCCGTTAAATCATCGTTTTCCATAATTCGCGTTGGCAACATCATGTATCGGTTATCGGTTAACGATGTAACAGTGAACGCATTGTCTGTATGTCGAATCGGGGTTCCACCAATCGTTTTTATCGTTTCATTTGTCGGAATTAAAAAATAATGTCCCAAATGCAGTTGATTGGTCTTCGTAGTTATTATACCTTGTAATGAATCCGTGCATGACATACGTTCGTATCCCAAAAAGCCCTTCCCTTGACGATGTACGTACGCATTGGAAAACGCATAGGATTGTTTAGAAGCCGTTTCGTTTTGTGAGTCGTACATTTTAATACTCTCAACAACATGCCAATGACCTCTGTCCAACTTCGAATAGGATTGAATATCCGATTCATTAATTGCCGATTTGAATGAGGTTGATACAAACCCACTGGAATGAAACGGCGTATACTGGATTACCGTTTTATTGCCAAAACCATCTGTTACTGATGAAAGTACATGCGATACATTCCCTCTCGTAAAAGAAATAGAAGGTTCAGATAAAGCAGCATTACGAACCAACAAACAAATATCAGACCTATCTCTACGATTAATCATTCCCTCATATAGTACAGAAAACGGTTCTGAATACGTACCTGACGAAACCACTTCAAAACAATTAGCTTTATTGATCAAGAGTTGAATATTGTACCCATTGTTATTCTCATACCACGTTACAATATCTGTCAATCCGTCTTTATCGGCATCTGTCAATACAAAATTAGAATTAGAATTAAGTCCGCTTGGCATATTCACTTCTTGATATTTCAATCCAGTAGATAAATAAAATTTTATACCTGAAGAACCGCTGGCAATTATATCCGCATTTCCATCTCCGTTAAAATCACCAAACTCCAACTTATCAGTATATGTAAAACCGAATTGCGCATCCTGAAAAATAGGCATAAATGTTCTGCCGTTTAATTCATAAACTGAAACCCTATCACGACAAACACATATCAAATCCGATTTGCCATTGCCATTCATATCAGCAGCATAAATCACAGGTACACTAGCATAAGATTGTATCTGTGATAAGTCAAAATTATCTTCCGGCGAATATGCTACCTTTACATTGCCTCTATGACGACTTATAAAAATAGTTTGAGCGGTTCCATTTCCCCTAAAGTCGCCGATTATGGGATAAACAAAACCTGTCAGATCCGGAAATGAATAAGATTCGGTATTCTTAACTACAAAATTGCCGTTGCTATCAAATTTATAGCAAACACTCGTATACGATTTATCACCGGCACTTCCAACATATAATTCATCTCGACCATCGTTGTCTTTATCTGAGAAATAAGCATCGGATAATGGTACTATTGTATCCTTCTTAATTTCATAAGAAGTTCCTGTATTTCGATAAACAACTCCAATATTAACCGTTGCAGGATCTGCAAAAGAAGTCATTGATTTTTTTTGCATCCGATATGATATAAATACATCTGTCAGCCCATCGTTATCAATATCGCCAATGTGAATAGAATTTCTATAAACATTAGTATATCCGTCATTAAAATATGTCTGCATCATAGAAGAAAGCGGATATTGTTTAACGCCATTAAAATGACATCCATATTGCATGTTGTTCCACTCAAACAGCATGGTATTTACGTGTTCATTTTCGGCAGCAAGTGTCAATGACCTTAAACGATATTTTTCCGACTCTATGTCGTATGTCAGCTGGTATGTACGATAGTTTTGTCCATTGCTTTTCACTTCAATACGATCCAATAATTTAGAAATAACTACAGGTTCACCTGACACATATTTTGTACTTGAATTTTTATCTCGGTAAATAAATTGAATAACTTGTTCTCCTTGAATACCGATCACTGTATTTGTTCCATATACAATACGATCCAAACGACAATCTTGATAATTCTTCACGCTCAAAATTACATTATCAGTAGATTGTTCTGAAACAGTGTAAAAAAATTGAACTGCATTGCCATTGGCATCAACAATTTCTTCCAATAACCAAGCCAAATGCCTAAAAATATGAATGCCAGTATTTTTAAAATCCGCCTTTGCCAGAGGAAAATAGGAGGCTTCTGACGCATTTTCTTGATTGCTTCCGTAGCGTATTCGATGTCCTTCTTTTGTATAAACAATAAAATACTTGAAGCCCCATGAATGTTTTTCATACCCCATAATACGGCTGAAATTTTCCGCTTCCGTTTTATATTCAGCGCTATCACCATAATCGGTTATTTTAATTAAACGTTGTCCATCAAGCGACAGAGCATCTGAAACGGTAAATTCAATGCCGGTACGCTCATCGTCAATATACGGAGTTTTCCCTACTCGTATAACAGAAGATAGTCCGCCTATTTGCCAACCCCATCCGGCAATTCCATCACCGGATCCACTATTGTAGATTAACGAAACATTCGGTTTAAGGCCGTTAATGCCATCCGGGCATTCAATGGGTATCGTGTACACTGCCGATCCAGAAGGACTGACCGACATTTCTCCTCCAATAGAACCAACAATAGCTCCATCACTCGGTGAAGCTGCAAACGACCCATCAGAAGCAGCATATTCTCCTTCCGTAGGCGGAAATAGCAAGCCTTGGTCTATTTTCCCCACAAACGTAGATTTTCCCCACAGCTGACCAGATTTCGCTTGATAATGGAAACCTGGTTGTAATCGGATACTTTCTTCTGCCGTATAATTAGCCCATGGATTAGTTGTTTCTTCCTGTAAAACGATATTTTTTTGTTCACTTCCAGAAATTTCACCGGACGGTAATAATATGAAGGCTGCCAACAAGAGCAGTGTTGTATTTCGCTTTTTTTTCATGAATCAGTACTTAATGAGTTTAAACTCTTTACGTGAGGTTCCGCTATTTATTTGCAAGATATAATGCCCATTAGCATAGCCAGATAAATCTATCGGATTTATCCCTAATTTTAGCACTTCTGTTTGCAAGAGTTTTCCTCCTATAGAACAAACGGTTAGCATAAGAACGTCAGTTTCGCACGCTCCTTCAATTTCAACACCAATCAGTCCGCGAGTTGGATTCGGAGTGATTCTGATATTGAGATTATCCATTAGGCTCATAACAGGCTGTATATTTCTATCATCGACATCCAAATCTTCTTCAATAAATTCTTCTGCCGAACGAGTAGTACCCAAACAAATCACTTGACGTTCTGTACGATTACCTGCGTAATCGTAACTATACTCAACTGAGCATTGAGCGTAAAGGAAGACCACGTTCAACAAAAAAACGATGGTCAGTATTATTGTTTTTTTCATTTTAATGATTATCTGGTTTGCGTCATATTTCTTAGTTCATTTTTCAACGCATCTATTTCTTCTTGTTGTCGAATAGCATGCAATGTCAATTCTTCTACCTTTTGTAACAATTTATTTTGCATATCTCCAACACTTATACCCGAAGAAACTGCATCTGCAGCTGAAGGCATATCAGGCAAATGCTTGTGACTTTTCACGTATTCGTTAACCTCTTTGAGCGGCATCAAAACATACGTTGAATCAAATACATAATCAGCCAATGGTCCGGACAATTCAATAAGAATCTCTTTAGCATGTATAATACCGTTCACTGTCAGCAAATGATCCGGTAGTGACGTTCCTATGCCGACTTTACCATCGGGAGAAATACACATTCGTTCTTGTAAATCCACATCACCACCATTCCATCCATCTGGATTTGTGTAAAAAGCAAGTCCTGTTTTTTGTATCAAAGCAGCATTTTCTTGATGTCGATTAATTCGTTTTGCAGCTATTCTTGCCCCAACCTGATCAGGAGTACAATCGCGGTATCCAGTAAAATCAATATTATACTGTGCTGCTTGTGCATTTAACGGAACATTCAAATTACCAGGATCACCTATCGTGCCGATTCGCAGGCTATTGTATACCATAGAAGCACCATCTACCACAGACTCATCAATCGTTGTTTTGTATGTATACGAAACTGGTTCTCCCCATTCCCCAAACGTTAATGGAAGAGGATTTTGCACACCATCGTATACAAGCGGCGACTGCGCCCCGTTCGATACGTAATAATATGAAGTATTTCCTTTGAGCCATACCAACATTTTTGCTTGACCGCTGTTGCCCGAAATATCCTGCCAGCCCGCTACAAATTCAGCCGGATTAACATTTACGACAGATTGATGCACATCTGCATTAATAAAATTGGCTCCATTACCTCCTCGCGTTAAGTGATATTCAAAGCGAGCACACAAAGCTCCTTTCCATGAAGAATCCAGATGCGTACTAAACCGATTTATTTCCAAAATGGTGCGCATAGATGAATCCCATTTTGAATCATCGAAAGCAACCGGATAAAATTTATCCCCATCTCCTTCAACTCGTAATAATTGTGCTGTTTGTGATGTAATTGTTGTTTGTGAAGCAACAACCATACCTACGGCGAGCAGAAACTCGCGCAAAAAATGCTTTTTCATTTGCTTACCCTCGTTTTTTGTTATTTTTTAATTATTTATTATTTTAGTTATTTTTTACAAAAACGAGACAAAATATAAAACTATTTTACTAAAATGCAAGCATATTTGCCTGAATAATATAAACAAAAACTCATCATTTTTCATATCACACTCTGTTTCAAATAAATCATATATAATAATGACTCATTAGCGGAATTAAATTAGTGCGTATTAATCTTAGGTTTTGCTATTAATGAAGTTACTAAATTATAGGATTGTACGTGCACTAAGCTTATTGATAATCCTAATAAATAATCAATCTGTTTTTTTGCATAATTTCTTCATATAAGAAATTAGTCACACATTTTAGATAATAACGTTTCTATTATTCGTGCTTTGACAAAAAGAATTAATAATTTCACTTAAACATTACGTATTTTAGTTTAAAATGATGATTTATTGAACATAAACTATTTATTTTCAATTAAAATGCGTACCTTCGCAGCCGCAAAAAAACGTTTTTATGCAAAACATTAGAAATATCGCCATCATTGCCCACGTCGATCACGGAAAAACGACATTAGTAGATAAAATGCTAGTTGCCGGCGCGTTATTCAGAGACAATGAAAAAGCTGGCGAACTTATTCTTGACAACAACGATCTGGAACGTGAACGTGGTATAACCATTGTGTCAAAGAATGTATCTATCAACTACAAAGGAACTAAAATCAATATCATTGATACTCCGGGACACTCTGATTTTGGTGGAGAAGTAGAGCGTGTTCTTAATATGGCCGATGGTGTACTGCTATTAGTTGATGCTTTTGAAGGTCCTATGCCGCAGACGCGCTTTGTACTACAAAAAGCAATTGAAATCGGATTAAAACCTATCGTTGTCATCAACAAGGTTGACAAACCTAATTGCCGTCCTGATGAAGTTCAAGAAGCTGTATTTGATTTAATGTGCAGTTTGGATGCTACAGAAGATCAACTTGATTTCCCTACTATTTACGGATCAGCCAAACAAAACTGGATGTCAAAAGATTGGAGAAACAAAACAGACAATATATATGCTCTTCTTGACGCTATTATACAATACATACCGGCTCCCCAAACATTGGAAGGACCACTTCAAATGCTAATAACATCATTGGATTATTCATCTTATGTTGGACGTATAGCAGTTGGCCGTGTACACCGAGGAGTTATAAAGGAAAACAAGGACATTATGTTGATCCATCGCGATGGAACATCTGTAAAATGTAGGATCAAAGAACTTAATGTATTTTCAGGATTTGGAAAGACAAAAGTATCTGAAGTTGCATCAGGTGAATTATGTGCAATTGTTGGACTTGATAAGTTTGAGATTGGCGATAGTATTTGTGATATAGAAAATCCGGAACCACTTCCTCCAATAGCAATCGACGAGCCAACTATGAGTATGGTATTTACCATTAACAACTCGCCATTTTTTGGTCGCGATGGAAAATTCGTTACATCAAGACATGTCAATGATCGTTTAATAAAAGAATTAGACAAGAATCTTGCTCTTCGTGTTGTTAAAGAGGATAAAACCGATATTTGGCACGTGTTTGGTCGTGGTGTATTACACTTATCCGTATTAATCGAAACGATGCGTCGTGAAGGTTACGAGTTACAAGTTGGTCAACCACAGGTAATAATTAAAGAAATTGATGGTCAAAAATGCGAACCAATTGAGCAACTTACAGTTAATGTACCTGAAGAATTTTCAGGCAAAGTAATCGAAATGGTATCAAATCGTAAAGGTGAAATGCTTGTCATGGAGACAAAAAACGACCGTATTCATTTAGAGTTTGAAATTCCATCTAGAGGTATCATAGGTTTACGTACAAATTTACTTACGGCAACAACAGGTGAAGCTGTTATCGCTCATCGTTTTATAAAATATGCTCCATACAAAGGTGATATTGAACGCCGCACAAACGGATCAATAATTGCAATGGAAAGTGGTACTGCTTTTGCATACGCTATAGATAAATTACAAGACAGAGGTAAATTCTTTATATATCCACAAGAAGAAGTTTACGCAGGACAGGTTGTTGGAGAACATTGCAAAGATGGTGATTTAGTTGTAAATGTTACAAAATCGAAGAAATTAACCAACATGCGTGCATCAGGTTCTGACGAAAAGGCCAAAATAGTACCACCGATAGTATTAAGCTTGGAAGAAGCGTTGGAATATATAAAAGAAGACGAATATGTTGAAGTAACTCCGCACGCCATGAGGTTGCGAAAAATAATTTTGGACGAACTTGAACGAAAGAGAAGCAACAAATAAAGTATACATTGCATTAGGCGGGAACTTAGGTAATAAAGTTTCCGTTTTTTGTATGGCAGAGGAACTACTGTCTAAAGAAATTGGTGATATTATTTCAAAATCATCAAACTACGAATCTGAGGCAGTAGGATTTTACTCCAATAATACTTTTTTAAATAATGTCATTTGTCTAATTACACAACTTTCTCCATTACAAGTATTATCTATTACACAAGATATTGAAAAGCGATTAGGACGCACTCAAAAAAGCGTACAAAGTAATTACAAAGATAGAATAATAGATATTGATATTTTGTATTATAACAACATAATTATTAATACATACGAGCTGACAATACCACACCCGCACCTGCACGAAAGAGAGTTTGTATTAAAACCGCTTTTAGAAATTGCCCCGAAGAAAATACATCCGGCATTTTTACTAAACACAGAAGAAATGTGGTTTCGCTATCAGAATCAACATCTGCAAGTTTAATAGCAGAAGAAAGAACGATCGTTAGGTGCTTTTTCCATAAAACGATACGTTAGAACTACTTCGTGAGAACCACCTGAAACATTTACCAAACTTGACAGACTCACATCGTAGCTATATGAAACACTAAAGCCGGCTACCGAACCTCCTACCATAACTTTTAAGGCATCAGTGTTGGTAAGTCCATCAGGCGAATAAAATGGAATACCTCTATAGCCTATTCCTGCCATAAAATAGCGACGATGATACATTACATCAATATCAATTTGATGATATTGACCTTGCCATTGATATAATGTTGCTATAGTTACATCATCCTTAGGATCATACTTGCCGTAGCCTTTTGAAATAGGTATCATACCCGCTGCATAAACATTTAATTTAAGTGGATCCGTAGTAGATGGGGCATCTGTAAACGATACATTATTCCCCAACAAACGGCTTACACTTAAACCTCCAAAAAAATATTCATTATAGAACATCACAGAAACCGCAGCATCAAAACGAAATAGAGAGTTAATACTCGTTTGAAAAGAACTTGTAGGCAGTATTGTTCCATCCATTGCTATTTGATCAACAAACACAAATTTTGATGGATCAATTGTTCTGTAAAATACACTTAGCTGTAAGCCCGGTCTAAAATACCAATGCTTAGTCATTTGTACAGCGTAGTTGTACTGAATATCAAATTGCAACTGAGATAACATTCCACCGGCATAAGATGTATATGAAAGCAATCCTCCAAAAGAAGATCTAATTGGATGAAAATACTGATCATAATCTGCTAATATAGTCTGTGAACCTTCAATTGCTGACCACTGGTTTCTGTATGTTGTATACACCCTACCTCCACCGGTAAAACCTGCAAATGATGGAGCTATAGTAGTTGTAGCTGACCACGGCTGTGACAATAGAAAGTCTTGCGCTGCCAAGTTAAACAATGGCAATATTAATAGTACTACTAATGTATTGAATTTTGCTTTCATCAACGAACTAACATAAAATTACCAGACTGACGGAACGATGTACCGTCTTTAAAATATCCTTCAGCCTTATACGAATATGTAGCTTGTTGGGCACATTTACCTAAATAATAACCATCCCAACCTTGATACAAATCTTCCGACACAAATACCTTAACACCCCATTGATTGAATATCTCCAATTTATATGTATCTACATTACGGGATACAGGATAGAATATATCAAGACGACGTTCTTCCGGCGAATAGACTCCTCCATTTGCCTCAGTTAAATTTGGTACAAATGCTGTCGGGAATGTAATGAATGAACCTTTCCCAACTCTTACATATTCATCTAATTTCAGAGTATCTTTACAACCAAAACTATTTTCAACCACCAAAGATACGTCAAACAATCCATCTTCACGATAAATATATGTCGGATCCTTTTCTGTAGACTGACCTCCATCTCCAAAATCCCATAAATAAGAGATTACCTTGTCTGACTTACAATAAAAGTGAGCTTCTGCATTTGGTGTATATAATTGAGTTAAGCTTACAGAGAATTCTGCAACCGGCGATACATAAACTGTTATATCTTTGCTTACCTGATCTGACTTTCTTGTTCCTGTAGCTGTAAGTGTAACTGTATATGTTCCGGACTGTGTATATACGTGATCCGGACTTCTTTTTGTAGAAGTTGTCCCGTCTCCGAAATCCCACAAATATTCAGCATCACCAAGTGTTGTATTGGTGAATATTACTGCCAATGGCTTACAACCAACTATAGGATCTGCACTAAAATCTGCAATAGGTTCATCAACTGCGCGTACTTGTAATTCATCATAAGCTTCACAATCATAAGCTGACAATGTCCATCGCACTGTATTAATTCCCGGAGCTAAACCTGTTACATATGTATTAGGCGCAGTTTCATCATCAAATACTCCACTGCCTGCAACTATCGACCATCTTCCGGTTACATTTGTATCAGCAACAGAACGCGCTGACAAACGATAAGATCCGTTTATCGTAGCTCCATCATCTCCGGCATCAACTAAATGCGTTAAACTATGGGATACAACCTCTACATCAATAGTATTTGAGCAAGATTCTGTATAGACTTCCCAACGAATGATATTTGTCACTTTATTACTTAAGTCTGTAATCAAAGAAACATTAGATGTAGGATCTTGTAATACACCATCACCAGATATTAGTGTCCAACGATAGTCTCCATACAATGGTTTCGGGGCACGCAATGTCACAGAATCATCACATATTGTA
>ERZ795056.6277-NODE-6277-length-11630-cov-6.067559_pt1 | contig 11630 bp, 13 predicted proteins | sample MGYA00375140_ERZ795056 | MGnify/ENA primary metagenome ERZ795056 (study PRJEB30185, sample SAMN05720227) | activated sludge metagenome | isolation source: Anaerobic digester | place: USA | collected 2015-03-09 ...
CAAGGAAGGGTTGAATAGGGAAATCTCCCTTCCTATTTTACTTGGACACGGAATTAACTATAGGAAAGATAAAAATGTTTATTCAAACCGAACAGACCCCCAACCCCCAAACCCTAAAATTCTTACCCAACCAGAAAGTCACGGGGAAAGAAGGGGTTGATTACCCGAAGAGCCAACAGGCAGCTGGATCGCCCCTGGCTTCCAGATTATTTAAGATTGATGGCGTGGAGGGGGTGTTTTTGGGGAATGATTTTGTGACCATTACCAAAAATCCTAAAAAAGATTGGCAGATATTAAAACCAGCCCTTTTGGGCGCCATGATGGACCATTTTACGAGCGGCCAACCCGCTATTCAAACTATGGAAGCAAAAGTGTTAGGGGTTGTGGAAGATGATGAGATCACGGCCAAAATAAAAGAATTATTAGAGACCCGGGTGCGCCCTGCTGTTGCCCAAGACGGCGGAGATATTGTCTTTGCCGATTTTAAAGATGGGACTGTTTATGTCCATTTACGCGGTTCTTGTGCAGGTTGCCCCAGCTCAACCGCAACCTTGAAAGTGGGCATTGAAAACATGCTCCGCCACTATGTTCCTGAGGTCAGGCAAGTAAAAGCCGTCTAACTCTGGGATATGCCTATCACAATTCTCATTATAAGGGGCTAACATATGTTCGACAAAATCTCTCAAGGTGCCTTGGATCAGTTGTTTTTAAAGGCGCATACGCACCGCGTTTGGCTAGATAAACCTGTGGAAGAATCTTTGCTGCAAGCGGCTTATGATTTGGCTAAAATGGCCCCTACGAGTGCGAATACCAATCCGATGCGCATCGTTTTCGTCAAAAGTACTGCTAGCAAGGCGCGTTTGAGGGATTGTTTGATGCCCGGCAATATTGAAGCAACGATGAAAGCACCGGTCACGGCCATTATCGCCCAAGACATGCATTTTTATGATTATTTGCCCCGACTGTTTCCGCAGGCCGATGCGAAATCCTGGTTTGTTGGTAATGAGGGGGAAATTAAAGCCACGGCGTTCCGCAACAGCTCGCTGCAGGGTGCCTATTTTATGTTAGCTGCTCGGGCCTTGGGGTTGGATTGCGGGCCGATGTCAGGGTTTGACCAAAAGAAGTTGGACCGGGAGTTTTTCCCAGATGGGCGCTTCCAAAGCAATTTCCTTTGCAATTTGGGCTATGCCGACCAGGATAAGGCTTTCCCCCGCAATGATCGGCTGACTTTTAAAGAAACCTGCCGGATTATTTAGCGATAGGGGTCATCAGCCGCTTGGGAACAGCGCTATCTTGGTATAAAGGGTAACGCCGGGAATTGAATAATTGGTAATGCCACCATTCATTCCGGTAAAAATCCCAACCAGCTGCCGTCATAATGCCTAATAAAGCCATCCTGTTTTGTTGCGCTATTGCTGAAATGCCAAGATTGCCGTGGTGGGACAGGGGAGTAAAAGCATCAAACGCTGTTCCCATGTCTAATTCTTGCTGCTGATGGTTGATTAAAGTCAAATCAATGGCAACACCCCTTGAGTGGGGCGAACCCTTGCGGGGATCAGCCACAAAATTAGGATCTGGGAACTGATTCCACAAGATCCACTGCGCTTCAACAGGCCGGAAAGCATCGAAAATTTTTAGCCGGTAACCAAGGGTAGCAGACAGTTTTATGGCTTTTTCCAAACAGTTTGCGGCATCTTGGTGCAGATAACAAAAAGCGTGTTGATAAATTTTTTTGTTGGTGACATTGCTAGTGGTTGCATAAGCCAAAGCAATTTCCACATCAAATCGGGACGGTTCTATAGGGATTAACATAAGACCCTGCATGCGATGTTGATAATCAATACGGACGAAAATAACGGGATAGTTGCAATTTTCTGGCTATTTCATATCATGAAGTTATCAAATAGGAAAGTGATAACAGTTGGCAACTATTTTAGCGGTTGAGTCAGGCGGAAGTCATTGTTCAGTTTGTTTATGGCAGAGTGGGTCCTTGGCTATCCAGATGCAAGAAACCACGCAAGGTGCGGTCGGATCGATTATCCCGCTGATCGAATTGTTATTGTGTGAAGCAAAAATCTCTCTTAAGCAATTGGATCAGATAGCAGTAAGTGTGGGACCTGGCTCTTATACGGGTTTGCGGATTGGATTAGCCGCGGCGCAGGGTTTGGGGTTCAGCCTAGGTATCCCCGTTTTTGGTGTCTGCAGTTTTTTGGCTTTAGCCTCAGCGGCGGCAACCGAAATGTCTGATAACCGTGCTATCCTGGTTTTATTGGATGGCAAGCGCCAAGATGTTTTTGCAAGATTCTACACCCATCAAGCAAAACCCTTAACGCCACCTTTGGTGATTATGCCAGAGGAAATAGAAACGCTGATCGGTCACAAGACGGCCATCATTATCGGGGATGGAACCGCCAAAACACCAGACCGTATTTCTTCCCTAATCAACAATTCTTATCAGCCACATGCCAGGTATGTAGCGCAGCTGGCGGCTTATCAATTGCAGCAAAAACAGCCCGGTTTGGATGCGATTCCAATTTATTTGAAGACACCCGATGTTTCAGAAGCCAAAAAACTGTTTTGGTCATTGCCTGATGATCATTCATCCTCTTAAAGCCACTGATTGGCAAATTTTATGGCAATTACAGCAGCAATGTTTTGATCAGAGCTGGTCTTTATCAAGCTGGCAGCAAGTGCTTGAGGTAGGAGGAACCTACGCCTTGCTGGCACAGAAAAACCAACAAAAGATTGGCTATCTGGTTTTTAGACTTACGGATGAGGTGGGAGATATTTTATCGCTAGGGGTTATTCCCTCCTACCGCAGGCAAGGCACCGCATCTTGCTTAATACGACATATGATGGAGTGGGGAAAACAAGAAAAATTAAAAAGCTTCTTGCTTGAAGTCAGTTGCAAAAATCTATCCGCCCAAAAATTTTATCAATCGATGGGCTTTAAACTGTTGTCAATTCGACCTAATTATTATTATAATCCTCCGCAGGAACCCGAGGATGCCATGGTTTTGTGCTATAGTGTTTGATAAAAATAGTTTGGATAGGGCTGGGGTACAAAATTTTTGCATGACATAGCCACCGAGACAGGATAGGTATTTTATGGCGGACAATAAAATCAATTCTTTATCAAATATTGAAAAAAACTGTCTGGGAAAAGGCATTAAATTAACCGGGGCCAGGCGGTTGATTGCACAGATACTGTCGGAATCCAACGATCATCCGGATGTTGAAATGGTTTTGCAGCGGGTGCAACAATTGGATGCAAAAATTGGTATGGCTACTGTTTATCGTACCGTCAAGCTATTTGAAGAAGCCAATATTATTGCACGGCATGATTTTCGGGATGGTCGTTCCCGCTATGAAGAGATGCCTGATATTCATCATGACCATTTAATTGATGTTCGCAGCGGCGGTATCATTGAATTTCATAACCAGGAAATTGAAGATTTACAGCAAAAAGTTGCAGAAAAACTTGGCTATCAGTTGATTGGACATCGCCTGGAGCTTTATGCTATACCTCTCAAGAAAAAATAAGAAAAATGATGATGTAGATCATGAAACGAATAACTATTCATACGGTTAGGGCAAACTAGGAATATGCAGCAATTATCGGGGGGATCAAAAAAGTCGCCAGTGCAGGTTAGGGTAGGCCCACTGGAAATAAGATTGGCAAGTACAACGCAAGAAATCGATGCGGCGCAGGCGCTGCGTTATCAGGTTTTTTATGAAGAAATGGCGGCCAAACCGAGTGATCAGGCCCGTAAACTGAGACGTGATTTTGATCGGTTTGATCAATTTTGTGATCATTTGATTATTTTGCATCATCAAGATTCTGTTGATCAACCCAACTCTCAACCTCTTGACCAACCGAATGTGGTGGCAACATACCGCCTTATGAAACGTGAGGCTGCCAAAAGATGTGGACAGTTTTATTCCCAAGATGAATATGACATCGGCCGATTAATGGCATATCCGGGTGAAATTATGGAATTAGGGCGTTCTTGCGTTGCCAAGCAATATCGGACTGGCCCTGCGATGCAGCTTTTATGGCGTGGGATTGTCGAATATGTCCGTTTCTATCAGGTGCAAATCATGTTTGGTTGTGCCAGTTTGCCGGGTATAAATCTGCAGGAATTATCCACACAACTGGCTTATTTGCATCATTTTCATTTGGCTCCGCCAGACCTACGGGCGATTGCTGTGACCGAACGCTATGTTAATATGAACATGGTTCCTAAAGAAAAGATCAATGTCCGAGCAACTTTAACCAGTCTGCCGCCCCTGATTAAGGGATATCTGCGGTTGGGAGGGTTTATAGGCGAAGGGGCGGTGGTTGATGAACAATTTAACACCACTGATGTCAATGTCGTCGTCAAAACGGACTTGGTAACCGGTAAATATATTAGGCATTACAGCGCGCGTGAGGAAGAAAATTGAAAACCGGTCATATGACGCATGAAGCAGTGGAGGAAATCCAGCGTTTACCTGGACAGCCAAAAAAAATGCGTGCCTTTTCCTTGGGTTCCAGAATATTGGCAATATGGCGCTTATTCATTTATGCCATAATCAATCTGGTGTTTATTAGCACCCAAATTGTTTTACGTTGGGTGAATGGGGAAAAATTAGGGGCATTTGCCGTTTTTTATCATCGTATATGTTGTCGGACATTGGGGATTTGCATATCCATCAAAGGTCAACCATCGCCGCATCGGCCGACTTTGTATGTGGCCAATCATACAAGTTACGTCGATATTATTTCTTTTGCTTCCCTGATGCCGATTTCGTTTGTGAGTAAGGCAGAGATTGGTAAGTGGCCAATTTTTGGATTACTAGCTAGATTACAACGGACAGTTTTTATCGATCGTCAACGTAAAAACACCGGCGTCCACCGCAATTCAATGGCAGATCGCCTGCAAGAAGGCGATAGCTTGATGCTTTTTGCCGAAGGGACTACCAATGATGGCAATAGGCTTTTCCCTTTTCGCAGTTCTTTATTATCTGTCGCGGAAACCAAATTAATACCTGGTCAGAATGTTACCGATCCTCATGTCATGGTACAACCTGTATCAATTGCTTATACCCATTTGAACGGGCTGCCGCTAGGGTATAGTTGGCGACATCTAATAGCTTGGTATGGGGATATGGGGTTTGGTGGGCATATTTGGCAATTATTACGTTTAGGGAAAATACGTGTTTTAATTGAGTTTCATGAACCGGTTAATATCCATCAATTCAAATCCCGTAAAGAGATGAGCGATTATTGTTTCCAACAAGTCCAGAAGGGATTTCATGAGGCAATCACGGGTCGGCAGGCAAGCCCCCTTTCAAATGAAAGGCGAAGATAAAGGGATGAAAAAGGTTTTTGTGAAAAGCTACGGTTGCCAAATGAATGCTTATGATTCAGAAAGGATGATCGAATCTTTGGCTTCTATGGAATACCGGCAGATTGACGAACCTGAACAAGCCGATATGGTCATTTTGAATACTTGCCATATCCGGGAAAAGGCGGCTGAGAAACTTTTTTCAGATTTGGGCCGCTTCTATCAAATGAAGCAGGCAAGACAAAAAGCAGGGCAGCAAAGCATCTTAACCGTTGCTGGCTGTGTGGCACAGGCGGAAGGAGAAGAAATTCAGCGCCGGGCCCCCTATGTCGACATTGTAGTGGGGCCACAAGCTTACCACCGACTGCCGGAAATGATTGGGCATTACCAGGAAAGTGCTGCTGTTCCTACTCTAGGGAAGAAGATCGTATTAGATACCAGTTTTCCCCTTGAGTCAAAATTCGATCATTTGCCACAGCACCGTTTGGGTAAAGGGGTCGTGGCTTTTTTAACTGTACAAGAGGGATGTGATAAGTTTTGTACGTTTTGCGTGGTACCTTATACCAGGGGAGGCGAGGTTTCAAGGCCGGTTCAGTCTATTCTGGTGGAGGCCAAAAACCTGGTAAAAGGTGGGGCCAAAGAAATTATTTTACTGGGCCAGAATGTCAATGCGTATCACGGATTGGCCCCTTCAGGTATTGCAACCTGGGGTTTGGCTAGGTTGTTGCTAGAATTGGCAGAGATTGATGGATTGCAGCGCTTGCGTTATATCACTTCCCATCCTTTGGATATGGGAGATGACCTTATTCAGGCGCATGGGCAAATTTCTATGTTGATGCCTTACCTGCATTTGCCTGTGCAATCGGGTTCCGACAAGATTTTAAAACAGATGAACCGCCGCCATAATACTGCTGATTACGAAAAAGTGATCGATAAGATCAGGTCGGTTAAGCCAGGCCTCGCCCTTTCCTCCGATTTTATTGTGGGGTTTCCAGGCGAAACCCAAAAAGATTTTGAAGAAACTCTTAGCTTTATCAAAAAAATTACCTATGCGCAGGCTTATTCTTTTAAATACAGCCCGCGTCCTGGCACCCCCGCTGCTAATCATGACCAGCAAATATCTGAGGAATTGAAAGATCAACGCCTACAGGAATTACAATTTTTATTAGACCAACAGCAATACCAGTTCAACCAGCAAATGGTAGGGCAGGAACTTATGGTGCTTTTGGAAAAGAAAAGCCGCCAACCGCATCAAGTCCATGGGCGTAGTCCCCATATGCAATTAGTTCATGTGGAAGCTTCGGAAGATTTAATTGGCCAGATGGTCCGCGTCCGGGTTGACCAAGCTAATTCTCATAGCTTAGGGGGTAAATTGGTCTCTTACCCGCATAGGGAAGGTGCGCATCATGCTTGATTCTCAAGACACCCGGCTTTCCCCACCGGTTGTGTTATCTTTTGACGATAATCGGCTGTTGTCATCCCTTTACGGCCAACATGAAGAAAATTTGGCGCGTTTGGAACAGATTCTGCAACTTTCTATTGTGTCACGTGGGAATAAATTGCTTATTTCAGGATCACTATCTAATATTGACATAGCTAAAACCGTTCTAAACCTTCTGTATCAACGGTTAAAAAAAGGTTCTGACGTTGATTTGGCAGAGATGGAGGCAAATGTCCGCATGATTAGGGAAAAAAATGCTAGTGTCGCGGGCAACGCGGATCAAGCGAATCCTGCACCCATTGCCTCACTTCCAGATACGGCGAATGAAGGGGTTATCAAAACAATCCGGAAACATATTATCCCGCGTTCTGCCAATCAAGTGGCGTATGTCAAGGCCTTGCGGCAATACCCCTTAGTATTTGGTTTAGGGCCAGCGGGTACGGGGAAAACTTATCTTGCGGTGGCGGCGGCTGTTTCCGCACTGATTAATGGCAAGGTGGATCGAATTATTTTATCAAGGCCTGCAGTTGAGGCTGGCGAAAGATTGGGTTTTTTGCCGGGCGATCTCAAAGAAAAAGTCGATCCCTATTTAAGGCCCTTATATGATGCTTTATATGACATGTTGCCGTCCGAACAGGTTGAGCGGCGTTTGGCAACAGGGGATATTGAAATTGCGCCGTTAGCTTTTATGCGTGGTCGCACATTGGCAAACAGCTTTGTTATTTTAGATGAAGCCCAAAATACCACCGCTGTTCAGATGAAAATGTTCCTAACCAGGCTTGGGCAAGGGGCGCAGATGGTGGTCACGGGCGATCTGACGCAGATAGACTTACCTTCTGGGATAACCTCAGGATTAGCTAATGCTTTATCTATTTTAAAGGGGGTGAAAGACATCCAAATGATTGAATTTTCAAAAGAGGATGTGGTGCGTCACGCCTTGGTTTCCAGAATTATTGAAGCATATGAACGCCGCCAGACATCGGTAAAGCAAGGTCAACCTTCATAACATGACTCTTTCGCATCTTCCCAAAAGAAAACTTCATTTGTCGGTTCGAACGCTCAATAAAAATTGGCACAATGCTGTTCCCCAGCTGCGCCAACATATCAGAAAAGTTTTGGCCAAAAATTGTTTGGGGTTTTGTCCTCAGTCCTTCCAAACATTGGCTTTGTCTATCATTCTTACCAATAGCTCCCATGTTCAGCAACTCAATCAGCAATACCGTCACCACAATAAACCAACCAATGTGCTATCTTTTTGCTTGCCTCAGCAATATCAAAATAAAGACGGCGAACATGTTCATTTCTTAGGGGATGTTTTTTTATCTTATGAGACAATAACGGAAGAGGCGATGGAACAAGACAAAACTTTTAAGGATCATTTTACCCATTTGCTGATTCACGGCTTCCTCCATTTGTTAGGATATGATCACCAAAATAAAAATGAGGCAAAAATCATGGAAAAATTGGAAATAGCGGTATTAGCCTCTCTCCATATTACTAATCCTTATGTCATTTCTTCCCCCAACCGATGATGATGGTTCTGTAGCATGTCAGAAAAACATTCTTTTTCTTCCCATCTTAATTCTTCCACTCCCCCTAATCTTGAACCTGCGAAAAGGAGGCTTTGGCAACGTATTTTTAATTTTTGGAAGCGGCGCAATGGCGGGGAAGAATTGCGTGAAGTGATAGAAGATCTGATTGAAGAACATGACGCTGACCCCGATTCCTCGGCATTTGGTGCTGATGAAGGCAGTTTGCTAAAAAACATATTAAAACTGCGTGATTTAACAGCCTATGATGTTATGATCCCGCGAGCCGATATTATTGCGGTACCGCATCACCAAACTTTACAAGAACTATTAAAAGTTTTTAGCCGTGATGGCCATTCCCGGCTCCCTTTATACCGGGACCATCTGGATGAGGTGATTGGGTTTGTCCATATAAGAGATGTTCTGGCTTGCACCATTCATGAGCGCGAATATCAGTTAGAAGCTTTAAAACGCGATATTTTATTTGTGGCCCCCACCATGTCGGTTTTGGACTTATTGCTTGAAATGCGATTAAGCCGTATTCACATGGCCGTGGTTATTGATGAATTTGGTGGTACGGATGGGTTGATTACCATCGAGGACGTCATTGAGGAAATTGTTGGGGATATTGAAGATGAACATGACGTGCCGGAGACCCCCGGTTTAATCCATCGTTCCGATGGATCATGGTTGGCGGATGCACGGTTATCTATTGAGGAATTAGAACAGCAGGTCGGCAAAGTTTTAACAGCAGAGGAAGAAAAGAAAAATATTGATACGATTGGCGGGCTGATGTTTTCACTAACTGGTCGCATCCCTAGCCGTGGCGAATTAATTGCCCATCCTTCTGGGTTAAATTTTGAAATTATGGAAGCCGATCCTAGGCGTATTAAGAAACTGCGCATTACCAGGCCAGCGCCAACATATTAAGTGTATTGATGAAACGGTGACATAATGGGCTTTGATCACAAATCTGGTCAGCGGTGAAGAAATTGGCCATAAAGAAATTCTTAAGCACTTCATTGATCGCCGTTGATCATCGGGGTTGGGTATTACGCTTATTTTTGGCATGTTTAGGGATAGCGTCTACCTTTGCGTTGCCTCCTTTTCATTTTGTCCCTGTCCTTTTACCGACTTTAGCCATTCTTGTGTGGTTGGTCGATTTACAAAAAAAGCCGTGGCGGGTTTTTTTGGTTTTATGGTGGTTTGGTTTCGGACATTTTGCGTTCAGCAACGCCTGGATGGCAAATGCCATTTTGGTAAGGTCTGAGGAATTTGGCTGGCTTTATCCCATAGCTTTAATAGGGCCGGGGGCTGTTCTGGCAACTGCTCCGGCTTTATTATTGACGATCCTATGGCGAGTTGGCTGGCCGTACGGTTTGGCCAGAATTTTATTGCTGACCTTTGCCTGGTCTTTAGCGGAATGGTTGCGTTGCTGGTTTTTGACCGGCTATCCTTGGAATTTGATTGGCTATGTTTGGTCCGCAAACTTAGCGATCCTTCAAAGTGTCAGTGTTATCGGGGTTTTAGGGCTTGGCATGCTTACCTTTTTCAGTGCGGCTATGCCGGCGTTATTTTTTGACCCGCGCCTTAACAGTCATCAAATGATCATTCACCGCCCATCAAAATGGCTAATTATGTCATTGGTTGCGTTGTTGTGGGCCGGAATAGCTTTATATGGTGGGTACCGGTTAACCCAGTTTCCGACAACCTATGTGACGGATGTTGTCTTACGGCTGGTTCAACCGGCTATTCCCCAAGAAGACAAGATTAACCCAGAATATTATAGCAGGAATCTACAGCTGTATCTTTCGCTAACTTCACAAACCCCAGGGTTTGAAAAAGTTACCCATGTTATCTGGCCTGAATCTGCTGTCAGTTATTCCTTAGAGCGTTATCCTCAATTACAGGAGGTGCTGGCGCAAGTTGTGCCCTTAAAGGGTAAATTAATTTTTGGTGCCAATCGGCTGTTGTGGGAACAAGATTCGGTTACCCAAGCATGGAATAGTCTTTATGTGCTTGATGATCAAGGCAAGATTATCGCTTATTATGATAAAGTTCACCTAGTGCCTTTCGGCGAATATGTGCCGCTGCGCCCATGGCTGCCTTGGCTGAATAAAATTACCCCTGGGGCGCTGGATTTTTCTTCAGGCTTGGATCATGTCATGATGTCCCTTTTAGGCGACAAACTTCCTCCCTTTAGCCCTTTAATTTGCTATGAAATTATTTTCCCGGGCCAAATCAAAGCAGCAGGGCAAGAACCGGAATGGATGTTAAACATTACCAATGATGGCTGGTTTGGTGACAGTGATGGGCCTTATCAACATTTTGCCATGGCGCGCGTCCGGGCGGTTGAAGAGGGGATTCCCCTGGTACGGGCAGCTGCTACGGGAATTAGTGGGGCCGTTGACCCTTATGGACGAATTATTGGTATCCTACCCTTAAATCAGCAGGGTGTCCTGGATGTCCGGTTACCTAAACCCCATCCATCTCCAACCCTTTATGCCCGCTTTGGCAATAATATATTTTTTGGGATGCTCATTTTATTAATTTTTGGGATTGTTTTATTGCGGCAAAGGCTTTGATTGTCAAGAGATCGGCCATCATCGAAAATTTTATTTTCTTTTTTTATGAAACAAGATTATTTTTCTTTTGTCGACTTAATTTCGTGAAGAAAAAAGATTAACAAATTTCTTGGAAATAGATAAATAAGCCGTGTTTTTGTGCCGCATACTTGGCAATACAATAGAATCTCCTCACTCATTGAAAAAGGATCTTCGCCATGCAATTAAAGAAAAAGAAATATTTGTTTACCAGCGAGTCAGTATCAGAAGGCCATCCGGATAAGGTTTGTGACCGGATTTCTGATAGCATAGTGGACGCGTTCTTGGCCGTCGACCCTTATGCCAGGGTCGCTTTGGAAAGCTTGGCAACCACCAACAAGGTGGTTTTAGCCGGTGAAGTGCGTGGCCCTGCCCAAATCAACAAACAAAAAATGCAGGACGTCACCCGTCAGGCCATTCGTGATATCGGCTATGACCAGGAAGGGTTTAACTGGCAAACCGTTGACATTGATGTGTATGTGCATAGCCAATCTGCTGATATCGCGATGGGGGTGGATGCAACGGCTGGTAAGGAAGAGGGGGCGGGCGACCAAGGGATTATGTTTGGGTATGCTTGCAAAGAAACGCCGGATTTGATGCCAGCGCCCTTATATTATGCCCATGGCATTTTAAAATCCTTATCCCAAGCGCGGCGCAAAAACAAAAATATGGGTTTGTTCCCGGATGCTAAAAGCCAGGTTACCTTAGAATATGTTGATGGCAAGCC
>ERZ795056.6278-NODE-6278-length-11630-cov-5.763197_pt1 | contig 11630 bp, 8 predicted proteins | sample MGYA00375140_ERZ795056 | MGnify/ENA primary metagenome ERZ795056 (study PRJEB30185, sample SAMN05720227) | activated sludge metagenome | isolation source: Anaerobic digester | place: USA | collected 2015-03-09 ...
ACGCTCCTCACCCGCCGGCAAGCGCAACACGATATGTTTGCGATCAAGCGACATCGCAGCGCCAAGTGTTGGCAACGCGGCGTTACTGCGTGAATCGAATGTGTAGAACGGCGCTGTGGTGCCGGCCGCTTCGCTCATGACCCAAGCATCTGCAGCATTGCCAACCGCAACATCGGAGCTGCGTTGCCAATCCCAGATCCGCCCTTTCATGTGAGCGTAATTTTCCATCGTCTTGAAACGATCCAAATGATCTTCCGTGATGTTCGTCAACACGCCAACGTCACTACGGAACGTGTTGCAATTTTCCAGCATGAAGGCCGCCACTTCGACGACGATCAAGCCACCGGCGCAATTTGCGGGATGATCGACTGCATCAATCATCGGCATGTTGCCAAGGTTGCCACCGCAGAAGGTTGGTTGACCTGATGCTTTGCACAACTCACCCGACAGCGCAGTCGTGGTCGATTTTCCGTTGGTGCCCGTGATCGCGATGATCTTTGCTTCAGGATGAATGAAGCGGTAGGCCAACTCAATTTCGGCAATGACTTCGACCCCAGCAGCGCGCGCTGCATCCATATACTTGAGGTTCGGTACGCCGGGCGACATCACGATGAGATCAGCGCTGGTGAATGTTGCCGTGTTGTGACCGCCAACTTCCCAGGTAACAGCGACATCGGCAAGCTGGGCCATCGGCTCCGCCAACTGCGCGGCCGGCTTGGAATCGGTAACCGTGACCTGCGCGCCACGTCGAACGCAAAACTTGGCGAGCGCAACGCCGGTCTGGGCTAAGCCCACCACGACAACTTTTTTGCCTGCGAGATCCATCGCGCGCAATTTACCAAGTTCTCACGTCTACTTCGCGATGGTGAACACCTTTCCATCGAAATCTGTGCAAGCACCTGATACCTGAATTGGTGAGCCGATCGTCAAGCGCACAGTTTCTTCGGCAATGAGGCCGGCACGACAGAACTCGGCAGTACACAATTCGGCGCAATAGCCGGGGCCGATCGTGTCGATCAATATTGGTACACCGTTCGAAAACAACTCGACTGGGATGTGTGCTGCGTTGAGGCCATCTTCATAGGTGGCGAAATGCTGCCACCAAAGATACGCTTGAAATGATTGCTCGCCGTTGATCGCCACGGTTTGGCCACCACTAGGCTGAGCAGCTATCGAAAAGTAGAAACCACCATCCGTGCAGCTTGGGTTTATGAGGCCGCATAACGCAGAAAGCAGCCCGACGCGCAGGCGATCAACGTGACGGAATTGCGCTAACTCTGAGAACAACACGCTGATCGTAAACCAATAGCGAGCTACGCACGCTACCGTTTAAACCAAAGATGAGCGGCGCGCGCAGATAGTCAGGAAATTTGCCTTCCCATGGGAATCCGGTGTCCGGCACCGCGAGGTCACAGCGAAAGTGTGCGGGTGCAGCAGCCTCAGCGGCCACCTTGGAGCATCGAAAGTCGCGCGCAGCAGGCCGTAGTTCAATGCTGGTATTGCCAACACCTTGTTTCCAGCCCATCTGCATTTGCCCGTCAATGTGAATCACAGCGCTGCCGTCGAGAACAGCCCAGTGGCCAACCCACGTGTGATTGAAGGAAAACGGCTGGTGTGGACGTGCCTGTTGCGTCTTCGCTGTCGGATTCAAAAAGCCACCTTTTTGCACACCCTTACCGGTCACCTTTAGTGTGAAAGCGCCATCGGCAGCGGATTGCAGTTCCATTGTTAGGTTGGATTCTGCGGTGCCGAAATACGCCACGCCTCGATCGGAAATGTCGTAATTCAGCTCCACCACGCCAACCAGCTTGGCTGGATACCCTTTGGGCAAGCGAGTCGCGACGGGTGCGGCCGGCGGAGGTGCGGCCGGCGGAGGTGCGGCCGGTGGAGGTGCGGCCGGTGCCGGTGCGGCCGGTGGAGGTGCAGCTACTGGTGCTGGCACCACCGCCGAAGCTGTTGGCGCTGTCGCAAGCGGCTCGCTCGCTTGCCCGCCACAATTTACCAGAGCCAACAACAGCGGAATTTTGCGCACTGCCAAGTTTACCATGCGCAATTGAGCGTTGCCACGCGCAACACTTAGCGCAACTTTAACGTGCCGAGCGCCATGAGCGCCAAGAGCAAGCTTACCAACCAGAACCGCACAATGATCTTCGGCTCGGCCCAGCCCAACTTTTCGTAGTGGTGATGGATCGGCGCCATTCGGAACACGCGTTTGCCACCTTCAGGCCGCGACTTGGTGGCTTTGAACACGCTGGTTTGAATAATGACCGACAACGCTTCAACCACAAACAAGCCACCAACCAACGCGAGCACAAGTTCGTTTTTGGTCAGCACCGCCAACATGCCGATCGAACCACCAAGTGCCAATGCACCGACGTCGCCCATAAACACTTGCGCCGGATATGTGTTGTACCAAAGGAAGCCAACCCCAGCGCCAAACAACGCAGCACAGAAAACCGCGAGCTCCGATGCGCCCGGGATGTGCGCCAAGTGCAAGTATTGCGCAAGGTTTTCAGGGTGGCCGTTCGATGCGATGACGGTGGTTTCAACCCCAGCCAGATACGCAAAAATCAAAAACGTACCAGCGTTCATAATCGACGGGCCAATCGCGAGACCGTCGAGGCCGTCGGTTAGGTTTACTGCGTTAGCGCAACCAACAACAACGAATGAACCGAAGATCACATACAACCAGGCCGGTAGTTCGAGCCCGCTTTGATAGAAGTTTGAAAACGGCAACTGTAGCCGCAAGCGAACATCGGGGCTGTATACGTCCGAGTAAAAAATGAATGCCATCGCGGCGCCAGCGATTGCGAATTCCAACACCAGCCGCAACTTGCCAGAAATGCCGGCTTTGTTCTTTTTGGACACCTTCGCGTAGTCGTCGGCGAAGCCAATGATGCCGAAGCCGACCGTGACCGACAAAGCCAGCCACACAAACTTGCTAGTGAGATCGCACCACAACAGCGTCGATACCGCGAGGCAAAAGATGATCAGCGAGCCGCCCATGGTTGGAGTGCCAGCTTTTTTCTTGTGGGTCTCGGGCCCATCGGTGCGAATGATTTCGCCGATCTGCCGAGCCTTCAAGCGGTTGATGAACCAAGGACCAAGCACCCAAGCAAGCACTAGCGCAGTGATGGCCGCGGCAATGATCCGCGTCGACGGATAACGAAAAACGCGCAGCCACGAAACGCGATCCGACAGCAATGTGTGAAACAGATAGAAAAACATCAGCCGCGCTCCGCAGTAAAGGTAGGTGCCAGTTCGCGCATCGAAGCCAGCACGCGCTCTAAGCGCATGCCACGGGATGCTTTGAGGAGTAGCCAATCGCCAGCCTGCGACGATGCCAAGGCGTGACGTGCCGCAACTGCCGGATCGTCGGTAACCGCAACGACATGCAACGCGTGACGCGCAACTGTTTCGCGCCACGCGCCGAGCGCAATGACACCGAGCTTAAGCTCGGCAGCGAGCGCACCAACATCAGCGTGCGCTTGTGCCGACAACTCGCCAAGTTCCAGCATATCACCGACGATAGCAAGGCCCGGGCGAGCCCCACGCGCCAGTTCCGCCAACATCGTCAGCGATGCCGCCATTGATGCAGGATTTGCATTGTAACAATCGACGATCACGTTACGACCAGCGACGACTTCGACTTCGCCACGCATACCAGCGTTGCGAGCGGTTGCGATGCCGCGCAGTGCATCTGCAGCCGGAACACCGGCGGCAATGGCGGCGGCAACGGCGCAAGCCGCATCAATCGCAGCGTGCCGGCCCAGCATTGGTGAGCGGCCTGCGAGCGTCGCAGCAGGCAAACCATGTTGCAATTGCAGCGTCAGTTCGACGTGTTTTGGACCAACGGCACGGTAGTCCGTTAACCGGACATCGGCCCCGGCGCTTTCGCCGAAGGTAATAGTCCGCGCACCGAGGCGATGAGCGTTAGCCCACGTTGCCAAGCGCGCATCGTCCGCTGGCCGGACCACAGCGCCTTGCGCCGCCAACCCTTGCCAGATTTCGCCTTTGGCTTGCGCAATCGCATCGGTGGAACCCAGCAACTCCATGTGCGCCGTGCCGGCATTCACCACGACAGCGACGTCGGGGGTTGCCAACATCGTTAGATATTCAATTTGGCCTAAGCCACGCATGCCCATTTCGACCACCGCATAGCGGTGATGCGCACGCAACCCAAGCAAGGTCAGCGGCACACCGGTTTCATTGTTGAGCGAACCTTCAGCGGCATGGGTGGTCGCTACCGCCGACAATGCAGCGCGAATCAGCTCTTTGGTGGTGGTTTTGCCGGCCGAGCCGGTGACGGCTACCAGCTTGCGGTCAGGCCCTCCTGAGCCCCATGCTTGCCGATGGGCTTGGGCGATGCGCCCCAGCGCGATGCGGGTATCGTCGACAAAGATGACGTGCGCGAATGCCTCAGCGGTCAATGTCGCGTGCAATTGATCACTCGCGGCCTTGCTTGCAATGGCTGCGACCGCACCGGCCGCCAACGCTGCACCGACAAACTTATTGCCGTCGAGGTTTTCGCCAACAATCGCGACGTACAAATCACCCGGCGCAACCAGTCGGCTATCGATGACTACGCGCGTTGCATCGCCACGGGTCAAGCGCACCGCTGCACCAAGCATTGTTGCAATCGACGCCATGGCAAACCGTGGGCGTTGTTTCACCGCAGCGGCCGCCTCTTCGCGATCGTCGAAGTGAATCTTGGTCTTGCCGAGAATCTGATAGTCTTCGTGGCCTTTGCCTGCAATCAACACGATGTCGCCCGGCGTTGCTTCGCAGATGGCTGCAACGATGGCGGTGCGACGGTCGGTGCTAACAAAGAATGGCTTCGGTACTGCCGGCAAAATGGCATTGATGATCGTTTGCGGATCTTCAGTACGTGGATTGTCACTGGTCACAATCGGCAGGTCCGCCAACGCAGCGACGGCGGCGCCCATCTTCGGACGTTTGGTTGGGTCGCGATCGCCACCGCAACCAAAGACACAAATCAAGCGCCGCTTAGTAAGTGGTCGCAACGCCGACAACACGTTGGTCAACGCATCGGGGGTGTGCGCGTAATCGACCAGAATATCTAAGTCGGCATCGTTGGCGACGCGCTCGACCCGACCCGGCACGCCAACGAGCGCAGCGATGCCTGCGCCGATTTGGGCTTGGGTAAAGCCAACCGCTTCGCAGATACCAATGGCCAACCCTAGGTTGGCGACGTTATACGCTCCAACCAGCGGCTTGGCTTCGACGGCAAACGTGCCTCGTGCGGTTTGCACGTTACCGCGAATACCGCGTACGGTGGATTCACAATCGACGATGCGCACAGCGGCGCGTGCACCGTTGTCGTTTGCAGGATCGGTCGATACGCGCAGCACGCGTGCTGGGGGCACCGTCGCTGCGTAGAACTCGCCAGCGGGATCATCGATGTTGATTATCGCGGTGCCGTGATCGAGGTAGTCTGAAAACAGCAAGCGCTTAGCATCACGATAGGCTTCCATCGTGCCGTGAACATCAAGGTGATCTTGAGTCAGGTTGCTAAAGCCAGCGACGGCGAACTGCACCCCGCCAAGTCGGCCCATCACCAACGCGGCCGACGACACTTCCATAATTACGTGGGTGACGCCGGCGTCGCGCATGGCGGCCAACGTCTGATGCAATACGTCTGGCGTTGGCGTGGTGTATGGCGCATCCACGCTTTGCCCAGCCCAACGATAGGTAACGGTACCAATCACACCGGGCTTGCCGCCCGCGGCCGTCACAATGCTTTCGACGAGATACGTTGTTGTCGTTTTACCGTTGGTGCCAGTAACACCGATCATCGTCATGGCAGCCGCTGGACAGCCATACCAACGACTGGTCATGGCACCCAACGCGATGGCGGTGTCAGCGACCACAATCTGGGTAACCGGGCAATTCGGCATTTCGGTATCGACGACAACAGCGACGGCACCACCTCGAATCGCCGTATCGAGAAACTGGTGGCCATCAACGCTACGGCCGCGCACCGCCACAAACACGTCGCCTGCAACCACGGCACGCGAATCATCGCGCACGCGTTGCACATCCAGATCCACTCGGCCAATGACGCGCGGTTGGCGCAAATCTGCAAGTAAATCACTGAGCTTCATACGCGAATCACCGTCGGTAAAAGGTCGGCGGAGCCTCGCTCATTTCGGCGATCACCGCAAGCCGCGGTGGCACTCACTGGGCGTTGCTCCGCTGGCCAACTCCCGTTGCGCCGCGGCGTGATCCCAGTTCCAAAACGATGGCACCGTTAACTGGCTCGCCGGCTTCAGGCGTTTGCCGTACCACGACGCCACTGGCGCCAGCCGCATCGTTCACTTTGAGGGTGACGCCGTTTTTCTTGGCCGCAGCCAGCGCTTGCGCCAGCGACATGCCGACTAAGCGCGGTGCGTGCCCTGATTCGCCAGCGTTTTCGATTGTGTCATCGCCATCGATTGGCACATGACCTGCACCTGCATCTTCGCTGCCGATAGCCTCAACTTTTGCTGCTGCTTTGGCTTTCGCAGCCGTGGCAGCAGGTTTGGCATCACTGGACTTGGCGCCTGGCAATGGCAAGGCGTTGCCTGGCACGCCGAGATAACGCAGCGACTCACTCGCAACCGTGCCAAACACGGGGCCGGCAACTTTGCCGCCGAAGTAGTCGCCCCCGCTCGGTTCGTCGACGATAACAACGATTGCCAAGCGTGGATTATCGATGGGTGCCAGACCGGCAAATGACGAAAGATATTTGTCGTCGGCGTACTTTTTGATCGCTGGATCATATTTGTGCGCAGTGCCAGTTTTGCCGCCACAAACAAAGCCCGGTACGTCGATGTCTTTACCGGTACCGGCAATTTTGCCGCGATCAAACACCGACGCCAACATCGGCAGGATTGAGTCAGCAACGCGCGGTTTCAAGACTTGTCGTTGCACTTGCTCAGCGCGATACAACTCGACACCGTCGACGCCAACCACACGATCGACGACACGCGGCTCGATGTACAACCCGTGATTGCCGATTGCCGCCATTGCTGCAGCCATCTGCAGCGGCGTTACCGTGAGGCCGTAGCCAAACGAGATGGTCGCCAATTCAATGTCACGCCATTTTGAACCGTCGCGGACGCGGCCGCTTTGTTCACCTGGCAATTCGATGTTGGTCTTGGCGCCAAAGCCCAGCCGCTTAAGCCCTTCATACAGTTTCTCACGGCCCAGCCGCATGCCGATTTTCACTGCACCAACGTTCGACGATCGCTTGATAATACCGCTGACCGACAACACAGGATCGTGGTGCACATCGCGGATCGTCTTGGGGCCGACCCGATAGGCGCCGCCTTCGGTATCGAATTCTTCGTCTGGGCGAGTCACGCCAGCGTCGAGCGCGCTGGCGATCGTAAACACCTTCATCACCGAACCAATTTCGAATACGTCGTTGACGACGCGGTTGCGGACATGATGTTTCGGATTCGGCGCCGCGTTTGGATCAAACGTTGGGTAGTTTGACATCGCCAACACCCGCCCGGTCTTCACATCCAACACGACCGCCATCCCGCTTTTGGCTTTGTTGGTGTCGACAGCTTTGGCCAATGCTTGATCGGTGATCGATTGAATCGTGCGGTCGATGGTGCTGTGCACATCGGCGCCACCCGTTGGCTTGCCGAGCCCTTCGGCAAACGCTGCATGGCCGTGCGCGTCGCGGACGGCTGCCACTTCCGAACGGGTGCCTCGCAACAGTTTGTCCATCGAAAGCTCCAAGCCTTCGACGCCGCGACCATCAATGTCCGAGCGTCCGATAACCGGACCACCAATCTCGCGGCCTGGGTACCAGCGATGCGGCTCCACACTGACTTCGATGCCTGGCAGCTTGGCCTTACGCACTAGTGTTGCCATCTCAGCAGGCACGTGCCGAGCCAACCAAACGAACTTGGCGTCGGCGCCCAGCTTGTCTTCAAGCACGCGCACGTCGATCTTCAAAATTGCCGCTAGCTTGTCAGCGGTTTCAGTCACATCTCGCACGTCGCGTGGATTAGCCCACACCGAGTCAACATCAGCACTCATTGCCAGAGTGCGGCCTTGGGCGTCGAGGATCTGGCCACGCGGTGGCGGAATTGCCATGGTTTTTTCGTGCTGACGCATCGCTTGTTCACGAAAGCGATCGCCTTCGGAAACTTGCAAGCCCCAAGCGCGGTAGGTGATGCCTAGCAACCCCACCGACAAAACGGCGCCAGTGACATACGCGCGAGCGCGAGCCGCGCGTGGCATGCCAGGCGTCATGTGACGAGTTTGGCCGCGCCGATCTTTACTCATGGCGTCCCCGTCGCGAAGTTGACAGAATTCGCAACCGCCAACGCTGGTTGCGGGTTCAGCGTTGCGGTTGGGGTTGGGTCGATCATTGGCGACGCTGCGCGTGGCACCACGCGAATACGATCCGGCGGCACTGGAATCATGCCGAGTTGTGTAGCCAAGCCGCGAATCCGTTCGGGCGCCGACAGCATCGCCAACTCGATATCAAGCTTACGATTGCTTTCGCGCAACACCGCCACCCGTTGCGAAGCACGCGAGAGCTGATAACCGTAGCGCAACACTTCGTGACGTCGACCAACGTACATGATCGCAGCGGTAGTAATCAGCGCAAACACGGTAAACAGAATCATCACGCCACGATGCGCTTTGGGCGCGCGTTGCGCCGTGGATTTGAGCAGCCGATAGATCCGAGGTAACGGCGTGTTCATACGCGATTTCCATTGGCAAGGCCGTGTGTATACATCGGCAGGTTGGGAGCAGCAGTGCGTTCACAAACGCGCAAATGCGCTGAGCGCGAGCGCGGGTTCGAAGCAATTTCGTCGTCGGTAGCCGTGATCGATCGTTTGGAAATCAGTTCACACACGGCGACGGCTCGTTCGCCTTCTCTTTCGGCGTACACCGGAGGCAGTGACGAAGTCCAAGACAACTCGCGAAACCGTTGTTTGACCAACCGGTCTTCGAGTGAGTGAAAACTGATAATCGCACAACGCCCACCGACGCTCAGATATTCAGGAAAAACAGCCAACAAACTTTTGAGTTGGTCGAGCTCGGTGTTCACTGCGATCCGCAGCGCTTGAAATGTGCGCGTCGCAGGATGAATCTTCGACGTCCGCTGCTCTTTGATCGGGATGCCACGCGCGACGACGGCGCCAAGATCGGTGGTGGTAACCAGCGCGCCGGCCGCTGCGGCTTCTTTGATCAACTTGGCAATCTTGCGGGAGTGCCGCTCTTCACCGAACTCAAAAATCACATTGGCCAATGAATCAGCATCTAGCGCGTTGATCAGGTCGAGCGCAGTTTGGCCGCGCGTCGTGTCCATGCGCATGTCGAGTGGGCCTGGCCGTGCAAACGAAAAGCCACGATCGGCTTCATCGAGTTGCGGCGACGAAACCCCCAAGTCGGCAATGATGCCATCGACCTGCGCGATCTTGTGGCTAGCAAGAATCTGCGGCAGGTCACCAAACGCACCATGGTGGAAAATCACGCGGTCGCCATATGGCGCCAACCGCGCCTGCGCCGCCGCCAAGGCAGCCGGGTCGCGGTCGATTCCGATCAGCCGAGCGCCGTCCGAGCGCTGCAGCAACAGCTCGCTATGGCCTGCTCCACCCAGGGTGCAATCGACATAAACGCCGTGATTCTGAACATTTACGGCATCGACCGTCTCGTTCAGCAGGACCGTTTTATGCGCGAAAGCTAGCACTGGGAGTACCACTACATAAGCAGATCTGGGTTTGGGGCAACTTTTGAGCAATTTTGAGTGCTTGCGGCAAGGGCTGGGCACCCACGTTGGCTTGGCGCGTTTTCATGCAAAGTCCACCACCCTTGTCGCGATCCGCGCTACCATGGTCAGCAGTGCGCGCTACCATCATCGCTGTTGCAACGACGCTGTTGCTCGGGGGAGCTTGCAGGATTGGCTTCGATACCAATGCTGCGGCAGTGGTGGCCCCCGACGGCGAACTCGACGCTCTCAGCGATCGGCCTCCAGTGACTCCGCCGAATCGGGTTGATGCTGCGCCCGATGCTGCACCAAACAACATCTCGAGCTTGCTACGAGTTGCACCTAGCGAGGTCGAAGTTGGTGGCGATGTCCGCAATTTGTTGATTAGCGGGCAAACCATGTTTGCGACATCCACTCGCAATGCAGGCCAGATCATTGTATATGACATCAGCTCAGGCACCCCGGTACAAATAGGCCAGGCCGCCACCGCTGGCTTCGCACGCAAACTCGCACTTGATGGGCAACGGCTCTACGTGACCTCGGACACCGGCGGTGATGACCTGGAAATTTTTGACGTTAGCAACCCAGCGACACCAGTAAAACTAGGCGGCATCGCCACCGCTGACAGTGCCAACGGCCTCGCAATTCGCAACGGCCGGGCGTACGTCACATCGAACGCCATCGGCGACGATCTCGAAATTTTTGATGTGAGCAATCCAGCGGTGCCTGCCAAACTTGGTGGCATCAATCTCATCAACGCGGAGTATGTGAACGCCGTTGCGTTCAAGGGCGATCAGCTCTACGTCGCGGGTCAGCGCTTCGCAGCATTTGATGTCAGCAATCCCGCGGCTCCGGTGAGCCAGAGTGATTTCGGCTTTTTCTGGTACGCACAAGACCTCAAAATCGTCGGCAACCGTGCTTACGCGCTCGAAGACAACAACAACAATTCAGAACAACTACGCATCTTTGATCTCAGCAATCCACTTGCGCCTGTGCAAATTGGTGCAGGTCGCTTGTTTGACAGCTATGCACGCGAGCTGCAAATCATCGGGCGCTATGCAGTAACCGTGTGCGCACCTCATACGTTTGGTGGCGGTGAGATCGAAGTGTTTGATGTTTCGGGAACTGGCCTACCGCCGCGCATTGCGAATGCCGCGATCGGCGCCGATGGGCTCGCCGTCGCGCTCCAAGGATCGCGGGCTTATGTCGGCTTGGCGAACAACAATGGACCCGAGATTTTGGTATTTGACCTGCTGCCCTAGCGCAAAGCTGCTTTGATCGCGTGTTTACGGCAGGGTACAAAATGCTTTCACGCATTCACCGCCGGGCCCTTTGCAAGCTAAGCCCGCAGTACACGCCGACTCGCATGGCTGCGCGTTCGACGGAATTGGCCGACAACGCGAGCCGCCTGGTGCAAACGCACACTCCAGGCCACCAGTGCATTCATTCGGCTGTTCGCAGCGCGCGCCGTTGCCGTGGCGAGCCACGCAGGTTTGCGTGTTGCCATCGCAGTACGTGGCAGCGTTGCACGTACGATCGGTATTACACGCAGCGCCAGCGCCGGTAAGCGGCTTGCAAATGCTGCCACTGGACGCGAAGTCGCAACCGAGGCCAGCGGCGCAAACGTAGTCAGGCGGATTGAGCAAACACTCTTGTCCGGCTGCCGGACCGGGCTGACAGGTATTGTCGCTGAACCGGCAGCCGAGGCCGTCAGCGCAAAACCGTGAGCCAGCGGCACAGGTTTGATTGATCCCAGGCAACACGGCGCAGGTGCCAACCCCGTCGAGGCAGGTGGCACCAGCAGTGCAGTACGTGCCGTCGAGACACGCGTTGCCAGGCCCAGGCAACACCGTGCAGGTCATGTCAACCGGGCATACCAAGCCAGTCGCGC
>ERZ795056.6281-NODE-6281-length-11623-cov-8.894623_pt1 | contig 11623 bp, 9 predicted proteins | sample MGYA00375140_ERZ795056 | MGnify/ENA primary metagenome ERZ795056 (study PRJEB30185, sample SAMN05720227) | activated sludge metagenome | isolation source: Anaerobic digester | place: USA | collected 2015-03-09 ...
TCGCGCCTGGTTTGGGACCAGGAGGTCGCAAGTTCGAATCTTGCCATCCCGACAATAGTCAGGAGGTCGTCCCGCTTCAAGCGGGACCATCCGACAAAAATCCCAGCAAAAAGCCTTTCAGCAATGAGAGGCTTTTTTGTTAGTATAAGTATGAGGTGCTATGTTTATTTTTTATTGAGTGAAAGTCGCCAGAAATATTATGTTGGGATAACGAATGATGTTGTTGACAGAATGTATCGCCATAATAGCGGGCAGAGTTTAAGTACAAAGTCTGGCGTTCCTTGGAAATTGGTTCACACGATAGAATGCAAGAATAAATCTGAAGCGATGGCACTTGAAATAAAAATTAAAAAAAGAGGGATCAAACGATTTCTGATTGACAATAATATTTTGCTCGGTTGATAGCGTCCCGCTTTAAACCGTGGAGGTCGTCCCGCAAGAAGCGGGACCATTCCGACAAAAATCCCAGCAAAAAGCCTTTCAGCAATGAGAGGCTTTTTTGTTTGAATGTATGGAGGTCGTCCCGCAAGAAGCGGGACCATCCCGACAAAAATCCCAACACAAAGCCTTTCAGTAATGAGAGGCTTTTTTGTTTCAATGTATGGAGGTCGTCCCGCAAGAAGCGGGACCATTCCGACAAAAATCCCAGCAAAAAGCCTTTCAGCAATGAGAGACTTTTTTGTTTGATGTACAACTTGAACCGTGGAGGTCGTCCCGTTTGAAGCGGGACCATATCCCTGTAATAGAATTAAGAATTCTTTTTAAAAGCCAATTCCGAGATTTATGCTGTAACAAAAAACCCAGATTCTCTATTTATTGAAATTGCAAAGCCTGCCTGCATAACTAGCGCTTCTTAAGAGCGCTAAACACCAAATCCTCCAGGAAAGAAACAATCGCTGACTCATTTTTGGTTTTGCCAAAATCGGTCAGCGAGGGAAGATTGTTCATAAAAAAATTTTGGAAATGTGCCATCTCAATAATGGTACTTGATAAAGATTTCGGATACTTATATTTTGGATTACACTCCAGTATAATAATTCCAATTTTTGCACAAAGGTCTTTATAAGGTTTAAATAACTGGTCTTTGTTGTCTTCAGATACATGTTTGGTTAAATAGGCTTTAGTACCCTCTGCAATGATTATCTGGTGAAGTATGTTTTCATTGACATAACTTGTTCTAACATCATCTTCAACTACCGTAGCCAATAATTTAATTACTCTTTTGAGCTTAACGACCGGGTCTTTAATATTATTGGTGTTAACTGTAACCCTGTATTCGAGCCAACTCCAATACCAGGCTGCTATATATATCAGCAAGCGGTGCTTATTTTCAAAATACCTGTAAATTCCTGCCTCAGTTGTACCAATATCTTCAGCCAGTTTTTTAAAGGTGAACGACTCAAATCCATTTTTATATATCAACTGTATGCTGTGCAGTATGATTTTCTTTCCCAGTTCAGATTGTTCGGGGTTTCTGAGAAATAATTTATTATTCATTTTTATCTGTAACTGTAGCTCCATGTTTTCGGGTTTAATTTATTCAGCATTTAAATATCATCTGACACGCTAAAATAGTCAGGTGACAAATTCCAATTGTCAAAATTATGTAAAGTTTTACAATCTGAAATGATAGTATTACTATCATTTAAAATAAACGTACTATCTTACCCTTGTTAAGCCAAAATTTAAAATAATGGAAGTAAAAAACATGTTTAATGAACTAAAAAGCGACCTGCCGGCGAGTATTGTCGTTTTTTTTGTTGCAGTTCCTTTATGCCTCGGTATTGCCCTTGCATCCGGTGCGCCCTTGTTTGCGGGTATTATTGCCGGCATCATCGGTGGTATTATAGTGGGCATTGCCAGCGGCTCGCCACTGGGAGTTAGCGGCCCTGCAGCTGGGTTAGCCGTGATAGTGTTAACATCTATTGCAGCTATTGGTTCCTGGCCTGCTTTTTTATTAGCCGTTGTACTGGCGGGAATTCTCCAGCTAATTATGGGTTTTGCCAAGGCAGGCTTTATTGCCTATTTTTTCCCTTCGTCAGTAATTAAAGGAATGCTTACGGGCATCGGGTTACTCATTATTTTAAAGCAAATCCCACATGCGGTGGGTTATGATAAAGATTCCGAAGGAGATATGTCCTACATTCAGGCCGATGGTGGCACAACATTATCTTCAATCTCCAATGCCTTAAATTCCATTACAACAGGTGCTGTTTTGATTTCAACCATTGCTTTAGCCATATTGATATTTTGGGATAAAGTATTAATAAAAAAGCATAAAATATTTCAGATCATACAAGGGCCGATTGTGGTTGTTGTTTTGGGTATTGTAATGAATTACATGTACCAGTCGGGAACGCTGAATTTCAGTTTAGCTGCAGACCAGGTAGTAAGGCTTCCGGTTGCCAATAGCTTAACAGAATTTTTTACCTTTTTTACCTTTCCCGACTTCTCGGCAATTTCAAATTTTAAAGTTTGGGAGGTGGCAGTTGTGTTAGCCATCGTGGCAAGCCTGGAAACACTTTTGTGCGTAGAGGCAACGGACAAGCTTGATCCATATAAAAGGGTAACACCGACTAACAGGGAATTGAAAGCACAGGGATTGGGAAATGTAATTTCCGGGTTAATTGGCGGCTTGCCCATAACACAGGTTATTGTTCGCAGTACGGCCAATATCACATTCGGCGGTAAAACAAAAATGTCAGCCATACTGCATGGTGTTTTCCTGTTGATAAGTGCAATTACAATTGCTGGATTGCTGAATATGATTCCGCTGGCCAGTTTAGCTGCCATACTGATAATAGTAGGTTATAAATTAGCGAAACCTGCTCTTTTTAAGCAGATGTATAAATTGGGCTGGGAGCAGTTTATACCATTTATGGCTACAGTTATTGGCATATTAGCAACCGATTTATTAAAAGGAATTACCATCGGTGTACTCTTCGGTATTTTCTACACGTTGCAGCACAGTTACCGCAATTCACATCACATGAAAGAAACCATAACTACAGTGGAAGGGCAGGAAGTCCATCAGCTTGTTTTAGCGGAAGAAGTATCGTTCTTCAACAAAGCCAATGTGATACGAGCGTTAGATGAAATTCCTGCCAATTCAAAAGTGGTTATTGATTTTTCCAAATCAAAATCAGTTGCTCATGATGTTCTTGAACTAATAAAAGATTACGAGATTAATGCTAAATCAAAGAACATTACCGTTGAGAAGATAAAATTTATTGAACCGGCTTATTTATAATCAATTAAAAAAAAACAAAAAAAATGAAAACATTGACTAAAGAAATGCAGGCTGCCATAACACCTTCAATGGCACTGGACATTTTAAAAGAAGGTAATAAAAGGTTTATGAATAACCTTAAAGCAAACCGGAACCTGCTGCAACAGGCCAATGAAACATCAGATGGGCAACATCCCTTTGCTGTTATATTAAGCTGCATTGATTCCCGAACATCCGCTGAGTTGATTTTTGACCAGGGCCTGGGTGATGTTTTCAGTGTGCGAATTGCGGGCAATATCATCAACGAGGATATTTTAGGCAGTATGGAGTTTGCCTGTAAAGTAGCAGGCTCAAAAATTATAGTAGTGCTGGGTCATACAAAGTGCGGTGCTGTGAAAGGTGCCTGCGACCATGTGGAAATGGGCAACCTTACAGCACTGTTAAGCAAAATACAACCTGCAGTTTATGATGAGAAAACAGTAACTGAAAATCGCAACTCAGGTAATGCAGATTTTGTGGAGAAAGTTGCAAGTATTAATGTAAAAAGAACGGTACATGCCATAATGGAACGTAGCCCAATATTAAAGGAAATGATACAGGCAGGCACTATTGGAATTGTTGGTGGCACACATGATATTGCATCTGGTGAAGTAAATTTTTATGAGGATACTCAAATTCTTAACATGCTTAATTAAAAAAAATACAAAAAAATAGTGACCACTTTTTTCACGGTATTTCTCTTTCATTGTTTGCGCAAAAAATTCCGTATAACAAAGGATTGTCCTGGCTGGCAACTACAAAACACTGCTCCTGCATGGTTGAAAAACATGTGTACCGGGATAGAATCAGGTAATGAAACAAGTCTCATCCCCGTATTATCCGGTTGCAAAACAGGCTGATATATTTTCGAAAAAGCTAAGGCGGATGTTCCATACCCTAAAAACACAAATAGCATTACAGGAAAAGGCTTATACAAATTATTATGCATTACAGTGCTGTGAAGAAATCCGTTTCAAGGCAGAAGAAAGTACATTATTTCTTATCAACGTAAGGAAAACCATAATATTAACAAACCTGCAAAAATTACAAGAGCTAAAGGCTAAATTCTTTAAAACCAAAATTTCACTGCAATGGGCAACAGGAAATATATTTCAATAATTACATAACCATTAAAATTAAAATTATGCAATGTCCAAATTGTGAAGAGTTGCTGGTAATGACAGAAAGACAAGGAGTAGAAATTGACTACTGCCCTAAATGCCGTGGGGTTTGGTTAGATAAAGGAGAACTTGATAAAATAATAGAAAAATCAACCATGGCTGAAACTAACCAGCAGTTGAAACAAAACGATGGAAAAAGAAAACAACGGCATGATGATGACGATGATAACGAAACTTTTTTTAACCAAAACAGAAATAATCAGCGAAAAAGGAAGGGCGGTTTTTTAGGCGACTTATTTGATTTTGGGTAATCTCCAAAAACTTTATAAAAAAGATGAACATGAATTGGCATAATCTTACAACCGATGAAGTTTATGATGCAACAGAATCCTCACCTCTTGGCCTTACCTCTAAAAATGCTGAAGAAAAATTAACACTGGTTGGTCCGAACGAACTGCAAGAAGGTAGAAAAAAAAGTGCTGCATCTATTTTATTAGCACAGTTTAAAGACGTGATGATTTTGGTACTGCTTGCAGCAGCAATCATCTCCGGCATAGTGGGTGATCTCAAAGACACAATAGTCATTTTAATCATCGTTGTTTTAAATGCCGTTGTAGGATTTATACAGGAATACCGGGCTGAGAAAGCCATGCAGGCCTTAAAACAAATGGCGGCTATGCAGGCAAAAACGTTAAGAGATGGCAAGCTTACCTGGTTATCGGCTTCATCGTTAGTGCCTGGAGACATTGTATTGTTAGAAGCCGGAGATTCAATACCCGCAGACATAAGAATTTCTGAATCCGTTAATCTGAAGGTTGAAGAAGCGGCCCTAACCGGTGAATCGGAGGCGGTTGAAAAAATAAGTGAAGTACTGGAAACGGAAAAACTTTCTCCCGGCGATAAAAAAAATATTGCATTTAAGGGCACTTACGTTACTTATGGCCGTGGAAAAGGAATAGTGGTTGCCACCGGTATGCAAACAGAGTTAGGAAGAATTGCCAAACTGTTACAGGAAAAAGAAACACTTACACCATTACAACAACGCCTGGCTTCGTTTGGAAAAAAACTTTCTATCATCGTTGCCTTTATCTGCATCGTATTTTTTATTGCCGGTTGGCTTCGAGGAGAAGATCCATTGAAAATGGTGCTCACCAGCATCTCATTAGCAGTAGCTGCCATTCCGGAAGCTTTACCTGCGGTAATTACTATTTCTTTAGCACTTGCAGCTAAAAGATTGATTCGTCATAATACACTAATCAGAAAGTTACCAGCAGTTGAAACACTGGGTTCGGTAACCTATATCTGCACAGATAAAACGGGTACACTTACCAAAAACAAAATGTATGTGGAAGAAGTGTTTGCAGGCAATAGTTTGTATTCCCGTAAAAATTTAATTGAACACCTGCATGATGACCATGAAGCTGATTTATTGCTTCATGCTTTTGCGATGAACAACGATGCAGTAGAAGATGAAAATAATAACCTTAAAGGCGATAGTACTGAAACAGCCCTGATGGAAGTAGCGAGGGAACATAATATCTCCGCTAAAGTATTGCCACGAATAGCAGAAATAGCTTTTGACTCAAACCGAAAGCTGATGACCACCTTTCATAAATATAATGATCGGGTTATAGCTTTTACCAAGGGTGCACCCGATGTTATTCTTGAACGTTGCAACAATATTGATAAAACTGAGATCTCTCTGCAGATAGATAAAATGGCGGCCAACGGCAGCCGTGTGCTTGGGTTTGCGTATCGTTACTGGGATGCAGTTCCTGCCAAGCCAAGTAGCGAAGAGCATGAAACTGGCTTGCATTTTTTGGGGTTAGCCGGCATTATTGACCCTCCACGGGAAGAAGTTTTTGATGCAGTGAGGCAATGCAAGTCAGCAGGCATTATCCCGGTTATGATAACTGGCGACCATCCGCTTACGGCTAAAACAATTGCCGAAAGGATTGGGATTATAAGCAGCGCTGACGATGTGGTTGTAACCGGCCGGGAGCTTGCTGCTTTGAATGATGATGACTTTGAATTGAAAGTGGAGAAAATAAAAGTGTATGCCCGGGTGTCGCCGGAGCAAAAATTGCAGATTGTAAAAATGCTTCAGAAAAAAGGACATTTTGTTTCTATGACCGGTGATGGAGTGAACGATGCCCCTTCACTAAAAAAGGCAAACATCGGGATAGCTATGGGCATTACTGGTACCGATGTTTCGAAAGAAGCGGCACATATGATTCTTCTTGATGATAATTTTTCAACCATAATAAGAGCGGTGAAAGAAGGAAGAAGAATCTATGATAATATTTTGAAGTTTATTAAATTTTTGATGACCACCAATTCAAGTGAAATACTCACTTTGTTGTTGGGACCACTGATAGGTTTGCCGGTGGCATTGTTGCCGATTCACATCCTATGGATCAATCTTGTATCTGATGGTGTACCGGCCATTTCTTTATCGTTTGAAAAAGCGGAGAAAGATGTGATGAACCGTCCCCCCCGCCCACCGCAACAAAGTGTTTTTGCAGAGGGCCGTGGACTTCACATGATCTGGGTAGGTACGTTGATGGCAGGAATTGCTTTATGCCTTCAGGCATGGTCAATACGAAATGGTCTTCACTGGCAAACCATGGTTTTTAATTTTCTTTGCTTAGCTCAATTTGCACACGTTTTAGCTATACGGTCGGGAAAGGATTCCTTTTTCCAGGTAGGCTTGTTTTCAAACAAGGTTTTGATTATTGGAATTATGGTAAGCATTGCATTGCAGACGGTGATCACCTTTGTTCCATACTTTCAACCAATTTTCGAAACAGAAGCTTTAACATTCAGCGAGTTTATAATTGTAGGCGCTTCTGCTTCGCTAATATTTATTGCTGTGGAAATTGAGAAGCTGATTGCACGGAGAAAATCAATGTTAGGGTAATAGCTTTTACAGTTTAACCCTAAAATCCTATAAAAAATGAACATAGCAAAGAAAGGTTTATACTCATTACTTTTCGGATTTATCAGTAACTACTGCTATTCCCAATACGCAGATTTCGGAAGCTGGAATATTATAAATGTGAAATACAAAATAAGTGAAAAATGGAGTGTTTTTGGGGAAGCACAATTGCGGTCATTAAAATTCTATGAAGATTTTCATTATCATGAATACAAAGGAGGCGTAGCCTACAAAGCCTATAAAAATTTAACCATCACCCTGGGTGCCGGTGACTATGATACATACCGGGAGGGAGGAAATTTTTTAAAGCCGAAAAACAATGATGAATTCCGTTTGTGGCCGCAAATCAGTTTTACACAGCCAATTGGAAATGTTAGCATTGAGCACAGGTATAGAGCAGAATTTCGTTTTACCAGCAATGGTTTTAGAAACAGGTTTAGATATAGATTAGGAGCCACGTTTCCTTTCGGAAATAATAAAACAGATTATAAACCTTTTCAAATCAGTTTGAGCAATGAAATATTTTTTACAGGGCAGGAACCTTATTTTGAAAGGAACAGGGCCTTGGTTTCTGTTGGTTACAGAATAACAAAACAAACAAGTTTTCAAGTGGGGTATTTACACCAGTTTGATTATAAAATTAATGATGAAACAGGGCGTGATTTTTTACAAATCGGGTTATATTTTGAGATAATGAATAAAATTAAAAAAGAAAAATAAAATCAATTTATCATATCATATAGCGAACATTTATTTTCCAACCGCATCGCCTTCAGAGCAACTGTATTAAAATGAAGTAGTTAAACAGTCATAAAATGGAATTATTGCCAATTAATATTATTCAATTAAACCAAAGCAAAATCAATGAAATAGATAAAGTAATTAAGTCCATTTACAGGCTGATCATTTACAGCAGGCATCACCTGGACGATGACCTTTTAGATACTTACCTTGCCGGTATTCACAATCTTAAAGAGCTGCTCAGTATTAAAAATGCTCAGATGGAGGCTCAGAATGAGGAAGAAGCCAGGGTGTATTTGATTAACCTAAAACTGTCACTTGAATTTGTAATTGAAGAAATAAATTTGGGTAACAATTTCGAAAAGGAAATACAGCTATTTCAGCTTCTTCGGTTAATCTCTCCCGAAACTAATGCGCTACATCCTAACCGGTACAGGCAAACGGTTGTTCAAATTGGGAACCACATTTGCCCCGAACCCCAGGAAGTTTCCGGGTTAGTTGCTAATTTGTTTTTTCAAATGCACCACATCCAGAATCCAATAGCAAAAGCCATTTATTTCCATCACGAATTAATAAGAATTCATCCATTTGCAGATGGAAATGGACGAATAACAAGAATTGCAAAAAACTGGATGTTGATGTATAATTTATATCCGCCTATTTTTATTAACGACGCTCATCAAAAGAAAATATACATAAACACTTTAGCAAGCAGCTTTAGAGAGTTGAACAGATTTCCTCAAAAATGGAATGAACATACCGCTAATTTCTTTGAGCAGGAACTTGACCGTATATTAATAAATTCCAACCTATTATATGAGGCTATCAATAAGATTGGATTGAATAGAAAGCTAGAGCAATAATGAGGGAAATAAATTTACTCTTTTCAGATAAGGCCTTGAACTGACCAAAAGAGATTGTGAATGCAATAATCATTGCGTTGTTTTCGGTTATGATATTTATATTGAAATGGTTTTGAATTGTTCACAAACAGTATTAAATATACTTGACATCAATCAATTATGTCGATAGCTGCCCTTCATAATTATATTATCCAAACCTAATGGCAGCGTGTAACTAAAGTAGAATATTTACTTCTATTTGTCGAAAATCCACTACGACATAATACATGAATTATTAACCTATCTATTTTAAATATTTTGAACTTTACGGCATATTAGAAAAAGAACGCAATTAAACAACTTTATTGCGTTTTTGAACTCTACTATCCAAATCCTATGAAAACGACTAAACTGCTATGCCTCCAGCTATTCCTATTTATTTGTATAGGAAACGCACAAACGATCACCAATTACAGTCTCACATCAAGTGCAGGTACTTTCACTGCGCTTTCGGGTGCTAATTCGCTCTCGGGCACAGGTACAACCGATGAAGGGTATTGGAACGACATTCCAATTGGCTTCGATTTCTGGTATATGGGTAACCGTTATACAACGGTTTCGGCCAGTACAAATGGTTGGTTAACATTGGGTGCTGCAATTACCAATGCAACCAGTACAAATAATCTTTCAACTGGGGGATCTCCGAGGCCCGTGATAGCCCCGCTTTGGGATAATTTGAATATTCAGGCCGGGTCAAATGCTACCTATTTAACTTCCGGAACAGCGGGTAGCAGGATATTTAATTTGCAATATTTAAATGTAAAATGGAGTTCAGCCGCCAGCGGAAATACCATTTCTTTCCAGGTTAAAATATTTGAAACGACCGGTAAAATTGAATTTGTGTATAGAAGAGAAACGGGCTCCGTTTCTTCGGGAAGTGCATCTGTCGGCATTTCGGCCAGTTCAACAGGTTCGGGTAATTTTTTATCCTTAAATGGTACAGGAACTGCTCCTGCTGCCAGCTCGGTAACAGAAACCAACACCCTGAACGGTAAGCCCGCTACCGGCCAGGTATACTCGTTTTTGTCGCCCACACCAACAGCTGCCACAAATTTTTCTGCTACAAGTATACTCTACAATGGCGTTACTTTAAACTGGCAGGATAATTCATCCAATGAAACCGGGTTTATCATTTATCGTTCTACGGATGGTGTTAATTATACGTATGTTTCAAAATCATCTGCCAACAGTACATCTTCGGTGCAAACCGGCTTATCGGCAAGTACCCTCTATTATTGGAAAGTTGTGGCCGTTTCAGAAGGTGCTTTGAGCAGTGCATTATACGGGAATGTTTCCACTATTTGTGCATCAGTTCCTGCTGCACCCACCGTAACAGCTACCGTAAATTATTGTCAGAATGCCATCGCATCCCCACTAACCGCAACAGGTTCAAACCTGCTGTGGGGTGGCGCTGTATCTTCTGTTGGTGGCACTGCTGCCCTGGCCACCGGCACTTATATTGATGCCAGTTATAATAACAAAAAGGTAAACTTCACAACAACAGCGGCCAATGTAACCATTACAAATATTGATTATTATATTCCCGCATACCAAACTGTTACCGGTTTAGTTGTTTCAGTTTATAATAGTGCTGGTACTGTCATCGGAAGCTCATCGGTAACCACAACTTTGTCAGCTGGAGCCACTGCCATTAAGATCAGTAACCCTTTTAATTATACCATTACAGCCGCGGGTAATTATAGTATTGGGGTTTCTGCCGGAACAGGAAATATATGTTATGATAGTCCGTCATTTCCCATGACTGAAATTACAGGAGTGGTGTCGCTAACCGGGTTATCTAATGCATCTTACAGGTGTTTTAATAACATCATTTTTACGACAGAAACAAGTGCTGTTGCGCCAACCCCTTCTACGATAACCGCAGGTTCAACAAATTATTATGTTACACAAACAGTTGGCAGTTGCACCAGTACAGCATCTGTGATCACCGTTTTGGTAACAGCCTCTCCACAGATTTCGCAGATTCCAACAACTGGTATCTATGGCAATTATAAGTTTGAAGGGAATGCCAACGATGTAAATGGGACGAATAACGGAACCCTTCAAAATGCACCAACCGCCGCAATGGATCGTTTTGGAATGACTGGTAAAGCCTTTAATTTCAATGGAAGTACTCAATATGTTTCAACGTTTAAGCAGTATAACAATCCAACAAATTTTACCATATCTGCCTGGTTTAAAACGAGTACTACAACCGGAGGTAAACTGGTCGGATTTGGTACCAGTCAAACAGGAACGAGTTCTCAGTATGATCGTCAGCTGTATATGAATAATGCGGGTCAGATATATTTTGGTGTATATCCTTCAGCAGTAAAAACAATTAATTCTTCCTTATCCTATAATGATAATACCTGGCACCTGGCAACGGCTGCATTATCTTCTACTGCTGGTATGATGTTATACATTGATGGCGCATTGGTTGCATCAGATATCAATACAACGACAGCTGAAGTTACCAATGGATATTGGAAAATCGGGTATGATAATATTAATGGATGGACATCCCAGCCAAGCAGTTTTTATTTTAATGGCGATATCGATGATGTGTTAATTTTTCATGCTGCATTAAATGCGACAGAAATTGCCACATTATATTCTTCACCGGATGGCGCTGGCAATAATGGTCCTGTAT
>ERZ795056.6286-NODE-6286-length-11620-cov-4.969045_pt1 | contig 11620 bp, 8 predicted proteins | sample MGYA00375140_ERZ795056 | MGnify/ENA primary metagenome ERZ795056 (study PRJEB30185, sample SAMN05720227) | activated sludge metagenome | isolation source: Anaerobic digester | place: USA | collected 2015-03-09 ...
CAACCCGCTGCCGGCCATCCCGCTGCAGAACTACTGGAACGAGAAGACCGGCGCCCGTATCGACGACGCGAACGTCGTGACCTTCGCGTGTACCAGCGGCGTGCTCGCGCACTGCACCCAGTGGGGCTATCGCCCGTGGGAGGAGTCGACGCAGTGTGACAAGTGGGAGAAGGGCAAGAAGAACTGCAAGACGGTGTCGCTGCGGGACTACCACCAGGCCTGCACCCGCATGGCCCGCGCCGACTACTGCGGCGACGGTACGCCCTGGACGGTCGCCGGCACCCCGATCGACATCTACGACCACCTGAGCCCGCAGATCGAGTCGCAGGAGACCAACTGGCCGATCGAGGCCGAGTGGAACACCAACGGCGCGTACTGCCTGAAGGACATCCGCCAGCAGGCCTGGAAGGCCCAGGGCCTGTACCCGAAGTGCCCGAAGCCGCTGGCCAAGAAGAAGGACGACTGCGGCGACCTGGACGACCACCGCGCGTTGCTCGTCAGCCGCTTCGAGAAGCCGAAGAAGAACAAGAAGTAGGCAGCCGCTTCGGGGCGGTCAGACCCGCAGACGATGGCCGGGCGCTCAGGCGTCCGGCCGTCGCCGTTCGGTGCGTAGGGGCACCGTGGCTGGCAGCGCGCGTGGCCGGTGTCTGGTGTACCCTTCGTCTCGCCATGCCGACCGTCGAGTTCGAGCGCGAGAAGACCGTGGAGGTCACCGACCCGGACCTCACGCTGCTGGAGATCGCCCGCGAGGCAGGGATCCCGCACGCCTCCGCCTGCGGCGGTAACGGCCGCTGCTCGACCTGTCGCGTGGTGATCCTCGAGCACCCGGAGAACTGCGAGCCGCGCAACGCCGTCGAGGCCCGACTGGCCCGCGCCAAGGGCTTCGAGGACAACATCCGCCTGGCCTGCCAGACCTGCATCACCGGGCCGGTGAAGCTGCGCCGGCTGGTGATCGACGAGGAGGACCTGCAGATCGCCCAGGACGGCACGCCGCAGATGACCGGCAAGGACCGCCAGCTGGTGCTGCTGTTCTGCGACATCCGTAACTTCACGCCCTTCGCCGAGAACCATCTGCCCTACGACGTCATCCACATCCTCGGGCGCTACTTTCGCAAGGTCGGCGAGCCGGTGGTCCGCCACGGCGGTTACATCGACAAGTACATGGGCGACGGCATCATGGCGATCTTCGGCCTCGAGCGCGCCAGCATGGCCGAGGCCTGCCTCGACGCCGTGGCCGCGGCGCTCGGCATGCTCGACAGCCTCGAGGAGCTGAACGCGTACCTCAAGAAGCAGTTCGACACCGAGTTTCGCATCGGCATCGGTCTGCATGTCGGCTCGGTGATCGTCGGCGAGATGGGCCACCCGCAGAAGATGCAGTTCACGGCCATCGGCGACGTCGTGAACATCGCCAGTCGCATCGAGTCGGCCACCAAGGAGCTCGGGGTGTCGCTGCTGGTGTCCGAGCAGGTTCAGGCCCAGCTCGGCGACGCGGCCCGCTATGGCCTGTCCGGCCGCGTCAACCTGAAGGGCAAGAGCGGCGAGCACCTGCTCTTCGAGATCACCGGGCTGAACGTCGTGGTCCCCGAGACCGAGCCGCTGCCCGGTGCTCGCGTGCCCGTGGTCTGAGCCCGCTCAACCGGCGGCGGCGCGAGCGGGCTGCCTGGCGGGCTTGGCCGGCTTTGCGGGCTTGCCGGGCTTGCTGGGCTTTACTGGCGACTGCAGCTGATGCCACGCCGCGAGCACGCTGGCCTCGCGTTCGCGGGTGAGCCCGGCGCGCAGCTTGGCCTGGCGCTCGGGCGGCAGGGTCGCCCACCAGTCGAGGGTGGCCTTGACGGTGTCCGCGAGCGGGCGATGGGTGAGGCCACTGGCGATCGCCTTCGCGCTGCTGGTGGTGGTCATGCCGATGCCGTCCTCGATCGGCGGGACCCACACCGGCATGTCGCTCCACGCGGCGACCTGCTGGGCGGTGAGGAAGTCGGTGGGGGCCCAGGTGAAGCGCGCGTCGCTGCCGGAGACCGTCTTGCAGGCGTCGAGCAGCGCGCCGATGCCGAGTGGCTGCGCGGGGCCGTTGACGTTGAACACGCCGACCGTGCCGCGCTCGAGGGCGATGATGATGAAGCCGGCGAGGTCGCGGGCATCGATGAACTGGACCGGGTCGCTCGGGTCGCCGGGGGCGAGCACCTCGCCGCCCTGGGCGACGCGCACGGGCCAGTAGGAGAAGCGGTCAGTGGGGTCGAGTGGTCCGACGATCAGGCCGGGGCGGATGTTGGTGGTGCGGCCGGGGAACGCCGACTCGGCGGCCTGCTCACACAGGGCCTTGAGCGCGCCGTAGTTGGGCAGCACGTCCTCGGACTTCGGGTCGTCCATGGTCGCCACCGGGTGCGACTCGTCGATGCCCGGCCTGGTGGTGTCGGCGTAGACCGAGATCGAGGACACGAACACGTACTGGCGCACGTGCGGGGCGAGCAGCTCGGCGGAGGCGCGCACGACCCGGGGCACATAACCGGAGGTGTCGATGACGGCGTCCCAGGTGCGGCCCTGCAGGGCGCGCAGATCGCCGTCGCGGTCGCCGCGGAGCTTCTCGACGTCGGGGAACAGGCCGGGCCTCGTCTTGCCGCGATTGAAGAGGGTCGGGGTGTGGCCGCGCTGCTGCATGGCCTCGACCAGGTGCGGGCCGAGGAAGCCGGTGCCGCCGAGGACGAGGATCTTTAGGCGCTCGCCGCCGAGCAGCACCGGTTCGGGCGCCAGCGCGGGGCCGGGTCCGCTCGCGGTCGACGTCGCTGCGGGCGATCGGGTCTCCGGGACAGGTTCGCCGGCTCGCCGACACGCGGCCAGGCCGGCGAGCGCGCCCAGAGTTCGCATGAAGTGTCTTCGCTGGATCGGCATGCTCACGAGGTTCCTCCACCGTGCCGGCCGCGACATCGCAGGCGGGCGTCGTCCTGGGACCCCTGGTGGTGCCCCCGGGTTTCAGCGCCCGCTCGTGGCGGCCGCACATCGCCGCGTAACGTCGTCCGCCGAACAGCGACGTACACTGGCCCGCGATGCCCGTCCAGCCCCCCGCACCCGCGCCTCGCCATGACATGGCCCCGGGGACAGGTCCTGGCGCGGGGTCCACGACGGGGACGGTTGCCTGGCGCGGGCTGCGGGCGCTGGTGCCGGTCGAGCGCGACGAACTCGCGGCGCTGCTGTGGTCGGCGGCGCTGTTCTTCACCGTGCTGTGCAGCTACTACGTCATCCGGCCGCTGCGCGAGTCGCTGGGCCTCATCGGCGGGGTCAAGAACTTGCCGTGGATGTTCACGGCGACCTTCGTGGCGATGTTGCTGGCGGTGCCGCTGTTCTCGTGGGTGGTCGCTCGCTGGCCGCGGCAGGTGTTCATCCCGCTGGTGTATCGCGCGTTCGCGGCGATGTTGCTGGGCTTCTTCGCGGCGCTGCAGCTGGTGAGCGACGAGTCGCTGGTGAGCGTCGCGCGGGTGTTCTTCGTGTTCGCGGCGGTGTTCGCCCTGTTCGTGGTCTCGGTGTTCTGGGGCTACATGGCCGACCTGTGGCGGCGCGAGCAGGGTGAGCGGCTGTTCGGCTTCATCGCCGCGGGTGGCACGGCGGGCGCGCTCGCGGGGCCGCTGTTGACCGGGTTGCTCGCGCCGCGGATCGGCAATGCGTACCTGCTGCTTGTGTCGATGCTGGGGCTCGAGCTCGCGGCGCGCTGCGTCGGTCGGCTCGGTCGCGTCGCGCAGCCGGCCGCGCGCGCGCAGGCCTGCGAGGGCGAGCTGCCGATCGCGCCGGGTGTGTTCGCCGGCTTCACCCTGACATTGTCCTCGCCGCGGCTGCTGTGGATCTGCGGCTATGTGTTGCTGCTGGCGATCACGGGGACCTTCTTCTACTTCGAGCAGATGACGATCGTCGGGGCGAGGATCGCCGACCCGGTCGCGCGCACGGTGCTGTTCGCCGACATCGACCTCGCGGTCAACCTCATCACCTTCCTCTTGCAGAGCGTGGTGCTCGGCCGATTGATGCCGCGGATCGGCCTGGCCTGGACTCTCGCCGCGCTGCCGCTGGTGTCGCTCGCGGGCTTCCTCGCGCTCGGGGCCGACCCCGTGTTCGCGGTCATCCTCGGGGCGCAGATCGTCCGCCGCTCGGCCGACTATGCGGTGTCCAAACCGGCGCGCGAGGTGTTGTTCACGCTCGTCGACCGCGAGTCGAAGTACAAGGCCAAGAACTTCATCGACACGGCGGTGTATCGCGGCGGTGATGCGCTCGGCGCCTGGGTGTTCCAGGGGCTCCAGGGGCTCGGCCTCGGGCTCTCGGGGCTCGCGCTGCTGGCCGCGCCGATCGCCGCGCTGTGGGCGGGCAGCAGCCTGCTGCTCGGTCGGCTCGCGCGGAGCGCCGGGCGGGTGTGAAGAAGTGAGTCGTGAAGAAGTGGGCGCGAAAGTGGGCGCTCAGGCCTTCGGCTGGTCGATGCGCTGCACCGACAGGATCTGGCAGACGCGGTCGACGATCGTGTCGAGGCTGGCCGGCTTCTGAATGCAGCCGACGGCGCCCAGGTGGCCCTGGATCTCCATCAGCTGCTCGATCGGCAGGCCGCTGAGGATGACGACCGGCAGCGGGCGGACGTCGCCGACGTTGGCGGCGCGGCGCACCATCTTCATCGCCGTGTCGCCTCGCATGTCCGGGAGGTTGATGTCGAGCAAGAGCAGGTCCGGCTGGAAGCGGAGCACCACCGCGACCAGCAGGAAGCCCTTGTCGAGGGTCTCGACGGTAAAGCCGGCGTCGGTCAGCGCGCCCTTGACCACCCGGGCCGTCGCGGCGTCGTCCTCAACCACCAGTACCCGAGGTGCTCGTGTCGTCACGGCAAGAGGTTGCCCATGAACGCCTGTGCCGTCCAGAGCAAACTGGCGCCCCCAGGCGCCTGCGGGCCCGCAGCGGCGCGCCTGGCCTTGCCTCGGGCGGGCCGCTGTGCAAGGTTTCGCCGCCGATGCGGCCTGTGACCCCGGTCCTGCGCGCGCCCGACTCGGGCCCGGCGCCGCGCGGTAACGGCCCGGGTGGGTGTTGTTTGCGTCACCGGGCTCTCGGGGTTGCGCGATGAAGTGGGTGGTGGTGCTGGTGTTCGCCGCCACCTACCTGCTGGTGGCGACGCGGCGGGTGTCGTGGTTGCCGATCGGTCGGGTCGGGGGCGCGCTGCTCGGTGCGGCCGTGATGGTGGCGATCGGCGCGTTGACGCCGGCCCAGAGCTTCGCGGCGATCGACCACGACACGATCTTGCTGCTGTTCGCGATGATGTTGTTGATCGGCTATCTCGAGCGGGGCGGGCTGTTCGAGCGCATCGCCCTCGGGGCGTTGTTGCTCGCGCGCACGCCGGTGCAGCTGCTCGTGCTGGTCTCGCTGCTGGCGGCGGGGTTGTCGGCGGTGTTCGTCAACGACGCGGTGTGTCTGCTGCTGACGCCGGTGGTGATCCGCGTGGCGGTGCGCGCCGGGCTGCCGCTCACGCCGTACCTGCTGGCGATCTGCACCTCGGCCAACCTCGGCAGCGCGGCGACCCTGGTCGGCAATCCGCAGAACATGATCATCGGCAGCCTCGGCGGGCTCGGCTTCGCGGAGTTCATGCTGCTCGCCGGGCCGCCCGCGCTCGTCGGCGTGGCGATCAACACGGTCCTGTTGTGGCTGTACTTTCGTCGCCGGCTGCCGAAGGGGCCGATCCTGAGCACGGCCGAGCCCGCGGCGCCGGCGATGCCGCTCGATCCGCTGGTGGTGCCGGTCGCGCTGCTGGTCGTCGCCGGCTTCCTCGCCGGCGCGCACCTCGGTTATGTCGCGCTGGCCGGCGCGCTGGTGTTCGTGGTCCGCGACCGCGAGCCACCCGAGGCCGCGCTGGCGCGGGTCGACTGGGGGCTGCTGGTGTTCTTCTGCGGCCTCTTCATCGTCGTGCAGGGGCTCGCGGGCACCGGTCTGGTCGACCTCGTGTGGGCCCAGGCCGCGCCGGCCCAGCTCGGTACGCCGGCGCAGCTGGCCGTGTTCACGGGCCTGGTGGCGGCCGGTTCGAACCTGGTCTCGAACGTGCCGATGGTGCTGCTCGCGGGGCCGCAGCTCGGGCAATTTTCCGACCCGACGCTGGCCTGGGTGGCGCTGGGGTTGGCGACGACGGTGGCGGGCAATCTGACCTTGCTGGGCTCGGTGGCCAACCTCATCGTCGCCGAGCAGGCGCGGCGTCACCATGAGCTCGGCTTCTTCGAGTATCTGCGCTTCGGCGCGGTCTCGACCCTGGTAATTCTCCCGGTGACGGTGGCGATCCTGTGGCTGGAGATGCAGCTGCGCGGGCCCTGATTCGCCTGTCTCTCGGGACATATCGATTGCGCGTCCTGCGTAGTTTTGCCGGGGCTCCGGGAAGCTCGATGCCGGGCAGGTCGGCGCACCCTGTCGCTGGCGCAATGGGGTGCTGCTCACAGGCTGGGATCCTGCGCGCGGCGCCGGTGCTCATCATGCAACACGCGGAACTCGAGATCGTCTCGCGGGTCGAACGGGTCGAAAGCGAGGACCCCGGACTGCGAATGGCCCTGGCGCGGGAGGCGAGTGACGCGAGCAATGAGCCGGCGGCCGCGAGGTCGAACCCGACGTTGAGCGCGATCGTGGCGACGGTCTGCGAGGGCATCGCGGTGCTCGAGCCGGGCGGTCGCTGCGTGGTGTTCAACCCGCAGATGGCGGCGATCCTCGGTCACACCCAGGACGAGGCCTCGCGCCCCGGGTTGTTCGCGCGGATGTTCCCCGAGCCCGCGCTGCGGGCCGAGGCGATCGCAAGCCTGGCCCGGGCCTGGCGCGGCGAGGACCTCGTGGAGCAGCCGTGTTCGATCGTCCGCAAGGACGGCTGCCCGCGTGCGCTGTTGATCTCGACCCGGTTGCTCGAGGAGCATGGCGAGCGGCGCCTGCTCGTGACGGCGCGGGACATCAGTGAGCAGCGGCGCGGCGAGGACGAGCGCTGGGCGGTCGAGCGGCGGCTCCGTGAGGCCGAGCGCCTCGAGAGCCTCGCGGCCATGGCCGGCGGCATGGCCCACGACTTCAACAACTTGTTGCAGACGATGCTCGGTTTCACCGAGCTCGCGGCGGCCGGGCTCGCGGCGGAGGCCGAGGCCGCGGCTGCGCTGGCGCAGGTGCAGGCGGCGGGTCGGCGGGCGGGCGAGCTGACGCGCAAGATGCTGGCCTACGCCGGACGGGCGCGCTTCGTGCCGCGCGCGCTGGACGTCTCACAGCTGGTCGCGCGCGCGCGGCCGCTGCTGGCGGGGTCGCTGACGGACAGCCAGTGGCTCGAGGTCGAGCTCGCGGGCGACCTGCCGGCGATCGACGGCGACGCCGCGCAGCTGCGCCAGCTGTTGATCAACCTCGTCGCCAACGCCAGCGAGGCGCTCGGCGAGCGCGGCGGTCGTATCGTCGTGCGCACTGGCACGATCGATTGCGACGCGGTCTACCTCGGCGGCTGTCATGCCGGCAACGGCCTGCCCGGCGGACGCCACGTGTATCTCGAGGTCGAGGACTCCGGCTGCGGTTTGAACCAGGCCGCCCGGGTGCGTCTGTTCGATCCGTTCTTCTCGACCAAGTTCACCGGACGCGGCCTCGGACTCGCCGCGGTGCTCGGGATCGTTCGTGGCCACCGCGGGGCAATCGACGTGCGCAGCGCGAGCGGGGTCGGGACCCGCATGCGCGTGCTGCTGCCGCTCGCCAGCAGCCGGTTCTGACTCAGCGCGACTCGAGGGCCTGGCGCACGCGCAGGGCCAGCGCCTCGAAGCTGCACGGCACCACCAGCGGATCTCCGGCCGTACTGGTGGCGGGGCCCGCGGCCAGCCATAACAGGCGCAGCTCGGGGAGCCGCTCGCGCAGGCGCTGGGCGATCTGCTCGGGGCCGGGCAACGTGCTCGACACCAGGGCGAGCGCGACCCTGGCGCTTGGGACATGTGCTTCGGGACCTGTCCCAGTGAGCAGGTCGAGCGCCACCGCGAGCTGGGCGGTCGCGAGCACGCGGTAGCCGAGGTGGCGCAGGACCGCGGTGAGGGTGCGGCGCAGGTCGAGGTCGGGCTCGATCAGCAGCAGGGTCTCGACGCCGCGCAGGTCCTGCACGGGTCCGGGGGCGCTCTCGTCGGACCGCGGGACGGAGAACATGCGCGGGAGGTGGAGCTCGTGCAGCAGGCCATCGGCGTCCCGCGTGAGGCGCAGCGCGCCGCCGGCGTTCACGGCGATGGTGCGGGCGAGCGTGAGCGGCAGGCCCTCGTCGTCGTCCTCGGTGAGGTGGAGCTCGTCGGTCCTGGCCTTCAGGGTCAGGCGCAGGTATTCGCCGGCGGGCAGCGCTCGCTCGCCGCCGAGGCTCTCGGGGCCCAGCTCGAGCGTGATGCGGCCGCGAACGATCCGCTGGCGTGCGTCGCGGATCAACAGGACGAGCAGCTGCTCGAGCAGGCGCGGGTCGATGCGCGTCACCCAGCGCAGCGGCGGCGGCGAGAACTCGAGGGCGATCGTCGGACCGAGCAGGCGCGTGAGGGTCGGCTGCAGGCGCGCGAGCAGCTGGCCCGGTACGACGTCGATCGGCTCGAACAGCTGGCGCCGCGTGAAGCCGAGGAGCTGGCGGGCGAGCTCGTCGGCGCGACGGGCGGCCTCGGCGATGCGCTCCTCGGCCGCCGGATCGTCACGCAGCGTGGGGAGGTCGGTGAGGATCGCGGCGGCGATCGGCCGCAGGTCGGCGCTGACGCTCGCGGCCAAGTCACCGAGCAGGGCCATGCGGCGGGCGAGATGCAGCTGCTGTCCGAGCGCGACGCGGGCGCTGATGTCCTCGCGCACGAGCACCAGACCGAGGCCCTCGACCGGCACGCGGCTGAGGTTCCACCACAGCTCGCGGCCACCCGGCAGTGATACGCGCTCGAGTTGTTGTAGCTGCGGCTGGGCCAGCGCGGCCTGCTCGCGGGCCACGACCGCGGCGCCTTGCTCCCCGAACTCGGCGCGCAGCGGCAGCTCGGCGTCGAGGCGACCGAGCAGCTGCGGCGGCGTCAGGCCAGTGGCCCGTACAAAGGCGCGGTTGACCCCGCGATAGCGCAGCGCCCGGTCCTTCCAGGCGATGCGCTGGGGCAGGGCGTCGAGCACCTGCTGCAGGCCGCGGGCGAGCTGCCAGCCGCCGAGACCCGCCGCCAGCCCGCGCAACGCCTGGACCTGCGCCGCGCCCGGACCCTCGCCCGCGAGCAGCAGCGCCGCGGGGCCCTCGGCGGTGCTCAGCGGCGCGAGCACGACGGCGGCGCCGATCGTCAGCCGCAGCCCGGCGCGTGCCTCGGGTGACCACTCGGCGGCGCTCCCGGAGACCGTCTGCCCCTCGCCGAGCGCGCCGAGCCATGCGGACGGCAGGCGCAGCGTGAGCTCCGGGGCCGGCGGTCGGCGGGGCCCGAGCGCCCGCACGGTCGCCACTCCGTCACGCAGCTGGAGCAGGGCGACCAGCTCGGCGCCGATGCCCTCGGCGAAGCCGGCGAGCAGGCGCTCCGGGGTCTCGCCGCCGCGTGAGGCCTCGAGCGCGGCGCACAGGGCGGCCAGGCAGCGGGCATCGCCGGCGGTTGGCGGCGCGGAGGGGTTGGTGGGTTCGGGCATCGCCGCGGCGGCATGGTACCGCAGGCGCTCGCGGCTCGCGGACGGGGGCGCCGGCTGCGTCGGAGATTCGCGGGGAAGCGCGGCCTCGGCTAGTGTGGGTGCCCATGTCTGCCCCGCCGAGCGCGCTGCTCCTCGACCTCGATGGCACCCTGATCGACAGTGAGATGGTCCACGCCGCGGGGCTGGCCCGCTTCTGCCGCGACCGCGGCGTCGTGCTCACCCAGGCCGAGGCGCTATTCGTGATCGGCCACGGCTGGCACGAGATCTACAGCGAGCTGCGGCTCGGCGAGCGCCTCGGGGTCGACGTGCACGCCGTGATCACCGGCACCGTCGCGGCCAAGGAGGTCCTGTTCGGCGAGGGCCTGATGCTGCCGGTGCTGCCCGGCGCCCGGGAGATCTTCGCGCTCGCCCGCGCCGCCGCGATCCCGGTGGCGATCGTCACCGGCTCGGCGCGCGTCGAGCTCGAGCACGCCCTGCCGACCCTCGGCCTGTTGACCCGCGACCTCGCGGCCTGCGTCTGCGCCGAGGACGTCACGCGCGGCAAGCCGCACCCCGAGGGCTACCTGCAGGCCGCCCGTCGGCTCGAGGTGGCGCCGGAGCGCTGCCTGGTGATCGAGGACAGCGCGGCCGGCATCGCCGCGGCCGTGGCCGCCGGCATGCGCGTGGTCGCCAGCGCCGCCGGCAACCCGCCGCCCGGCGCGTCCGGGCACCAGGACCAGTCGCGCGCCCACCTGCAGATCGCCTCGCTCGTCGGCCTGACGTTGACGGATCTCGCCGCGATGATGACAGCGACGACGACGGAGCCCCACCGGTGAGTCGGCGAGCCTGTCCGATCGGACCTGTCCCGAGGCGCAGTATCGCCTGTCCTTGGCGACATGCCCGATCGGCCCTGTCCTCGGGGGCAAGTCCCGGGTGAGCGGGCCGACCCTGGTGCTGGTGCCCGACGCCGACGCGCGGGTGGATCCCGGGCTGCCGGTGCTCGGTGTGGCGCCGGGGTTGCGACTGGCGGACGCGGCGCGCCGGGCCGGCTTCGCCGCCATCCAGGTGCTGCCGGGGACCCGCACGAGCCCCCCGGGCGCGAGCCCCGGCTCGCCGGGAGATCCCCTCGGCACGGCCGCGCTGGTCGTGCTCGAGAGCGCCGCGATCGAGCCCGCCGCGCTGCAGCGACTCGTGCACGCGCGGGGCGAGGGCAGCCTCTTCGATGAGCGCGGACGGCCGGTCGCGTGGTGGAGCGAACGACTCGCGCGCTTGCCCGCGGCGCTGCCGGTGAGCGAGGCGCTCGCGTCGCCCGAGGCACCGTCACCTGCCGAGGTCGCGCGATTGATCGACGCGGGCGATCGCCCGCGGATGGAGGCGCTGATCGTGCGCGCCACCGCGGTCGCGGGCCCCGAATCGTTGGCGGAGCCGGCGCCAATCTCCCCATGGCGACGCTGGCTCGAGCTGCCGTTGCTGCGCTGGTTGTGCGCGCGTCGGCGGCCGCCGGGGCAGGTCGAGGTCGCGGCCTTGCTGCTCGCCGTGCTCTCGGGGGTCGCGGCGCTGCTGGCGTCGGGGCTCGGTCTGGTGCTCGCCGCGGGGCTGCTGCTGATCGGCGTGCAGCTGGCGGCGCTGGTGCCCGAGCTGCGGCGCTTGCTGGCCGCGGGCGGCGGGGCGCGGGCAGGCTGGCTGACGCCCGCGATTCGCCCCTTCGGTCACGCCTCGCTGGCGGCCGCGCTGACCTATCGACTGGTGGCCGAGGTCGGACGCACGGGCGTGGCCGACCTCGTGTTGCTGGTGATCGGCGGCGCCGCGACGCTGTTCTCACTGGCGCAGGCGCGCGCTGTGCTGCGTCGTCCGAGCGCCGCGCCCTTCGAGCTGCCGAGCCTCGAGGGTCTGGCGAGCCAGCTCGAGGTGAGCTTGCCGGCGTGGCTGCGGACTCCGGTGCGGGCCGAGATCCTGGTGTTTATCCTGGCGTGGGTCGGTCCTGGCTGGCCCTGGGGGGTGCTCGTGGCGGTCGGTCTGGCGCGGCTGTGGCGATGGTTCATCG
>ERZ795056.6288-NODE-6288-length-11615-cov-7.610986_pt1 | contig 11615 bp, 12 predicted proteins | sample MGYA00375140_ERZ795056 | MGnify/ENA primary metagenome ERZ795056 (study PRJEB30185, sample SAMN05720227) | activated sludge metagenome | isolation source: Anaerobic digester | place: USA | collected 2015-03-09 ...
CTATTACAAGTACCTTAGCTAATGCAAACTACACAATCACTTTTGTGCCAGCTAAACTTTCTATAGTTGATACAACTGCTCCAGTTATAACAATTACAAATCCTGATACAACAACAGCTACATCTAAAACTATAACTGCTACTACAAGTGATGGGACATTAACAATGTCTATAACAACTGGAAATACTTGTGATGGATCTTTAACATTTATTGCTTATGCTCCTATAACATTTAATAGTGAATCTGATAATGGTAAAAAGGTTTGCTATAAAGCAGTAGATGCTTATAATAACACAAGATATTCATTATCTAATGCAATAGCTGGAATATCAATTCCTTCTGTATCAACATATAGTGGGGGAACACCAATTTCATTCTGTTCTAATTATGTTTATAGTGAATGGGGAACTTGTGTAAATGGAATTCAAACAAGAACTATAATTAGTAAAGATGGTGGATCTTCTTGTTCTACTTCTAATGCAACATTATCACAACCTTGTATTACTCAACCTGTTGTTGTAAATCCAGTTACACCTGTTACTCCAGTTATACCTATTATCTCAGAACCTACTAAACCTGTTGTTACAACTCCTCCTGTTATTTCAGAAAAAACAACTATTTATAGCCCAAAAGCTGTTCAATTAAAGACATTAAATGTTAAAGAAGATAAAAAACTTGAAACTTCAGTTACAAATACTTATCTTAATAAAAATATTGATGTAAAGGTTTATGGAAAAGAAGCACAAACTAGAATTCTTAACTTTATTGTTTATGGAACTCAAAATAATAAATACTTGAGTTATCAAGATAGAATAAATGTAATTAATGATCTTAAGAAGACCTTAGGTAGAGCACCAACTGATGAAGTTGAATGGACGCTTGCTATTAATGCTGCAAATGATTTAGAAGATGAGCAATTAAAAATAAAAGAACAAAAAGCCATAAAGTTAAATAAGGAAAAAATACCAGGTCCTTCAAAAATAAAGTTATACAAGAATATTGAGCAAATTGGATCAGATTTATGGGGTAATAAAAAATAATTAATAAAATTAAAAAGTCCAGCTATAATGCTGGATTTTTTAATTGATTTATAAAATCAAGGCTTGTTATTTCATTTTTACCTTCTATTTGTAATTTATTTATTTTTACTAGATAATTTTCAGAATCTTTTAAAAATAATTCTTTATCTCTAATTACAAAATTATTTATTACTTTATCAGTGTTTTCTAGCTTATATATTTTATAATCTATATCATTGATCTTTATTCTTTTATTTTTATAAATAATAAATATGCCAGGCCATGGTTTATATGCTCTAAACTTATTTATTATGTTTTGTATTTTATCATCTTGATTTATTAACCCATCATTTTTTTCTATTAATTTTGTATATGTAGCTTCTTGATGATTTTGTTCAATAGATTGAAATGGGAGCTGATTATTCTCTAATAGTTTTATTAGCATTTTTGCTCCTAAATTAGCTAATTTTTCTCGTAAAGATATTTGATCATCATATTCTTCTATATCTAATTCTTCTTGCAAAATTATATTTCCATGATCCATTTCTTTGTCCATTTGCATAATAGTTACACCAGTTTTTTTGTCATTATTTAATAGTGCATATTGTATTGGAGACGGGCCTCTATATTTTGGTAGAAGGGAAGCATGAACATTAATTGCACCATATTTTGGTATTTCTAATATATTTTCAGGGATAATTTTTCCATATTCTGCAATTATAAAAATATCAGAATTATTTTTTTCTAATTCATCTTTTATATCTTTTAGGTTTATTGGCTTTAAACATTTAATATTTTTTTCTCTTGCTAGTTTTGCTATTTTAGATTCTTGTAAAATTTGTTTTCTACCAACTTTCTCATCTGGCTTTGTAACAATTAAGCTAACATTAAACTTTTTTATTAATTCTTCTAATATTATTTTTGCGAAAATATCTGTTCCAAAAAATGTTATATTTATCATATTATTTTATTAAAAATTCTGGATTTATATCTAAGAGAGCATATTTACTTATATTTTTTATTATATCTTTTAAGTTATTATACTCTTCTTTATTAATTTTTATAATTATATGAGTTTCATTTTTATTTAATTTTGTATTTTCTCCTAATGTTTCTATTTTTTGTGCATTGTATAAAATATCTTTTATTTTAGCTATTTTTTTATCATATTCTTTTTTATTTTTATCTTTTATAATCAGTTTTATAATTATTGAAAATGGTGGGTAGTTTAATAATTTTCTTGTTTTGATTTCTTCTTGAAAGAAAGATAAATAATCATTGCTAAGTGCATAGTTAAGAATTGCATCATTTTTATGCTTAGTTTTTATATATATTTTATTTATATTTTTTTCTTTTGCTATATTGGTTATATTTACTATATATCTGAACATAAACTCATTTGACTTAAAATCTGGCATTATAAAATAATCATCTACTGAAAATAGAATTAAAGAATATATGTTATTTATATATGCTAAGTAATTTTTTATTAAAAAATCTGTGCCTATAATAATATCTAAAGAGTTTATTTCATTTATATTGATTTGCCTAATGCTTTTATCTATTATTTTTATTTTTTTATTTTGATATATTTCGTTTAATTTTTGATAAATTTTTTGATTGCCAATGCCAATAAATTTTATATTTGTGCTTTTACATACAGGACAATATGATATTATATCTTTTTCTAAACCACATATTTTACATACTTCTTTGTTTATATTTTTGTCTAATTTTAAAGGAATATTACATTTTACACATTTTTCAATATATCCACAATCATTGCAAATTATAGAAGAAGAATGCAATCTGTTATTGTTTATAATAACAACTTTTTTATTTAATTCTTGAGCTTTTTCTATGTTATCTTTTATTGTATCTATATAATCTCCTTCAATAAATATTATATTTAATTCTTTTTTAATATTATCTTTTATATTTATTATCTCTAGATTTTTATTATATGTTTCAATAGATGGGGAACTAGATGTATATATTAATTTCAAATCTTTTGATATATTAGCCATATATTCTGCAACATCTTTTACATTATATCTTGGATTTTGGTCATATTGTTTATGATATATACTTTCTTCATCAAGTATTATTATGGTTTTTAAATTAGAAAATGGAGAAAATATAGCAGTTTTTGTGCCTATAATTAATTTTGTTTTTCCTGAATTTATGTTTTTATATGCAGAAAATATTTGGGTTTTGTTTAAGTTTTTGTGTATTATTTCTATATTATCTTTTGATATATATTGTTCTGCAATCTTATAGAATGATAAAGCTTTTGATATTGTATCAGATATTACAACTGTTTGTGAATTATCATTTTTGACTATATTTAGCAAAAAATTAGATAGATCAGAAAACGAAGAATACAGAAATAGGAATTTTTGTTCTTTGGAATTTTTAAATTTTAAATAGTTATCTTCATTCATTTTTTTGGTATTTTTGGAATTATAGTCTTAAATGCTAGGGATTTGTTTATAAAATAAGTATCTTTAAAGAAATCTATTAATTTTATTTGCATATCAGATAATAAAAAATCCTTAGATATTATTTTTTTTATATCTTTTATTTTTTCTTCATCTATATCACTTTTATCTTCAAGTTTAATTATCAAGCCTTGAGTTTTTCTATTTGTAAATTCTATCTCAACTATTTGGCCAACTTTAATATCATTTTCTAATTTTTTAGGAACTCTATATGTAAATTCTTCAGCTTCTACATCTGGTGGTAAAAGGAGGCTTGGTATTATTTTTGCAAACATTTACATTTTAAAATTCATTGTTAAAAATCCTATTCCAAAAGGAGATTCATAGCATTCTAATTCTGCTGTATAATTTATTTCATCTAATATTCCTAATAAAATGCTTATTGGCTTTATACCATATTCTCCAACTTCTCTAAGTAAACTATTTTTCATACTTAAAAATCCTGTTCTATTTTTTAATTGTAAAAAATCTATTATATTTTTATCAAAATCTTTTGCTTTTTCTGAATATCCTAATGGAGATTTAGTTGATGACTTATGAGACAATAGACTTGATGCTATAACTGCTATTTTCTTATTAGATAAACAAATTTCTTCTTTTATTATTTTACCAAAATCAAAATGATCTTTTAGAGATAAAATAGACGATTCTATTGGTATTATTTTTGGTTTTATATTTTGGGCTAAAAAGTATAATGGTATTGATGTTTCATAATCAAGCTTTTGTTTTGTTATTAAAGAAATTGTCATATCTTTTTCATCTTGTTTAAAACTCAATGCAAGCCCTATATCTCCATTTATATTTAATTTTGTTTTTAAGTCTCCAAATTCTATAAAATTTACTTCAAAAAATTCGCTAATATTAATAGCAAAAGCATTCCTCAACTTATTTATTCTTGGAGATAAAATTATAATAGTGTCTGGGTTCAAACTTTCAATGTTTGTTTTAATTTTATTTATTGCAGATATAGTGTTTTTGATTTGATCTTTAATTTCTGCTGTTCCAATAGTTGGTATTAAAACAGGAGAGTGGGGCATTATAGCTGCAGATACTAAAGGCATAGGTTAATAATTAAAAAGTATTTTCTACTGGTATACCTAATGGATGAGCTAATAGAGTCTTGTTAGAAACTTTTTGTATATTTTCTTTCTTGTATCCTAGTTCATCAAATAATTTTTGTGTCCTTATCTCTCTTCTCTCTCCATTTGATATTACATATATTGGGCCATTATATTCTTTTGAAGTTACAAGTGTTCCATCTGGCAATGCTGCTTCTACTCCTTCAACATATTGATTTATTTCTTTATCATCTGTTGTTATGATAGTCTTTCCCTTATATTTTGCAAGCAAAATCTCATTTGTATCTATTTTATGTCTTATACCATCATATACATACCACATTTCTTTTGTTTGTTTATTTTTAAGTATTGCTCCTGTTGGATATATACTTTTTTCTGTTATTGTTTCTCCTCTTTGATAATCTTCTAATTCAGCATTTTTTACATTTATTATCTCATCTTGGGCTAATCCTAGCTTTTTTATAACATTCCATGAAGAAATACGCTTTATAACATCATCTATTAGCATATATATATTTTTATTTTCATCTCTTAATAGGGAATAGTTAGCAAATTTTACTGGTATGCCAATATCATATTTTTCAAGATCTGGCTTTGTGGTGTATATGATATTTTTTATATTATATTTTGAAGCTACTGCTGATAAAGACATTACTTGTCTTCTATAAAACCCCTCTATTAGCCATATTTCTTTCTGGCCTTTTATTTGAAGCAATGTGCCTGTTGGATAATTTTTTGAAAAATATTTATTCCATATATTAAAAAATGACATATTGCCTTGTATGTGTGGGGTATATAAATAAAGATTTACAGTTGCTTGGTTTTTTGGAGTTATTACTACATTGTCTATTTTTACTGGCTTATTAACTTTTATAGAAAATTTATTTGGGTTGTCTATATATTCTCTGTTTCTTCTTGCTGTATGATAGACCTGATTTGCAAATCCTTTATATATTTGTAATGCTGGATCACTTTTAGAACAGCTGTCACATATACCAAAACCTGTTGCCCAATCTAAATCGCCTTGCTCAATATTTACACCTTCTACCAAGCTCTGTTCTTTTTGTAATGTTGCAAGTATGTATTTAGGATTTATTTTAAATTCTCTGCTTGCATTATATATTATTTCTGCTGCTGTGCCAGAAGTGCCAAATATATCTACAAAAGTCATGGTGCCTAATATACCTTTGGAATCTAGGAATTGCTGCATATCATCTTTATCCATAGAATTATAGTTTGTTAAATCATCATCTGATATTATATATTCTGGATCGAAGATCTGTGCTTTAGCAAATATTGGTATAAGCATTATAGATACAACAAAAAACAATTTTAATAATTTTTTCATTATTTTATTTTAATAGATTTATATTTATTTTTATTATATCATATATTTTATTTTTTCTTCTGTTAATAAAAAATGGTCTAATATTAGACCATTTATTCAACAGAAATATATCTATCTTTTTTCTGTTTATTATTAAACTTTGTTTTTTTGATTAGATGAAATTTTACTTTTCCATCTTTAGTTGATTGGATTGTATCATCTCCACCTTTTACAACACCTAAGCCTGGATGGAATTTTGTTCCTCTTTGTTTAACAATAACATCGCCTTTTTTTACTATTTGTCCATCAAATTTTTTTACTCCAAGTCTTTTTGAAATTGAATCTCTTCCAAGGGCTGTGCTTGACCCAGCTTTTTTATGTGACATATAATTATTGTTTAAAATTAAAGCAAATACATAGCAAATAGTATATATTAAGTATTTAGATATGTCAATATTTTTTAAATTTAAATTATTGTGTTATTATATTATTATGATTATAACAAGCCAAATATCAAAGATAAGACATAATTATATATGGAATAATAAAATTATTTCATGGACTTTTTTTATTAATTTATTCCTATGTTTAGCCTTTTTTGGGATAATATTTTATATATCAAATGGAAAGCAAGATGTTGTCCCATTAAGTTATAATATTTATTATGGGTCAAGCAATTTTGGTCCTATTCAATATTTTTTTGTATTTCCAGCAATCAGTTCTGTTATTTTTTTAATAAACTATATTTTGTGCTATCATTATTATAAACATAGTAGGGTATTATCATATTTTTTAGTCGGGACCACAACTGCTATAAATATTTTAATGATATTAGCATTTATTTTATTAGTTTTATTTATTGAAACATGACATTATTAGATATTGCTAAAGTTTTTTCTTTATCATTTGTTGCTTTTATAATGGGTATGTTGTTATCTCCCTTGTTATTAAAGCTACTTGCAAAATTCAAAATGGGAAAGCAGATTAGAGAAGAAAGTACTGCTCCTGTTTTTGTATCAATGCATAAATCTAAATCAGGGACCTTAACTGGTGCTGGTATACTTATTTGGGGGATAACAATTATATTGATTGTTACTATGTTTATTATTTCAAAAATTGCTCCAAATTCTGGAATAGCGTTTTTAAACTTTTTATCAAGAAAAGAAACGTGGTTACCACTTGGTGCTCTTATAGGTGCAGCTATTGTTGGTTTGGTAGATGATTATATAAATGTTAGAGGTTTTATCCCTAAAGTTGGGGGCATAACTGTTAAATGGAAGCTTGTAATATATACAGCAATAGCTTTAATAGGTGCTTTGTGGTTTTATTTTAAATTGGGGTTTGATATTATACATGTTCCATTTTTAGGAAATTATTATATAGGCTGGCTATATATACCTTTTTTTGTTTTAGTAGTTGTTGCTACTACTTTTTCTGTTAATGAAATAGATGGATTAGATGGACTTGCTGGTGGGGCAACTCTGCCTGCTCTTGCTTCTTATGCAGTTATATCTTTAGTGTTAGGGAGAATAGATCTTGCAACATTTATAATGGTTATTGTTGGAGCTTTACTTGCATTTTTGTGGATAAATATCCCACCAGCTAAGGCATTTATGGGAGATACAGGAGCAATGGCGCTTGGCATAGTATTAGGTGTTGTCGCGATGCTTACAAATTATTCTCTTTTACTTCCAATCTTTGGTTTTACTTTAGTTATGGAATCATTGTCTGTTATAATCCAGAAAATATCTAAGAAATTTTTTCATAAAAAAGTTTGGATTTCCACGCCAATACATCAGCATTTTCAAGCTAAAGGTATGGCTGAGCATACTATTACAATGAAATTTTGGATAGTTAGTTTCATGTCAGCAATGATTGGTCTTGTAATATTTTTCTTAGATAGAAATCTAAAATAATATATAATTATTAATTTTTTATTATGGAAGAATGTGTTTTTTGCAATATAGTAAATAATAAAATACCTTGTATTAAGGTATATGAAGATGATGATTTTTTAGCTTTTTTAGATATACATCCTATAAATAGAGGCCATACTCTTGTTATTCCCAAAAAACACTATAAAGATTTATTTGAGATAGATGAAGATATTTTAAAAAAATATTTACTTGTTATTAAAAAAGTTGCTTTTGCCACAAAAAAAGCTTTAAATGCTGATGGTATAAATATTGGTATGAATAATGGTGAAACAGCTGGCCAAGTTGTTATGCATGCACATATTCATATAATACCAAGGTTTACTTCTGATGGGCTTGCGAATTGGGATAGAAAAGTTGAAATTAAAAAAGAGGAACTTGAAGAAATTGCAGAAAAAATAAGAAAAGAAATATAAAAATATGGATATTTTTAAAGAAGCTAAAGATAAAAAAGCTGATACATTGTTTGTTGTTTTATTTTTTTTGTTAGTTATAATTGGTTTTATAGCTTTATGGTCATCTTCATTTGTGCTTGCTGAAAAAGTTACTGGTGATAAGTATTATTATATAAAACAACATTTAATAAAAGGAACAATTCCGAGTATTATTTTATTTTCTTTTTTTTCTTTTTTAAATTATAAACAAGTTAGAAAGTATTCTAAGCTTATATATTTTGTATCAGTTGGCTTGTTAATATTAGTTTTAATTATTGGTTTTGCAAGCGGTGGTTCTAGAAGTTGGATAGATTTAAAATTGTTTAGTTTCCAACCATCTGAAATAGCAAAAGTTGCAATTATAGTATTTCTTGCATATTTTTTTGAAAAACAAGGTAAAAATATTCAGAATTTAAAAGGTGGTTTTTTAAATTTTATTATATTATCTGGCATTCCATTAATTTTAATATTATTACAGCCAGATTTAGGGACGTTAATAATATTTTCCGTGATATGCTTTGTTATGGCATTTTCAGCTAAAGCCAGAATATCACATCTTGCAATGCTTTTAGCAGTAGTTGTAATTGCTGTTATGGTATTTTTAAAAGTTGACACAGGGACTAGACTGGAGAGAATTGATATATTCTTACATCCTGATAAATATAGTACACAAGGGGAAGGGTATCATATTAACCAAGCATTAATTGCTGTTGGCACTGGCGGCTGGGTTGGAAGAGGTATAGGAAAATCCATCCAAAAGTATTCATATCTTCCTCAGGTTATGACTGATTCAATATTTGCTGTTATTGCAGAAGAGGCAGGATTTATATTTACTAGCTTATTTTTAGTAATATTTTTTTTATTTATAAACAAGATTTTAAGCATTTCAAAAAATGCTCCTGATGATTTTAGTAAATATTTTACTGCTGGATTTGCAAGCTGGATGGCGTTTCAGTGTTTTGTAAATATTGGTGCTATGATTAGGCTATCTCCTTTAACTGGGGTAACTCTGCCACTTATTAGCTATGGAGCAACATCTATGTGGGTTATAGCAATTGGTGCTGGTATTACATCTAATATATCAAGGCATTGTAAAGAAACAAAAGAAGGTAGAATGGTTAATAAAAATAGAAATAATATTTTAATATTAAAAGAATAAAATGGATTTTTTATATCATTTTATACCAAATAAGGTTATGTTTTCTATATTTAATATCAATATTTATTGGTATGGTTTTTTTATATTTTGTGGTGCTATTCTAGGCTTTTTAATATTTTATAAACTTGCGAAAAAAGAAAAAATTCAAGAAAAAGATATATATGATATTTTTTTCTATTGTTTTTTGTTTGGGATAATTGGAGCAAGACTCGGCTATTTTTTTTATGATATTCAATATTATATGCAAGATCCTTTAGCTATTTTTAGGTTTTGGGAGGGTGGTATGAGCATAATTTTTGGTATTATATCAGGAGTCATAACATTATATATAATTTGCAAAAGAAGAAAAATAGAATTTGCGAAAATATTAAATATTTTGCCTATTCCAATGCTTGTTGCTCAAATATTAGGAAGATTAGGCAATTATTTTAATCAAGAATTATTCGGAATACCAACATCATTTTTTTTAAAAATACCAATACAAGAGAATCTAAGACCAGAGCAGTATAAAAATGAGACATTTTTTACGCCTTTGTTTTTATATGAGATTATATTTAACATAATATTGCTTATAATTTTATCCCTACTTTTGAGAAAAAAATATAAAAATAACCTAGAAAATGGAATTATAAGTAAAGAATTAAAAGCTAAAGATTTTAGAAAGAGCATGAATTTATTAGCATTTATTGATAAAGGCGGTATAATTTTAATATATATAAATTATTATTTTATATTAAGATTTATATTAGAATTTTTTAGAATAGGTGAACCAAAAGTTTTGTTTTTAACATTAAATCAGTTATTATCTATTATAGTATTAGTTATATTTAATATTTTTTGGTTTAGAAAAAATGAAAAAAGGGCTTAGTTTATTAATAATTATACCTCTTGTTATTGTATTTATATATTTAATAATATTCTTTTTTGTTTTTTTTAAAAATGATAAAAAGTTGGTAATAGAAGAAAATAATGTTGTTGTCCAATCTTATGGTTATGCTAGTAATAACGATAATAGTAGCAAATATAGCAGTATATTTTCTCCCAAGTTTGGGAATAGCGATGCAAAGATAAAAGTTGTGCTATTTTTTGATTTTGATTGTCCTTATTGTGCTCAAGAGTTTGAGATATTTTATAACACAATGGAAAAATATTATGCAAAAGGATATTTTGAGTTTAGAAATTTTCCATTAGAAAGCATACATCCTAATTCTAGAAAGCTTGCAAGTGCTGGAATGTGCGCTAATGAACAAGGTAAATTTTTAGAGATGTTTAAAGAAATATATTCTGATTTTGCAGAAAGAGATTCTGGCAATAATGATACAGATGGTCTTATTGCTAGGTATATAAATAATATTGGGTTAGATGAGGCCAAATTTAATAAGTGTATGCAAGATGCTAGGTATGATAAGATAATAAACAAAGATATAATTGATGGCTTAAATTATGGAGTTGAAGGAACACCTACTTTTTTTATAAACGGTTATAAATATGCTGGAGTAATGCAGGAAGAAGATTGGGATAATATATTTAAATCTATAAAATAATATGTTTAATTTTATATTTCAAAAAAAGAAAAGAAAAGTATCATTAGTATTAAGTGGTGGAGGAGCTAAAGGATTTTTTCATTTAGGAGTAATAAATGCTATAAGAAGTTTAGATATAGAAGTTGTTGAAATAAGTGGAACATCTATTGGTGCAATAATGGGCACTATATATGCTAGTAATCCTAGTATTGACTTTAACAAATGTTTAGATGGATTTAATTTTATGAAATTTATGCAGTTGATAATGCATGTAAAGAGAGAAAAAGCTGTTAAAAGTTTAGAAGGTCTACTTAGCCAATATATTTCTGTATCTACATTTAGTGATTTAAAAATACCTATGTCTTTTAATGCAACAAATATTGCAACAGGTGAAGAAGTTATATTTAGAAATGGTGATATTTTCCCTGCTATTATATCATCTATGGCTATACCTTTTGTTTTTCCAGCTATTAAGGTTGATAATAGATATTTATGTGATGGTGGTATAGTAAACAATCTTCCTATATCTCTAATAAAAACTAATAGAAATGATATTATAGCATCTGTACTTGGTGGAGAATTACCTGGTATAAGAAATTTTAATGATAGAATTAGTATTTTAACAAATGCTTACTATAT
>ERZ795056.6291-NODE-6291-length-11614-cov-5.440090_pt1 | contig 11614 bp, 9 predicted proteins | sample MGYA00375140_ERZ795056 | MGnify/ENA primary metagenome ERZ795056 (study PRJEB30185, sample SAMN05720227) | activated sludge metagenome | isolation source: Anaerobic digester | place: USA | collected 2015-03-09 ...
GAACATCATCACCCCGACCGCATAGATATCGGTGCGCCGGTCGACCGGGTCGGCCGCCGTCTGCTCGGGCGACATGTACAGCGGGGTCCCGAGCACCTCGTAATTACTGGTCAGTCCGCTGTTACCGTGGGCGTCGTCGTCCAGCAGCTTGGCGATCCCGAAGTCGAGGATCTTGATCGTGTCCGGATCGCCGCCGCGGCGGACTCGATAGATATTCGCCGGCTTCAGGTCGCGGTGCACGATCCCGCGGTCATGGGCCGCGCGCAGCCCGTCGCAGATCTGCAGCCCGATCGCCCGCACCCGCCGCCACGGCAATCGACCCTCGCGCAGCAGGGTATCTTCCAGGGTCTCGCCGCGCAGCAGCTCCATCGCAAAGTAAAGGAGGCCGTCGTCGGTGCGCCCGACATCGATGATGTCGACGACGTTCTCGTGCTCGATGCGGGCCGTCGAGCACGAGAACGTCGTCGACATCATCGATGACGTTCACGTGCTCGATGCGGGCCGTCGTCGTCGCCTCGCGTACGAAGCGTTCGACCAGCTTGGGCCGCTCGCCGAGCTCCGAGCGCAGCACCTTGATCGCGAAGTTGCGACCCGTCAGCGCGTGCTCGGCCTGATACACCACGCCGAATCCTCCGCCGCCGATCCGCTGCTGAACGCGGTAGCGTTCGCCGAGCAGCGCTCCTTCGAGGCCACTCGTATGTGCGGGAGAGACTGACATCCGGACCTACACATCTTACTCGAGGCCCACAGGCCCGGCAGGCGCGATGTCGACCCCGGAAGGCCTCGTGCAACCGCGGCTCGTCGGCGTTATCCTTCGGCCCTTCATGCGGTCGCTCCCACTGGCGCAGCCGCGCGGTCGGCCCGGGCGATGCGGCATCCGTCTGGTGGCGTCGTTCGCCGGCCTCGCGCTGCTTCTGCCTTCTGGCCCGGTGCAGGCCGCCGCGCCTGCCCCGCAGGCCTGTCCGACCGATGCTTACGCCGCGCCTCCGGAGCTTGCGCTGTTGCTCAAGAATGCCGGTCAGGAGTTGCGCGCAGCGGGCTCTTTTCTGCGGGCATCTCAGTGCTTTCGTAACGCCGTCGAGGAGCTGCCGGACTGCGCAACCTACGCCGACGAACGGCTGCGTTGGGGCCTATGGGCAGCAGAGGATCTCGAGCGTGCCGAGCCTGGGAAAGACACGAGTATGCGAGCATTCCTCGACCAGCAGGTCGCGCTGCTCGAGGCGACCCCGGAGGGACGATCCCTGCCGGACTATCCACTGCTGGTGGCCGCCAGGGATCGCCAGGGGCGGCCCGGTCATGGTGAGGGCGCGTACGTGCTGGCCGCCTCGGCGCCGCGGCGGACGCAGCGGGTCGCGCTGGGTTTGTGGGCCGGCGGCGCGCCGCTGGTGCTCGCCGGCGCCGTGCTCACCGGGCTGTTCGGCGCCAAAGGTCATCGCCTCGACGATCGCCTGGGCGCCAACAACCGCGACGGCAACGCCGAGGACTGCACGGCGGCCGCGCAGCCGGGCGAGTCGGGCCGCTGCGCCGACCTGCGCAGCGTGCACGCCGAGCTGCACGCCGAGCGGCTGGTGGCGAGCCGCGGCCTGATCACCGGCGTCACCGTGCTGGGCGTCGGCGCGGGCCTGCTGATCGCCGGCCTGGTCACGAAGCTGTACGGCCGCCGCCCGGCCCACCGGCGCGCCGCATTGCGCGTGCTGCCGACCGGCGCCGGCCTCATGCTGCGCGGCCAGTTCTGAACGACCCACATCACATCATCATTCGACCGCGGCGGGATAAACCCACCGCGGTCGTCATGCTCATATCTACTCGCTCGCGCCGATCAGGCCGATCGGGCACGACACGCCGGTGCCACCGAGCCCACAATAGCCGCCGGGGTTCTTGGCGAGGTATTGCTGGTGATAGTCCTCGGCATAATAAAACTCGGGCGCGGCCAGGATCTCGGTGGTCACCTCGCCATGGCCCGCGGCCTTCAGCGCCGCCTGGAACACCTCGCGCGAGCGCTCGGCCGCCTTCTGCTGGGCCTCCCCGTACGTGTAGATGCCCGAGCGATACTGGGTCCCGACGTCGTTGCCCTGGCGCATGCCCTGGGTCGGATCGTGGTTCTCCCAGAACACCTTGAGCAGCGCCTCGTAGTCGAGCTTCGACGGATCGTAGACCACGCGCACGACCTCGTTGTGGCCGGTGCGGCCGCTGCAGACCTCCTTGTACGTGGCGTTCGGCGTGAAGCCGGCCGCGTAACCGACCGCTGTCGAGACCACGCCCGGCTGCGACCAGAACTTGCGCTCGGCGCCCCAAAAGCAGCCGAGGCCGAACATCGCCATGGCCGAGCCGGCCGGGAACGGCGGGCTCAGCGGGGCGCCGTTGACGAAGTGTTTCGCGGGCACCGGCATCGCCTCTTTGCGGCCGGGCAGCGCCTCGGCGGGGGTCGGCATCCGGACCTTCTGGGACTCCTGGAAGAACATGCGCCGCAGTGTCCCATCCGCGCCGCCGGACGCAAGCGAGATGCGCCCACCTGGGCTATGGTTGCCGCCCGCGCCCCGGCGCGCCCCCGCCCATGCCCGCCCTGACCGCCGAAGCACTGGTCCAGCACCTCGAGCAGCTCACACAGACCGGCGGCGCCGACAACCGCCTGGTCGTCGCCTCACGCGACTATTACATGATCTTCCACGGCAAGCGGGGCGCGCCCGAGCTGGTCGGCGAGGCCGTCAGCAACTTCTATTTGCCCCGCCCCGCCGAGCTGACCCCCGGGCGGCTCGGCCTGCTCACCGCCCGCGGCTACCGCGAGCGGCCCAACCGCAACAACCTGTACCGCAACTTGAAGGTCCAGGACGCCGCCGAGCTGCGCAGCTACGCCGACGAGGTCATGGACCTGTTCGCTCGTGCGTACGGAGTCGACGCCGGCGAGCCGGCCGAGTTCGATCTGCAGCTCGGCGAGCCCGAACAACTAAAAAATCCCGAGCTCATCCGCCTGATGCGCCTGCTGAGCGAGAAGCGGGACTGGGACACCCGGCGGGCCCTGTACACGGCGCTGCTGAACGCGACGATGCTGGTCCCGATCGACCTCGAGGCCGCCGTCGCCGACGAGCCGCAGGAGGTCGACAAGCTCGGCAAGTTCCCGGTGATCGCCGCCTTCACCGACATCACCTCGCTGCGCCTGTGGCAGCCGCGCGGCACCACCTATCGCAGCCTCGCCATGGCCGACCTGGTGCCGCGTGCGGTGGCCCGTCGCGTCGGCTCGCTGCTGATCAACCCGCGCGGCCTCGTCGGCGGCGAGCTCTATATCAACGAGCTCGAGAGCCTCGACGGTGCCCTCAAGCGCCGCGCGTCGCCGGTTTGATCGCTCACGTGTCGACTTGACGGCGGCGATAGCAACCGGAAAGCTCGCGCCCCTCGATATTCACGTCAGCATATCTCTCTATTCGAAGCTCACACGCGGACCGCGGTGCTCCCACCCCACGCGATATGCGGTGCTGTCGAAGCAGCGCCCGCCGGCCCCGGCGATCTCGCAGGCGGCAATACGGGCGCGTTCACAGGCGTCGTCGAGATGATGCACCGAGCGGGCCTCGGCCGTCGCCTCGGCGGAGGTCTCGACCAGCGTGAGCGTCGCGGTGTGCGACTGCGCAGACTTGCCGTTCGTGATCGTGAAGCTCGTGCGCGTCGACTTCTCGCGGCTGCCGAAGCGGCCCGGGTCGTGACACGCGTCGCGCTGGTCGGCCGGCACCCGCGTGCACGCGTCGCGCCGGGCGGCGTCGAGGGCGGCCTGCGTGCTGTCGCCCTCGCCGCTGCCCTCGTAGCCCGGCGCGGGCGGCCCGACCCGAAGGATCTGCACGCTGCACAAATGCTCGGTGCTCGCGGCGGGCGTCGGCTCGTTGCTGTGCGCGGTACACCCGGCCACGACCAGCAGCAGCGCGCGCAAACGTGACCCGGCAAACATCTCCGCGAGCTTCGCACGGGCGCGGAGCCCTCGCAACCGCCGCACGGCCCGCCCGTGGCTCTTGCCATGAGGTTCAGGGCTCGTGGATCGGCGCGGCCTCCGGCAGCGGATAGCGGACCCGAAGGCTGCCAACGGCGAGCGGGAACCACATGCGACGGATATGCCGGGCGACGCAGCCCGCAGCCCGGGTCTCACGCGGACCGGCCGTCATGACAGTGACATTCGTGACCCGGCCGGCGCCATTGATCGTGAAGTCCAGCGTTGCGGCGCCGAGCGACCCACAGCGCCTCAGCGCCGCCTTTCGCCAGCCGACGATGCGGCGCACATCGGCCAGCGCGAGCGGCCCGATCACGCCGAGGTCACGCCACGCCCGACCGGTGCGGAGCAAGCGGACACCATCCATTCCGCCGCCGGCGCCGTCGAGGGCGCCCCCCTCGTACCGACCACCGCCGCCTCGCCCGGTGCCGCGAACACCGAGTCCGCCGACCCCCCTCGCCTCACCCTCGCGGCGTCCGCGTCGGCCCCACAGCTCGCGCGCCGCCAGCTCGCTCTTGCGGTGGGCTCCGCCATGGGGGGACACGAGGAAGTACCCGAGCCGCGATTCGTACAGACCGAGCAAACCGCCGTGGACCTGCACCTCCTCGGGGTTGAAGTTGCGCGTGTGGAAGCCGGATGGTCCCGGTCGTCGGGCGATGGCGAGCCGGCCCTGCGTCGACCTGGTGAACGGCTTGCCCTGCTTGCCGCGCTCGCCGGAGTGACGCGACTCGCCATCCGCGGGCGGGCGCGGCGGAGGCAGGGCGATGCGATCACGGACCGTCTCCTCCGCGCGCGGTCGATGGACGAAGCCGACGAAGCGCGGCTCCGCGGGCCATGCATCGGACCCGACATCGCCGATGAGATTGGGCCGTCGCTGCGCCATCAGCAGCAGCGTGCCGAGCACCATGAACATGACGAGCGCGTGGGTCCACCACTCCCAGCGAAGCCCGCTCGAGAAGGCGGGCCGCCGCGCCGCCGGGACGCTGCGCAGCGCGAAGCTCACCGCCCCGACGTTGACCACCGCATGTTCATCCGCCAGCAGCGCGACGGTGAACGCACCGTCGATCGCAGTGGCACGACCGCTGGTGATCAGCTCGTCCAGCGAGCTGCGCTCGTCGCCTCCGGCCAGCACACCGTGCATATCGGCCGTGAAGCGCAGGACGATCACACCGGCGCGCCTGCACACCAGCGGGAACCGGACCGACCCGGCCAACATGGACGCGATCAGCGGAAACGAGGCCCGCGGGTCGTCCCCGACGGTATAGGCCCCACGCGCGAAGTGCCGCACATCGAACACCCGGCCCGCATAAACCGCCACGACCTCGACGACATGGACCGGCAGCTCGAGCGCGGGATCGAGAGTCGCGGACCACATCGTCGATCCGACAGCGACCCAGCCGATAAGTTCCCGTCATTTTTCGCGCCCCAAAACCCACGCCCCGCGCCCGCCATGCTCACGAAGTCCCTCGCCATCGTCGCCCAGCGCTCATCTGCAAGTCACCATCCGGGAGGGTCGAGGATGACGCGGGCACGCCCGCGTCATCCTCGACTCAAGCCCCCAGCCACCGCCCGAACCCGCCACACACCTGAGCCGGGGTTGTTGCGCGGAAGGGTCGGGGATGAGGCGGGCGCGCCCGTCTCATCCCCGACTTCGGTTCCCCGGCTACACCGCCATCCACCCGAGCGAGAGCCGGCGAGGGCGCACCTCACGAACTTTCCGTGCGAGGGCTGGTGCATGCGAGGGCCGCCAATCCGCAGCGGCGGCGCGACCGAAGGGAAGCGCCGACGCGAGGACTTGGCGGCCCTCGCATGCACCAGCCCTCGTAAGGCAAATTTCGGCAAGATGCCCCATGCGCACAGCCCGGGCACCATGCGCACAGCCCGGGCATCATGCGCACAGCCCGGGCACAGCCCAATACGATCACCCCCCCAGCCGCCGAGCCAGCTGATCCTCATACAACGACACCGGAATCAGCCCCCCCTTGGCATCCACTGGCGCCTTCTCGACAAAATCCACCGGCTCCGTGCCCGCCCCCGCCGGGATATTCAGCGAGGTCTCGATCCCCAGCTTCTGCGCCGGCCCGATCACATATCCGTGCCCGAATTGCCGCGAGCGAATCACCCCGATGCCATCAGGATTCCACACCGCGGACTGGGTCGAGCTATGTCCGGAGCCACTGCTCTCCGCGCCGCGATTGACCGCACCCCAGCCGTCATCGAACGTACTGTGATCGATGAGGTTCGCGGTCGCCAGCGAGTGATGGAATTCCGACAGCCCCACGAGCCCGAATTCGAGGTCCTTGATCGCCACCGCTTTGCCGTCGAGGCTGTGCACGCGCAGCCAGACGATGCCGGTCGCGCCGAAGCCCCAGTTCTGGATGAAGTTATGGCGTCCGGCCTGACCGACGCAATCTCTGGTCAGGATCTCGCTGCTCTGGCTGATCTCGAACAGGTAGCCGTTGCCGCCGTCGCCGCGGTGTTGCGGGAAGCCGAGGGTCGTATCGGCGATCGTCACGCGCTTCGCCTGCAGCACCTCGATGCCGCTCGACTGCAGGTGGCGGCCGGCGCCGAGGCCCTGGGCGGGCGCGGCGGGGGACACGAAGCTCGCCACACCGCGCACCCACGCGTCCTTGACCCCGCGCAGTGACAGCGCGTGGACCTGGCTCTGGGCCCACGCGTCTTCCCAGCCGACCGCGTTGGCGAGGCCGAGGTCCTCGACGCCGACCTCGCTCAGATAGCCGCTGACCTTCTGCACACTGGCCTTGTCGCGCAGCTTGGCCGGGTAGCGCAGAGGCACGTCGAGGGTCAGCGTATCGCCGTCGACCGCCACCACCGTGCGCCAGAAGAACGCCTGCCATTTGTCGTTGAAGACCATCCAGGTGCCGGTCATGCCGTGCTCCGCGATGAACTCCGGCGTGATGACCCAGCCGATCGCCACGTCGTCGCCGGCCTTGTAGGCGCCCGCGTCGGCGACCGTCACCGTGAACTCGCGGGCCTGGCCGTCCGCCGTCAGCAGCACCGGGTCGGTGAGCTTGAGCGCGCCGGCGACGTTCAGGTGGCTCTTGAAGCCCATGTTCGTGAAGCGCGTGAACCACAGCTTGCTTTGTTCGGCCCCGGCGCCGCGCAGCACCACCCGTGACGCGCCGATCGTCAGCTGGCCGTCGATCTTGTACAGACCTGCGGGCACATTCACGATCGCCCCGCCGGCCAGCGCAGCCGCGTCGAACGCCGCCTGAAACGCCGCGGTCGCGTCGAGCTTGCCGGTCGGGTCCGCCGCGTGATCCACGACCACATCGATCTGCTTCGCCGGCAGATCCTGGCCGAGCTCGGCCTCGCCGTTGTGATAACCGGCATGCGAGAAGTCGTGCAAAAATCGCCCCTGCGGGTCGCTGAAGGCCGGCGTCCAGTCCTCCGGGTAGAGCACGCTGTGCCAGCCGACCTCGCCCGGCAGGTCCGGGCTCATGCCCGTATCGCTCGTATCACTCGTACCACTCGAGCTCGGCGCGCTGGTCGGGCCCTCGCTCGCCTCGCCGGTCGTGGTACTGCTCGTCGTCGTGGTCGAGGTCGGCGCCCCCGAGCTGTCTCCTGTGCCGGCCGTCGCTGCGGCGCTGCTGCCCTCGCTCGTCGGCGTCGGCTCGGTGCTGCTGCCGGGTCCTGCACCGGTGTCGCCCTGGCCCGCCGGGCTGCAGGCGAGGACCAGCGCGAGGGCGACGAGGGGGCGACACGTGGGGGCCATGAACTCGCGTGTAACATGGCCTGGCCCGCGATGGGCGCCGCGCGAACGCGAGCGACTCGCCGTGCCCGCCGCGCGGTGCATACCTCTGCAAACAATCGGGAACTTTCGCCGCCGAAAGGCGTGTGACCCATGGTGACTGCCCCCGCGCCGGCCCCTGTCGCGTCCACCGGCCCGATCCTCGGAGAGATGGTGGTGCGGCTGGGCGACCGGGTCATCGACGTGCAGCACGTCGGCCAGCGCCCCGAGCCGTCGATCAGCCGCGCCGGGCTGTTCACGGTCGGCGCCTGCGCGGCGGGCCTCGGCCTGTGGCTGGTCGCGTCCGAGCTCGCCGCCATCGACGCGCAGCGCACGAGCGCCGAGGCGAGGGTTGATGCGAGCGGCGAGGTCTCCGACGCGAGCGCGCCGGTTCGCGGCGGCGCGGCCGGCATCGGCGCCCTGCTGATCTTGCTCGGCCTGATCCCGACGGCGATCGCCGCGGGTCGTCCTCGATCTGTCCCCACGGACAGGTACATGATCGGCGAGGGCCCGGACGTGCACCTGCCGGTCCCGCTCCCCGTCGGTCCAGGGCGCGCCGGCATCCCGCTGCTGCTCGCGCTCGAGCGCCAGCTGGTGCTCGGCCTGGTGCCCGGCATGACCGGGGAGATCCGCGACGAGACGACGACCCTCGCGCTCGCCGACCTGCTCGCCCAGGGCCGCCGCAGCTACGCGCTGCCCGCGGGCGCCCGCTGCGAGGCCACGCTCGGGTCGCTGCGCTTCGAGATCCAGTCGGTCGCGGCCGAGCACCCGGTGCCCGCGCGGCGCCCCGTCGATCGCCTCTACTGGGCCAGCAACCTCGGCGCGCTCGCGCTGATCGGCGGCGTCTTGTTGCTCGCCGAGCCGCCCCCACCCGGCCAGCTCGAGGTCGAGGAGATCGCCCTGCACCGCGCGCGCGCCCAGCAGCTGCTGGTCGCGGTCGACCCGCCCGCGACCCCGCCGCCCCCGCCTCCGCCTCCCCCGCCCCGGCGATCGTCTGTCCCCAAGGCCAGGTCCGAAAAGCCAGCCACGAAGCCGCCCGAGGCCGCGCCACCGGAGCTTGCGATCGAGGTCGGCACCGACAACCCGATCGCCCCCAAGGGCACGCGTCGCGGGATCCGCCGCGACATCCCCAACTACGCCCTGCTCGCCGACGAGGGCGTCGAGAACCTGCTCAACAGCAACAGCGCCGACGTGCAGGAGAGCATGCTGGCGTTTCGCGACAGCGCCGAGGACCGCAAGATGTGGGCCGACGTGCTCGCCGCGCCGGTGATCGAGCGGCCCTTCGGCGGCCTCACGCTCGCGGAGACCGAGCGCGGCGGCGGCGTGCACGACGACCGCCCGCGGCCGAAAAAAGCCCCCGCCGGGACGCTCACGATCGACGGCAACGCCGCCCCGAAGGGCCCAAGCGCGGAGGAGCGGGCGCTCGCGCGGCGGGTCTTCACGATCACCTTCGAGCTGCCCTACGTGCGCGGCGAGATGAACCAGGACGACGTGCTCAAGTACGTGCGCAAGAACATGGGCGGCCTGCGCAACTGCTTCAAGGAGGCGGTCGGGACCAGCGACCGCGTCGGCACGGTGATCTTCCGCCTGCAGGTCAACGGCAGCGGTCGGGTCAGCTCTGCGAGCCTCGACTACGGCGGCGAGAAGCTCGGCGACATCGGCCCCTGCGTCAGCAAGATGGCCCGCAACTGGCGCTTCGACCCGCCGACGGACCGCAACCCGGCGACCATCGTGCTCGAGGCCATCTTCCGCGCCGGCAGCTACTGAGACCGGCGCGGGCGCCCGCTCGGGCCCGGGCGCTCAGCGGCGGTGGTGATCGTCGATCAGCGAGTAGGTGCCGCCGTAGGCGATGCTGCGGATCGAGTCGCTGGCGAGGAAGTCGTGCGGGAAGCCGAGCTCGATCGCGCTGGTCGCATCGAGTCGTTGCATGTGCTCGGGCGTGAGCGTGAGGTCGGCCGCCTTGAGGTTGTCGAGCAGCTGCTCGTGCTTGCGGGCGCCGATGATCGGGATCACCACCGGGCTCTTCTGGCGGACCCACGCGATCGCTACCTGCGACGGCGAGCGCTCGACCTCGGTCGCGACCTTCACGAGCTCGGCCACGATCGCGTTGTTCTTGTCGGTCATGCGACCCGCCGTCCAGCCGGCGCGGCGCGTGTCCTCCGCCTTGCCGCCGACGTACTTGCCGGTGAGCAGGCCGGCCCCGAGCACGCCCCAGGGCGTGATGCCGAGGTCGAGGGCCTGGGCCATCGGCACCAGCTCGCGCTCGACCTCGCGGTCGAGCAGGCTCCAGCGCACCTGCAGGCCGATGAACGCGCTCCAGCCGCGCAGCTCCGCGAGCGTATTGGCGCGCGCGACGACCCACGCGGGCGCGTCGCTGATGCCGACGTAGAGCACCTTGCCGGCGCGCACGAGGTCGTCGAGGCCACGCATGGTCTCCTCGATCGGCGTCAGCGGATCGTGCAGGTGCACCCAGTACAGGTCGATGTGGTCGGTGCCGAGGCGCTTGAGGCTGGTCTCGACCGAGCGCACCATGTTCTTGCGCTGATTACCGCCGCCGTTCGGGTCCTTCGGGCGGGTGCTCAGCGAGTACTTGGTGGCGAGCACGAAGCCGTCGCGGTCGCTGGCGATCAGCTCGCCGACCAGCTTCTCCGACGATCCGTTGGTGTAGTTGATGGCGCTGTCGATGAAGTTGCCGCCGTGCTCGACGTAGCTCTCGAGCTGCTTCTTGCACTCGTCACGCGAGGCGCCGAAGCCCCAGTCCTCGCCGAAGGTCATCGTGCCGAGCGCCAGCTCGGACACCCGCAGACCGCTCTTGCCCAGGAGTTTGTATCGCATGCTCCGCTCGTAGCCCGGCCCGCGTCCGGCCACCAGTGAAAACGTGCGGCGGCTCCGCCCACCCGCGCAGGCCCGCCCTCACGCGACCAGGTGGGCCGGGAACTCGCGGACCCGCAGCAGGTGGCGGGCCGCGCCGAGCGGTGTGTGCGGCAGCTTGCTGAAGTACCGCATCGCGCTGGGCAGCTCGCCGAAGGTGCGCTCGAGGCGATGGAAGTGGGCGTCGCTGAGGATGTTCTCTCGCAGCAGCGGATCCGCCGTACCGCCGCGGGCCCGGAACTGGCGGACATGCGCGAGCAATCGCCGGTGATAGTCGGGGTCCTCGACGGTGGCCAGCAGCGAGGCCGCGCGCGGGTGGCTGCCGGCGAGCAGTTGAAGGATCTGCGACTCCATCGCCGAGAGTCCGTCGGGGAAGGACTCGAGCAGCTGCAGGTCGTAGTCGGGGTTGGCGTGCACGACCTGCAGCACGTGGCCGATGATCGTGTCCGCGCTGCTGTTGAAGCCTGTCGGGTCGGTCACCGAGGCCGGGTCGTCGAGCAGGCGCAGCAGGGTGTGAAAGTAGAAGTTGATCCCGCGCGATTGATAGTAGTCCGCCGCGCACGGCACGATGAAGAAGCGCAACATATCGATCGCCCCGACGATCCGCTGCAGGCGCGTCGGGATCTCGTCGATATACCCCGACGCCTGCAGCTGGCGCAGGCGCGGCAGCACCTGCCGCTCGTCCCCGTAGTGGTGCAGGCTGCCGACCAGCCGCCGCAGCTTGGCCCGCCGCGCCGGGCGGTCGCCCAGGGCCCGCCGCAGCAGCACCAGCGGCGACTCATGATAACGGGCGGTGGCGGTGCTGCGAGGATCCGGCGTCATACGGGTGACGATAGGTCGGTGGCGCCCGTGTGCAAGCCCGTGCACGCCGCATTGTCTGCGCGGCTCAATCGATGCACACCGTCGACACGCCCCACGGCAGCGGTCGGTCCGGCTGGGCCGCCACGCCCGCCTGCAGCAGCCGGTGACAGCTGCGCAGCGCCACCCGCGACGAGCAGCGCCCGACCGGGCGCCCGATCCCC
>ERZ795056.6292-NODE-6292-length-11613-cov-5.419190_pt1 | contig 11613 bp, 13 predicted proteins | sample MGYA00375140_ERZ795056 | MGnify/ENA primary metagenome ERZ795056 (study PRJEB30185, sample SAMN05720227) | activated sludge metagenome | isolation source: Anaerobic digester | place: USA | collected 2015-03-09 ...
GGTTTAGCCATGCTAGTAAATACGTTTTTTATTTTTTGTTGTTTATATGGATGAACGCTTGAGTCAGCAACATTTTTTGTATGTAATTGATGGCGTAATTTTTCTATAGGGGTGTATGCTGGATATTTTTTTTTATCCATCAACACCGCTCGTATAAAATTATATATGAAAGGAGAATGCGTGCCATGGCCATGTCTATTATTTGCAGTAATGTAGTAGTGCAAATATTTTTTTACCAGCTGTAATGGAGTATACATGCAAATTATACAACAAGCACATTTGTTAGCATTCTAATGTGCATTTTTTACAAGCTGCTTACGAATTACATTCAACGCTCCACCTGCTTTAAACCATTCAATTTGTTGATGATTATACGTATGGTTTAAATGTATTTCTTCCTTATTTCCATTTGCATGGTTTAATACCATGGTTAATGGTTGGCCTACTGTAAAAGTATTTAAGCCTACAATATCAATACGGTCATCTTCTTGTATTTTATCGTAATCTTCTTTGTTGGCAAAGGTTAGAGCTAGCATGCCTTGTTTTTTTAAATTGGTTTCGTGTATGCGAGCGAAACTTCTTACTACAATTGCCCTAACGCCTAAATGTCTAGGTTCCATGGCAGCATGTTCACGGCTCGATCCTTCTCCATAATTTTCATCGCCCACTACTATAGATCCTATACCGGCTGCTTTGTATGCACGTTGAACAGCAGGCACAGCAGCATATTCACCTGTTAATTGATTTTTTACGCTATCTGTTTTATCATTATAATAATTAACAGCACCAATTAACATGTTGTTAGAAATATTATCTAAATGTCCCCGAAATTTTAACCAAGGTCCGGCCATGGAAATATGATCAGTTGTGCATTTTCCTTTGGCTTTTATCAATAGTTTTAATCCTTTTAAATCGCTTCCCTCCCAAGCTGTAAAAGGACTTAGTAATTGTAATCGACTAGAATCAGGGTTTACAATTACACTTACTTTGCTACTATCTGCTGCGGGGGCTTGATAGCCAGCATCTTCTACAGCAAAGCCTTTGGGAGGTAATTCAAAACCGGTTGGTTCAGCTAACATTACTTCTTCTCCTTTATTATTTTTCAATTTGTCTTTTAATGGGTTGAACGTAATGGTGCCTGCAATAGCCATAGCTGTAACAATTTCAGGAGAGGCTACAAAGGCATGTGTACTAGCTAAGCCATCGTTGCGTTTGGCAAAATTTCTATTAAAAGAAGTGATGATGGTATTTTTACGATTGGGATCATCTATATGTCTTGCCCACTGACCAATGCAGGGGCCGCAGGCATTAGCTAATACTACACCGTTTACGCTTTCGAAATCTGCAATAAATCCATCTCTTTCTATAGTGTATCGTACTTGTTCGGAACCAGGTGTAATGGTAAATTCACTTTTGGTTGTTAGTCCTTTGTGTACAGCATCTTTAACAATAGAAGCAGATCGGCTAATATCTTCGTAAGATGAATTGGTGCAAGATCCAATTAAGGCAACTTCTAGTTTTGCAGGCCAATTATTGGTTTTTACGGCTTCGGCCATTTTAGAAATAGGTGTGGCTAAGTCTGGTGTGAAAGGGCCGTTTACATAAGGTTCTAATTCACTTAAATTAATTTCAATTAATTGATCATAATATTTTTCTGGATGTGCATATACTTCTTCGTCTGGACGTAAATAGTTACGAATGTCATCGGCCATAGTAGCTACTGCTGCACGTTCAGTAGCTTTTAGGTAAGCACTCATTTTTTCATCGTATCCAAATAAAGAGCAAGTGGCTCCAATTTCTGCGCCCATATTGCATATGGTGCCTTTACCAGTTGCGCTTAAATTATCAGCACCTTCGCCAAAATATTCAACAATAGCACCAGTACCACCTTTTACGGTAAGTATACCCGCTACTTTTAAAATAATATCTTTTGCACTCGTCCATCCACTCATTTTGCCGGTAAGTTTAACGCCAATAAGTTTAGGCATTTTTAATTCCCAAGGCAAACCAGCCATTACATCTACTGCATCTGCACCACCAACGCCAATGGCTATCATGCCCAATCCGCCTGCATTGGGGGTATGGCTGTCTGTTCCAATCATCATGCCTCCTGGGAAAGCATAATTTTCTAACACTACTTGGTGAATAATGCCTGCACCGGGTTTCCAAAATCCAATACCATATTTACTGGAAATAGAAGCTAAAAAATCATATACCTCTTTGTTGGTATCTAGAGCCGTTTGTAAGTCTTGCTTAGCGCCTGTTTTGGCTTGTATTAAATGATCGCAATGCACAGTGGAAGGCACGGCTACTTTGTCTCTGCCGCAAGTCATAAATTGCAGTAAGGCCATTTGTGCTGTGGCATCTTGCATAGCTACTCGATCGGGTGCAAAGTCCACGTAGTCCTTACCTCTTTGGTGTGCTTTTGTAGGAGGTTCAAATAAATGACTGTATAATATTTTTTCTGCTAGTGTTAGGGGATGGCCTACCAGTGTACGAGCCGCCTCTACTTTTGCTGGCATAGCAGCGTATAGTTTTTGAATAAGATCTAAGTCAAATATCATGTTAATCTGTTTTAGTTAATTCGTATTTTATTGTTGATAAAAAGTACTCATGCGCAATGAGCTATCAACTAATCGGGCAAAGTTATCAAAAAAAGATTGGAGTAAGAGGGGTAATTATGGTGTTGATACTTTTTATAAATAGCCTTAACTTAGCAACATGGATAAGCTAAAACATTTTATAGAGTGGCAAGTATTTGGAGTGTGTACGTATGTTGGCTCAAAGATGGGAATAGCCACAACACGTATTCGTATGTATTTTATTTACTTATCTTTTTGTACCTTAGGTTCTCCAGTTATTATCTACTTTTTTATTGCATTTTGGGTGAATATGAAACGCTATATCTGGAATGCACAACGCAATCCCCTCAGGCATTTGTAGGGTAGTATATGAAGTTGAAGGGTTGACTTGTTGAAGGGTTAATATAGTTTATTATCTACTTTCAACTTAATCAACTTTGCAACAAATCAACTTATCAACCCTCTTATTAAGCAATAATCTTTTCCTTTTTGCGTTTTATTTGTGTGATGAGTGCATCTAGTGCGTCATCAAAAGATTCTTCAAACGACTTGGAGGATTGTTTTACAAAGAAATCTTGTTTGGGTACGTGTACACTAATTTCCACAATCTTATCTTTAATATTGTGTATTACATTATCCAATTTTAGGTATACATCTACTTTTATAATGCTATCATGAAATGTATTTAATTTTTTTACTTTTTGATTTACATATTCAAGCAATTTAGCATCTGCATCAAAGTGTACAGTTTGGATATTTACGTTCATAGCGATTGTATTTTAATGGTGAATAAGATAATGTTGAACCGTAATTTAAGGTAGTACTTTTATAGATATCATCAAACAAATAATTGCAAATACTACTCAAATTTTACATTTTATTATGCTTTAGGATGCGCTTGTTTATGTACTTTTTTCAGCTTTTCAATAGTATTATGTGTATACACTTGTGTAGCAGCTAATGAGCTATGGCCTAACAATTCTTTTACTGCATTTAAATCTGCGCCGCTATCTATTAAGTGTGTAGCGAAACTATGCCTCAATACATGCGGACTTTTTTTATTAATAGTAGTGATGAGTGATAAATAATGTTGTGTTTGCAAATACACGTACTTCGCATACAACTTCTTGCCTTTTTCCGTTACTAATAAAAATGTTGTATCAGGTTCTGTAAGTTGACTTCGCTTTTGTTCCATATAGGCTTGCATATTGTTTATTAGGGATTGATGTACGGGTATAATCCGCTCTTTATTACCTTTTCCTAATACTTTTATAGATTGATGTCGTTTGTCAATTTGATTTTCTTTCAAGCCTATTAATTCGCTTATGCGAATACCGGTATTATATAAAATTTGTAAACTCAGTTTTGCCGTTTGCCCTTTCCAGTCGTCTGCAAACTCAATATGGTTAAATAATGTAGCTATATCTTTTTCTTGTACAAATTGAGGTAGCCGGTTATTGCTTTTGGGTGAAATAATAGTTGTCATAGGCGTTTGTGCAATATTGCCTTGACGTATGTTGTATTTAAAAAAAGATTTTAGAGAAGATATTTTTCGATGAATACTTCGAGGTTGCATGTTTTTATTACGAAGATCAGCTAACCAACTGCGTATCATGTCAACTTTTATCTCAGCTAACGCAGCTACAGCATATATTTCTTGCATGTAAGTAAAAAAAGCAGTTAAATCATCAGTATAGGCGGTAATGGTATGCTGAGAATACCTTTTCTCAAATGCTAAAAAATGGGTAAAGGGTTTTATGATAGTAGAAATATTCATTATGCAACAATAGCCAAAGATAGGATAAGTTATCTATTGGCTATTGTTTATATTCTCAAAAAACATATTAATCTACTAAGCTGTTACACCAAGTTCCATTTGTTGGCGGTAGCGAGCTTTAAGCATTACAGCACGACGCCTAATGGAAGGTTTTTTAAAACATTGGCGCTCTCTCAACTGCAATAAAGTTTTTGATTTCTCAAATTTCTTTTTATACTTTTTAAGAGCTTTGTCTATGTTTTCGCAATCTTTTGAATCGATAATAAGCATAATAATATTTAACTTTTAGGATGGCAAATGTAGTATCTTTTAATCATTCAACCAAGTTCATATTTTTTACTTACTTTTTTTTCAACTCTGCATATATTTTATGGAAATAAGGAATGGTTTCTATGCCTTTATAAAAATTAACAATATCAAATTTTTCATTAGGTGAATGGATGTTGTCACTATCTAATCCAAAACCTAAAAAAATAACTTTTACCCCTAGTTCTTTTTCAAACAAAGCGGTTATAGGTATGCTTCCGCCACCTCGTACAGGAAAAGGTGTTTTGCCAAATGTTTGTTCTATTGCTTTGGATGCTGCTTTGTATTCTATAGAATCTATAGGTGTCATGTACGCATCGCCGCCATGTAAGTTTTCTATTTTTACGTGCACATTTGGCGGTGCTATTTTTTTGAAATGATTGATCAATAGGGTAGTAATTGTATCTGATTTTTGATTAGGTACCAATCTACAACTCAATTTAGCATACGCTTTTGAGGGTAGCACTGTTTTAGCGCCCTCACCAGTGTAACCACCCCAAATACCATTGACTTCAAACGTAGGTCTAATACCCGTTCGTTCGTTGGTGCTAAATCCTTTTTCTCCCCATAATTCATTTACACCTAAATCTTTTTTGTATTCTGCTTCATTGAATGGGGCTTTGGCTAGTTGCGCTCTTTCTGCATCAGAAATGGTTATAACCTCATCGTAAAAACCGGGTATAGTAATATGATTGTTTTCATCATGTATAGAAGCAATCATTTTAGACAAAATGGTTATTGGATTGGCTACGGCTCCACCATATACACCACTGTGCAGATCTCTGTTTGGGCCGGTTACTTCTATTTGTATATAGCTTAGGCCACGTACACCCACATCAATAGTTGGATTATCTAAACTAAGCGTAGCACTATCACTTATCAAAATAACATCGCAGTGCAATAATTTTTTATTTTCAGCTACAAATGTTGCTAGATTGGGCGATCCTACTTCTTCTTCTCCTTCAATTAAAAATTTAATATTGGTGCATAGCGTTTGTGTTTGTGTAAAAATTTCTAATGCTTTTACATGCATATATACTTGACCTTTATCATCAGCACTACCCCGAGCATAGATTTTCCCATCTTTTATTACAGGCTCAAAAGGTCCACTATGCCACAGCTCTAGGGGGTCTGGCGGTTGCACATCGTAATGGCCATAAACCAATACAGTTGGCCAATTTGGATTGGTAAATTTTTCTGCATATACAATGGGGTGCCCTTTAGTTGGGTAGATTTCTACTTTATCTGCACCAGCTTCTAGCAGGCGTTGTTGCACCATAGCAGCACATTGTTGCATATCCTTTTTATGCTCGCTGCTAGCGCTTACAGATGGAATGCGCAATAGCGCTATTAATTCATCTAAAAATTTTTGTTGATATTGATGTTGATAGTCTTTCCAAATCTTCATTTGTACTTTATTTTTTGAATAAAAATCGAAGATAGGAGATAGTATGTACATATAGATGCCTGTCGATGTAAATAAAAAAAATCATAGCGAATATTTAAAACTGTTACATTCATCCAGCTAATAATGCAAAATATACGTAAGGTAATCTTGGCGTATGTTTTGGCATTATTTGAATTTCAGTGCAATGTAAGTAGGTGATTGAATCATGTAAGTCAGAAATGCTTTCATGGTAAGTATGCTGCTATTTTTTATCTAGTTACAATGATTTTTTGTTATTTTTCATTACCTTCGTGCCCTAGTGGCTACCATTATTTTTAGTGCATTAAGGTTTACTAGGCACTAAAAGTTTACTTAGCTGTAGGTATTATTTATAACACAAAAAAAAAGATATGATTAAAAAAGTAATCTTCCTATTTACTATGGCAATTATAACAACATCAGCAACAACTTTTGCACAGCCTTGTAGCGTAAAGTTATACGAGTATATCAGTTTCCTTGAACCTAAGAATGGAGATCTTAGAGTGAATGCGGGCAAAGAATACAATAGTTTTCAAGTACCAGAAGGTGCCTCTGCTTTGCCCATGTTTGTAAAAATACCTATTACCAATTTCAAAAAAATTACGGCTAAAAATAGAATTCATCTTAGTATCACAACCAACGAAAACGGTAATGAATACAGTATTCATGAGTGGAATTGGCCAGCAGTTACGAAAAATACAGTACTAAGTACTGATTATAAATTTCCAGCAGGTAATTATACTATTAGCGTATTTGATAACGATAACCCTACAAACATATTTGCAAAACGCACGATCACAGTAACTCCTAATATTGCAAAAACAACCAATGCAGAGAGTGGATTTCCTTATGATCGTAAGAAATTAAAAATTTGGACTTGTGCAAGTGTAGATGACAATTGGAAGGCTGTGGGCGTTACCAATAAAATGAAGGCAGGCGGCTGTATCACGCTATTTTTCGAAAGTAAGGATAAAATTAAGAATTTAGGAAGCATGCGCTGGGGTATTTTTAAGGTAGAAGCTGATGGTAAGGAGACCTATGTTAATCAATTAGACCAAGGTATCGGTCAATTACAAGAATGGCGCAGACTTTCTTATGAAGAATGTAATGCTTTCGCCGTTAAGGGTAAATACCGTGTCTACATTTCTACAAAAGATGATGCTGATGCTTATTTTGGCGTGAATAATAAAAACTACTTTGCAAAAGTGGATATTGATGTGGAATAGCTTGGTAACCACAAAAGTACTTCTGTCAATTGCAAGGCAATCGGTTTTAAACATCAGGCTAGTTTGTAAAGCATCGACGCAGCTGTTTAAATCTGCTTTGCCTTGCAGTAGATTAACGATTTTGGGTACTTGCTTATAATTATATGAAAGATAAAGAACACCTTGTAAAAATTGTTTTGAACAATAATCATTATCCCTCGCAAGCTCAAACTTTTGTCTAGAAAACATCAAACCTATCATGCAAAAGAAACAATTGACTACAATGAGAATAGGCATTATTGGGCTACTAATAATTAGTGTATTATTTAGTTGTCGAAAAAAAAATATACCTAAAATATTCAATCCTCCAGAAGGCTTTATGTATATACCAGCATCTACAAATGCTATGGTAGGCAACAGTGCAGATAAAGATCCGTACATGCAACCAGATGAAGGCCCAGAACATACGCTTGTTCTAAAAGACTTTTTTTTAAGCAAATATGAGGTAACGGTGGGCGAATTTAAAAAATTTGTAGCTGCAGGTTATAACTACGATACGGTTGCTAATATGCCAACATGGGATAATGGTTTAAAAAGCTGGTTAAGCGATAAGCACCCTATCGTATTTGTAAGTTGGAAAGACGCTGCTTACTACTGTAATTGGTTAAGCGAGTTAGAAGGATTACAACCTTGCTATATGTTTACAGGCATGAAAATAAAATGTGATTTTGATAGAAATGGATACCGATTACCAACCGAAGCAGAATGGGAGTACGCCTGCCGTGCAGGCCAAACTAAACCTTATACTGTAGGCAATCAGGGTAGAGATACGCTTTTACCAACCGAAGCTAATTATGGTAATATTATAGGTACCACAACGCCTGTGGATAGCTATACCCCAAATGGGTTTGGCCTATACAATATGCATGGCAATGTATGGGAGTGGTGTTACGACTTTTACGATTCTGCTTACTACAGTAAACCCGAATCTGGAATCCCAAATGCTACGGGGCCCTCAACAGGAAATACACATGTATTTCGTGGCGGCTGGTGGCACAACAAAGTGCAAGATACACGCTCGGCCAATCGTTATTATGCCGAAGATAATTATCGGGGCTATGATGTCGGATTTAGAGTAGCAAGAAATGCGCAATAAAAATAATATTTGAACTTTAAAATATTCTATATAACTTTGCACTCCTAAAAAACCGATGTTTTAGATATCAAAAGTAACTATTATTTAAATTTTTCATTTATGGCAAGAGTATGTGAGGTAACGGGTAAAATACCCATCGTTGGCAATCGTGTTTCGCATTCAAATAGTAAAACTAAACGTAGATTTTTACCCAACCTGCAAACTAAGCGTTTTTATTTAGCTGAAGAAGAAAAATGGATTACGCTTAAACTATCTACAGAAGGTATACGCACCATTAACAAAAAAGGATTATATATCGTAATAAAGGAAATGCGTGCTAATGGCATAAGCATTTAGTGCGTTATTTTAAATGTTGAATGAAGAAACATAGAGACTACTAATTTACCCATTACTAACAACCAATAACAAATTACCACTCATATGGCAAAAAAAGGCAGTCGAGTTCAAGTAATATTAGAGTGTACAGAACATAAAGCTAGCGGCTTGGCTGGTACCAGCCGTTATATTACTACAAAAAATAAAAAAAATACACCTGAACGTTTAGAGTTAAAAAAACTTAACCCTATTATGAAAAAGGTAACTCTTCATAAAGAAATTAAATAATTAAATTATGGCAAAACAAGCAAAAACCGCCATCAAAACAAAAGATCAAAAGGCAGCCGCGGATGCTAAAAACTTTACTAAAGTAATTAAGGCTGTACGTAGTCCTAAAACGGGTGCATATACTTTTAAAGAAAGCATCCTACATAAAGATAAAATAAAAGAATTTTTAGCTGCAAAATAGCAAACGTAGTTTTTGGGGAAAGTGAATGTTTGCATAATAAGGCTGTTCCAATGTTTATTGGGGCAGCTTTTGTTTTATCTATAACTCCAACCTTTGTTTAGGGCAATAGGGCAAAAAATAAGAAGGTTTTGCATACCAATACATTGCTGCGGAAACATAAACTCGGAGGTATCTCTGGAATGAATAAAAGCCTTATCGAACCTCTTGCTCGGAAGATTCGACTTCGAGCATCTTAAAGAAGGAAGAAGTTTATATAACAAAAATAGTTATACTCCCAGAACTGTGGCTTGCGACATACAGGCCACTCGGCTGCAGATCAGGCTGCGGCTTCTTCTACTCCAATGTCTCACAGCCCATCGGCTTTAGCTCATCCATCATCATAAAAAATATATAGTCGGTTAACAATTTTGTCAGTTTTGGCAAAATTGGAATGTTGTTTGATATGTTTGCAGTTCTAAAAAACAATCTTTATGCAAAAAGGAAGTATACGGGTACAAACAGAAAACATCTTTCCCATCATAAAAAAATTTCTTTACAGCGATCATGAAATTTTTATACGAGAATTAGTAAGTAATGCGGTAGATGCCACACAAAAGCTAAAAACCTTGTCCACATTAGGTGAGGCCAAAGGCGAATTAGGAGATTTACGTATTGATATAACATTAAATAAAGAAGATAAAACGATAACCATTGCCGACCGAGGTGTGGGTATGACACAAGAAGAAGTAGACAAATACATTAACCAAGTGGCTTTTAGTGGGGCAGAAGAATTTGTAAATAAATACAAAGGGCAAAATGAAAATACTATTATTGGACATTTTGGCTTAGGCTTTTACAGCTCTTTCATGGTAAGCAGTAAAGTAGAAATCTACACCAAAAGTTTTAAAGATGAACCTTCTGTATACTGGAGCTGTACTGGATCTCCAGAATATGAACTATATACAATTGAAAAAGCAGATAGAGGAACTAAAATTGTATTACATATTAATGAAGAGAGCAAAGAATTTATAGATGCTGATCGTTTACGCAATATCCTACAAAAATTCTGTCGCTTTTTACCTGTGCCTATTTATTTTGAAGATAAACAGATTAACAACACACAACCTGCTTGGACAAAAAAACCGAGCGATTTAACTACACAAAACTATCAAGATTTTTATAAAGAATTATATCCCTACAACGAACCGCCCTTATTTTGGATTCATTTAAATGTAGACTATCCGTTTAGCCTAACGGGTATTTTATATTTTCCTAAAATAAAACACTCTTACGAAATACAAAAAGATAAAATTAGTTTATATGCTAACCAAGTATTTGTAACTGATGAAGTAAAAGATATTGTACCCGAATTTTTAATGCTATTGCATGGAGTAATCGATTCGCCAGATATTCCACTAAATGTTAGCCGTAGCTATTTACAAGGCGATCCAAACGTAAAAAAAATAAACAACCACATCAGCAAAAAAGTAGCTGATAAATTAGAAGAAATATTTAAAAACGATCGAAAATCATTTGAAGAAAAATGGGAGCATACCGGATTATTTGTGAAATATGGTATGATGACTGATGATAAATTTCTAGAAAAAGCCAATCCTTTCCATATTATGCAGGATGTAAAAGATAATCAATTTTACACCTTAGAAGAATACAAAATCGCTACAGAAACTTTACAAAAAAATAAAGAAGGCAAACAAATCATCCTATATACTACCGATCCTATACACCAAGACAGTTATATACAAGCCGCTGCAGCAAAAGGATATAAGGTAATAAAAATGGAAACCTTAGTAGACGCATCTTTCATGAACCACATGGAAATGAAATGGGAAAATGTACAATTTGTTAGAGTGGATGCAGATATTACAGACAACCTGATTGACAAAACAGAAAGCAATACCAGTGTTTTAAATAAAGAAGAAGAAACACAACTAAAAGAACTGTTTGGTTTGCAAGTGCCTGCATTAAACGTTACAGTTGAAATCAAAGGGCTAAGCCCACAAGCAGCACCCGTTATAGCTACTCGTCCGGAACAAATGCGCCGCATGAAAGATATGGCAGCATCTGGCGGAAGCAGTATGAGTTGGTACGCAAATATGCCCGATGAAGTAACTTTAACAATCAACGGTAATCATCCTATTTATAAAAATATTTTAAGCGAAACGCATAAGGATAAAAAAGAAAAAATGGTGCACAATCTAGCAGATTTAGCCTTGTTATCTCAAGGATTATTAAAAGGTAATACGCTTACTAATTTTATTAACCGTAGTGTGGATTTAATGCAGGATAAGGCGGAGTCGAAAATTATAACGTTATAATTTTTTTGTCCTTTAGATTTGCATTATCAATTTAACATAAAAACATACTACTACTATTACTT
>ERZ795056.6298-NODE-6298-length-11607-cov-6.982081_pt1 | contig 11607 bp, 8 predicted proteins | sample MGYA00375140_ERZ795056 | MGnify/ENA primary metagenome ERZ795056 (study PRJEB30185, sample SAMN05720227) | activated sludge metagenome | isolation source: Anaerobic digester | place: USA | collected 2015-03-09 ...
CATGGTACTTTTTTTGTACCAAATATTTTGTACCAAAAAAATATGGTACAAATTTTCTGGTACAAAAATATTGGCCCGGTGAAGAATGAATCGCTCGATCAGGATTTGATGGATTTCATCCGGATTGGCTAAAAGGAACTGGCTGAGTTTGTCAACATCAGCCGAATAAATCTGCCCTGAGCCCCCTGAATATCCACCGCCCACCTAAACTCCAACACAAAAGGCCATTTCATCTCATTTTTTCAGAGAGGGGGAATTCGCTCTCTAATTTTGAGAAAGTGAAAAAAAACAAAATTGTTCTTCAGGCCTTCGCACATGCCTTTGTGTGGATCATTTTTCTTTCGTTCCCCTTTTTGCTTACCCAGCAGATGCCGCTTCCTCATCATGTGGAGAAACTGCGCATCATGCCGGTTTTTGTCAGCAGCCTGTTTCTCATCCTGGTATTTTACTTCAACTATTTTGTCCTTATACCGAGGCTCCTTTTTAAGAACCGGTACCTGATTTATGCCCTGTGCTGTGCAGGTTGTATTGCGATTAAGTTCCTGGTTCCCATCCTGATCATGTCTTCTTTTCCCAAGCCTCCTCCCATGCCCGATCCCGGCGTTCATTATCCTTTTATGATGGGGTTTGCCTTCACCAATTCAGTGCTGATGTATGTGGTCATATTTCTGGCGTCCATTGGTCTGCGCTTAAACAACCGATGGAAACAGACGGAAAAAGAGCGGTTGCAGTCGGAGATCTCGTCGCTCAAATCGCAAATCAATCCTCATTTTTTGTTTAACACACTCAACAGCATTTACGCCGAGACTTTGGGAAAAGCCGATGCTGCTTCGGAAATGATACTGAAGCTGGCAGAGATTATGCGCTATACAATCACAGAAGCGAACGAGGACAAGGTATCGCTGCAAAAGGAGTTTGACTATGTCACAAACTACATAGAGCTGCAAAAAATACGGCTGGCTTCCAAAGCAAAACTGGAATACGTGGTGAATGGTGATGCAACCGGGCTGCAGATCGCTCCATTTCTGCTTATTCCGTTTATTGAAAACGCGTTCAAATACGGCGTTAACTCGGAGCAAAACAGCTTTATCCGGATTGCTTTAAGTGTAGCAAATCACGATTTGAAACTTTGGGTAACCAATAAAAAGGTAAAGACCGAAAATACGCTGCATGAAACGTTCGGACTTGGCGTCGCAAACACCCGGAAGCGGTTGTCATTATTGTATCCCGACAAAAGCGTGCTGGCCATCAATGAGTCAGAAAATGAGTATTCGGTTTCACTGTTTATCAACTTAGCATGATTACTTCTATTGCCCTGGATGATGAACCGCTGGCCCTGAAAGCCATTGAAAAACTATGCAGATCGGTTGATTTTATTTCACTGGAAAGGACGTTCACTGAGCCGGGTGAGGCCATGAAATACCTGGAAAAATACCCGGTTGACTTATTGTTCCTGGATATAAAAATGCCCTCCGTTTCAGGACTGAATTTTTACAAAGCGGTGAAGCAAAATACGATGGTCATTTTTACGACTGCCTTCAGTGAGTTCGCCGTTGTGAGTTACGAACTCAATGCGATTGACTACCTGCTGAAACCCATTTCTCTGAACCGGTTTAAGCAGGCAACTGAAAAGGCATCCGGCTATTATACATACATCCAAAGCAAAACGCTTGGTGATCCTTACACCCTCTATCTGAGGAGCAACTACAGCCTCGTTAAGATCTGCATTGATGACATCCTGTACATTGAAGGCATTGGTGATTATGCGAAAGTGTTTCTCAAAAACAAGGAAATGATCATTTCCCGGATCAGCATGAAATCGATGATGGAGAAGCTGCCGGGTGACAGGTTCATCAGGGTACACAGGAGTTTCATCGTTGCGTTTGACAATATATCATCTGTGAGGAAAAAAATGATATGTCTCGATGGCATTGAAATACCGCTGGGGAATACGTATGAAGCCGAATTTTTCGGGAAGTACTCCTAAGGTTCTTATAATCAACACATCCGCTGCCTGAACGTTCACCTATGCCGTAACTGACGATCCTGTTGTTTGCCACTTCCGCGTACGCAATCCTGCTTCTGGGCAGCAACAATTGTTACGGACAGGTGAGTGAATTCAGAGAGTACGAATTTAACAAACCGGGCAGTGAATGCTATCTAAAGTACATTGTGTACACCCAGAACAAAGAGTACTCATCGTACAGGCGGCCTTATGTTTTTATTCTTGGCAAACCCGGCGCTTCAGCCATGGAGACCTTTTCATCAGATTCTCTGAAAGACCTGCCGGGATATTACAACCACATGTTTGTGTATGTTCCGAATAAAGGAAAGACAGCAAGCCAGAAACTCTATTGCTTTGAGGCATTGGCCAGCCTGCTTACATCGCATTTTCAGTTTGGCAAGGCCAATATTTTTCTTTCCATTCATGATGAGACCATCAGTGAGTTGGATATCAAAACGGCCTCCCTCCAATACACGTTTAAAAATGTACGCTATGCAGATGCCCCGCCTTCAAAAAACATGACGGTTTTCAGGGAGAATTCGGCCGCTTATAATTCTGAGCTGCAGTCGGATGAAGACAGTCTGGGAACCTTTTATTATGAGGAAGAAGAAAAGGTGGAGTCCAGTTTTGGAGCGCATCCACTTTCAACCAAAACGTATTTTGGTCCTCCTAAATCGTTTAAATATACCCTTTCCGGTATGGTGCAGGACAAATCAACGGGTGAAGCACTGCCATTTGCCGGGGTCTTACTTAAAGGAACACGCAATGGTGTAACCACCAATGCCGACGGGTATTTCACACTCACAAAAATCGCAACCGATACAAGCGTTCTTTTGGTGTCCTACGTAGGTTACATCACGGCTCCCATTCACCTGTCGCCATTCCTGCCGAAAACCAATTTTGTTATTCAGCTCACACCAGCCGGTAATACCATGAAAGCAGTGACCGTCACCGCTGCCCGGGGCGATGTGATGCTCATGAAGAAGGAAGAAATCAGTGTGATCAAAATGACACCCAAACATATTGCGAAGCTTCCCAACATTGGCGAGAAAGACGTGATGCGTTCATTCCAACTCATGCCGGGTGTAAGTGCATCGCAGGAATCTTCATCGGGACTGTATGTGAGGGGCGGAACGCCGGACCAAAACCTGGTTCTGTTTGATGGCTTCACCGTGTATCATGTGGATCACTTGTATGGATTTTTCAGTGCCTTCAATGCGAATGCGGTGAAAGACATTCAATTGTACAAGGGCGGTTTTGAATCGAAGTTTGGGGGAAGGCTATCGAGTGTGACCGAGATTACCGGGAAAGACGGGAACCAGAAAGCAGTGAACTTTGGTGGTGATATAAGTTTACTGAGTGCGAATGCCTGGGCGGAAATTCCGATTGGAGACAAGTTCTCGTCCGTCATTGCCGTTCGCCGGTCTTACAAAGGTCCTATCTACAACAAGCTGTTTGAAAAATACAGCAAGAGCAGTTCGGCAACCACTCCCACCCAGCAGGGAGGACCTGGCGGAAGACGGTTTATGCAGGAAGCAGAGGTGACCTCTTATTTCTATGATCTAAACGGAAAATTCACCTACCGCCCGACTCAGAAGGACATCGTTACGCTTAGCTTTTTTAACTCATCCGATAAGCTGGACAACAGCATAGACAATTCCAATTTACCATCGTTTGGAGGAAACCTAAACTCAAGCCTGAGTATGAGCTCAACCGATTTAACCCAGTATGGAAACATCGGAAGCAGTTTAAAATGGTCACGGAAGTGGAACGATAAATTCTACAACAATACGATTCTCAGCTTTTCAAATTTTTACAGCAACCGTGACCGTTCCACAGAGCGATCAACCACAAATGCCAGCGGCGAAACAACCACAAACAAAAACGGGCTTCTTGAAAACAACAACCTGAAAGATTTCAGTTTCAAATCAGATTACCAGTATGATGTTTCGTCTTTCAGCCAGTTGCAGTTTGGCACCTTTAGTACGTATTACAACATACATTATGCCTATTCTCAAAACGACACCACGACCATCATCGATAAGAAAAACAAAGCCACTTTATCGGGTGCTTACCTGCAAAACAAATTCAAATTCTTCAACGACCGGCTGGTCTTCCTCCCCGGAATCAGGACCAACTATTTTGGCAGTACCAGACAATTTTATCACGAACCAAGGGCCTCGCTTAGCTACAGTTTAACAGACAGGATTACCTTAAAGGCTGCTACGGGAAAGTACCACCAGTTCGCCAATGTGATCACCCGTGAAGACATTCTTTCAGGCAGCAAACAATTCTGGCTGCTTTCGGATGATAAGAGTATACCGGTGAGTTCCGCAGACCATTACATTGCAGGAGTTTCGTACGAAAGTTCCAATTATCTATTCAGTGCAGAGGCTTATTACAAGGAAGTAAAAAATCTGACCGAATATTCGCTTCGTTTCAATCCCAGTCCAACAGGGGTGAGTTATGAAGAGAACTTTTTTACCGGCTATGGTTATGCACGTGGAATTGAATTCCTGGCGCAAAAGAAAACCGGCAAGTTTGATGGTTGGGTAAGCTATACCCTTGGCCAGGCCCGGAATCATTTCAATGTGTATTCGGATACATACTATCCTGCAAACCAGGACGTCACCCATGAATTTAAAGCGGTTTTGCTTTACAACTGGAAGCGATGGGATTTCTCTGCTACCTGGATTTATGCCACCGGTCGTCCATATACGGCTCCGTCGGGTGCATACACGATCACTCTGTTGGATGGCAGTACTCAGGATTTCTACACAGTCACAGACAAAAACGGGCTACGGTTGCCCGACTATCATCGGGCCGATGTTTCATTGAACTTCAAGCTCCTTGCAGGTACAAGTGGCAGCAAAAAGAGAAGAGAAATTGGCTACCTGGGCTTCTCCATATTTAACCTGTACAACCACACCAATGTCTGGTACAAGACATATTCGATTGAACAAGGCTCGCTGATTGAGACCAATGTGAATTACACGGGAATTACACCCAACCTTACCCTTTCCTTAAAACTCAGATAGACATGAAGATAAAACACCTCAGGCAAATTTTTCCAGTTGTGCTGCTGATTATTTCTTCCTGCAGCAAAGATGAAATGTCCGGATTTACCGATACCCCCATCATTGAGTCATACCTGAAACCCGGTGATTATCTGAATGTCAGGATCAGGAAGCAGACGGCATTTTCATCGGTTGATTCCACTTCGGATGTTAATGTTGATAACCTTGCCGTTACCGTGACGCTGAATGGTACCACACGATCTCTGAAACCATTGGGCAATGGAAAATATATTGACAGTTCCATCCGGGTTTCCGGAAACGATCGCTACACCCTTTCCTTTCCGTACAATTCGAAACATGTGCAGGCATACACCTATATCCCTTCCAAGCCGTCCAACCTTACACTTTCTGCCACAGAATTATCGATTGAACAGGTGACAATCGGAATAGGACCGCCATCCGGAAATATGGCTTCGCCCGTTACAATATCCTGGAGCAATCCCGACAATTCGTATTACCTGCTGGTGGTAGAAAATATGGAAGGTACTCTGAGTGCGATTCGCAGTTTTGGAAATGGAACCCCACCTTCCAACCTTTTTCGGAAACAACCAACCAATTTGTCGAGTGCCGAAATCAGGCCGATGGAATTTCAATACTACGGCCGCCATCGCATCATTATTTATCATGTACTCCCCGATTATGCAGCCCTTTATAATCAAAGCAGTACCAGTTCCCAGAACCTGGCCAATCCCTCCACCAGCATCACCAATGGCTATGGGATTTTCACAGGACTTAATTCGGATACCCTCATGATCAACGTGAAGAAAGGTTGAGCTTTATGGCAGCGTTTTATCAGATTCCGGTGGGGAATAAATGGAGCTCACAGACCACTTGTTCGTAGTATCCTTCGGAACACTACGCACAAGTGGAACTTCCGTTCAGCTAACCGTGATGGATGTTCAGGGCAGGCAAGTCCTCGCCCATGAAAAATATGGAAAATCCAATGTGCTTGATTTGAGTTCCTTTCCGGAAGGAATGTACCTCATGAACCTTAAAGGCAAGGAAATAAACGCAACCTTCCGGGTTTTGAGGTGAGCTTATTCGGGGGCCTGGTCCAAACTTATTCAGTCGGATTTGTATACCTGGGAAATAACCAGTAAGGTCATGTTACCAGGCCTTCATTGGGATATGAGAATTTGGTAGGATTACAGAGGAGAAGTATCGTTAGAGTTTGGCTAATGGTATGGCTACCTTGACAGCTTGGCAAGCCGAAGGCATGTTGTAAACCTACTTTTTATTCAAAGTGGGTTGTGGCCTGCGGAATACTACGTACAAGTGGGGTTGTTATGATCTCTTTTAAAAGGGGATCTTAGAATTTTGAACTTCAAAAAATGGATCAACTAAAGAAGATGAAGAATTTAAGAAATCTATATTTTTCAAAACTTCATTCTCTTCATTTCGAATTCTTTTTTCATGAAGTTCAAAAAAATCTTTCCAATCAGAGGCTCTGTTGGCTTTCGGACCAACAATTATTCGGTTCAAAAAAGGAACCACTGGGAACATATCTTCGACGTATGCCCTAGGGTCATTAGAAGCAAGAAAGGAATCGTCCACTTTTAGTAAGGGACCAAATTGACCTTTACCCCCGTTCCATACCAGTCTTATCTCCTTCTCATAATTAAATTCATTAGATTTAATTAAATGTGATACTTTCAAAATCTCCTTGAAGACATACTCCTTTAATTTTTGGGGAATTTTTTTCCCATTTGGGTTTAAGATTTTGTCGACTATAGATATTAGGGGTGTAAGTCTTTTTTGCCCTTCTTGGTTCAAATAGATGACTCGAAAAAACTCACCTTTTTCTGGTTTAATTTCCATAGTTTGAGGCAACTTGTCAATACTGGGATTGCTAGGATTGGATACTAAAGGTCTGCTGTAATTAGGATTAAATCTTGTAGCAGATATCTCAGGTCTAAATAAAAGACTACAACCACCACCTTCTGTTCCATTGAAATCTCTTCCATAAAGCCTCCAAAGCAAAAGGTTATCAGAATGGTCTGTCATCTGGTCAGTCTCAAGAAAACTGACTACAAATCCTCTATATCCAGAATACTTCTTATAATCTTCAAACTCATCCATTAAGCTAGTTGGTCCACCATTTGAAATGAATGCATCGATATTTTTTAGAAAGGCTTTCCCTTCCTCTGGATCATTCATTGTATGAGTCCCATAGGCCCTAAGAAAGGTTTGCGAACTCAAAAATGAATGATTTTCCACTAGAGTTTTTGCGACCGGAAGCTTAGTATAATGAATTAGATCTTTCGGCTCGGTCAGTCGTTGGCTTTTTAAAATGCTTTCTAATTCAAGGTCAAATTTTAGCTTTTCTTCCAGAAGCCCCTCATTTTCAAATGCCAATTTAGAGTCTATATTCCAATCGCATTCATCTACCCAATCATTAAAGCCAATGGCCTGGTAGTCTCTTTTAGCCTCCTCCCATCTTCGCTCGGATTTGAGAAGATTTGCCCTTACTTTCAATGGATAAAAATTTTGTCCGGTTAGATCTACAGATTTGTTAATCAAAGACCAAGCCTCATCCTTTTCGCCTTCGTCAAAAAGTAAAATCCCCAAATTGGATAACGCAATTGGGTGATTAGGTAGTTTGGCATAAATATCTTTCGCTTTACTCTTATTTAATGTTATATCATACAGATTATCCCCAAGATTAGATAGAGCAGCAGCTAGATTGACTTGGGCATTTTCCTTTGGAATTCCAGTAAGATTTTCAATAGCTCTTAGGTTGGCGTCGACACTTAATTTGTGATATCTCAACTCAGAAAATATTAAAGCTAAATTATAACAACCCATACCGACTTCTCGATTAGTCAAATTTGGCCATTGTAGAATCGAAAACAAGATTTTGGATGCGGCCCCAAATTCCTTCAAGCTATATAATACAGCTGCTTTGTCAAGAAAAGGTTCAGGATTAGATTGAAGTTTGTAACCATTCGTCGCTTCAAAATCTAGAATAGCCTCCCTGGGATACCCCAATTTGAGTCTTGCGGCCCCTCTTAGTCTTAGGACATCATCAATATTTCTAGGAGGTCTTTGAAAACTGACTATGCCATTTCGTTGGCTTTTTTTGGTTTCCTCAAGGCTTTCGCGAACAACATTAGTAGTAATTGCTTCTTGTTCAACCAATAAGGTATCTCTCAAGCCACTAAACATAAAACTGTCATTAAAATCAGGGTTAATATGAATTAAGGTAGTTGAAAAGCTTATAATATTTTCCCAATCCTCTTGCCACCTGTAAATCTGAATACTAGCCCACAAAAGGTTTATGTTGGTAGGATCTAGGGCCAATCCTCGCTCAAAGTCATGAAGTGCTTTTTGAAAATACATTGGATCATCATGCCCCAAATCTGAGTAACACAAGCCTCTGAATAAAAATCCATCTTTTCTTAGAATTGGTTCTGTCGTCCTTTCAATGAAATCGTTGAAGTACTTAATAGCTTTTTCATATTTCCCAGATTTGAATAAGGCTCTGCCATTCATGAAAAGTGCTCTTTCATTCCTGGTTCGTCTATAATAAGTTTCAAAGCTTACAGATGCCCTTGGCGGGTTATTTAGCTCAAGATTTGCCTTCCCAACAAGAAGCTGAATACCAGCTGGCTCGAAAGTTTCACTAAATTCCTGATCAAGTTTTCCCCATCTTCCATTCAAATAGTGATCAACTGCCCTATGATAATCTTTGGTGGTTGAAGGCGCCAATTCACCTGCCATTTTATTATAGTAAATTTTAAGCTCCTCATCTCCAAGTGCTTCATGAATGGAATAAATTAATACACAAAGCTCATAGTCTGTTTTACCACTAGCATTTTCCTGATAACAAGCTAAGGCTGATTTGAATTTATCTTCCTTGATGTAATCCTCTATTTTCCTTTTCAACTCACTCAATTCCATGATGTATCAATTCGATATTAATAAATTAACAATAGATGCTTGAAATAGCTCTCGCACCTTTATCCACAAAACCTCCCTTCACCCCCTTGGCATTCTAAGTTCGTCGAGTAATTGGAAAACTCTTCGAACAAGAGTCATACTTTAATCTTCTCTTGTGATGGGAATCTCATTTTATTTTCTCAATTAGCCCTTTCAAGCCTCCTATTCAAATAATAAATAGCGACACCACAATAAGCTTTAAGTCTACCACCAGATTTATCCTTCCATTGATCCAATATTTTTTGAAGCTGGATTTTGTTACGGTCGCCGTCCTTAGTAGCTAAGCCCTGGGTGACAGCCTCCCAGATTTTGGCCCGATCATTTTTCAGACGTGAGGCATTAAGGTTCAGAACTTCAATGTCTTCTGTAAAATCCTCATCTCCTTTTATTTCCCCGTTAGCTAAATACCGCACCAGATGGTTCATGTCATGTTGAGGATTGGAAGGGTTAAAATGTAAATCACGTTTCCCAATCAAATCGTATTTTGATTTAGCTGTATCGCAATGGGTTTCGCTGTTGGAGTTTCCCAGGCATACAGCAAGCATGTTTTTGTACACTAAATCTTCCGAAGAATATTTCTTTTGGGAGTGCCAATGTTCGATTTTGGTCTTCAGAGGATCGTCCTCAAGGGAGACCATACAATAAGCACAAAGGAAACCTTGCTCTTTTAGTAAATTGGTTCGAATCTCTTTTTTAGTTTCTGTAAATCCAGGTCCATCGAATTTGGCTTTAGAAGTACTTTTATATTTAATCAACGTCCCGGGTTGAGAATATTTGGAAATATTAATCATGCGAATCAGCTCTCATAATTCCCATCAAAGCTTCTGCTTTGCGCAATTCAGGCGTCCAACCATTGACTTTGGCTTTCAAATCGTTGAGTAGTTTTTCGGCCACAGTCCATTTCTCTTTATCGATCAGATCATATAAGTCCGAAGTCATTTGCGCTACTTCTTCTTCAAGAATGCCAGCCTCCATAATTTCCTCCAGTATTTCATTCGTTGTAAGGCCAAGAGATTGATCCGGGGTTTTCCAGGAAATGGTTCCATCGTCGTTTCGATACAGCAACCGGATACACTCATGAGGCAGTTCGCCAATGGCCTGTGGGGAGTGGGTGGAGAGTATAAACTGGCAGTTGGGAAAAACACGGCGTAGGTTTCCAATCAGTTCCCGTTGCCATTTGGGGTGAAGGTGGAGCTCGATTTCATCAATAAGCACGATTCCTTCTCCTTCCAACGGGTTTTCAGGAATTGGATTTGCGATAGCTAGTCTTCTGGCAAGGTCGCCCACGAGAGCAAGTGTGCATTTTTCACCATCAGATAATTGTTGAATTTCAAGTGTCTTGCCCAATTTTGTAATTGTCATCCTCAGCGGGTTGCGCCTGACTTTGAGCTCGGTGAAGCTTGGCATAAAAATGGAAATGGCCCGTCGAACTGCCTCCAATTGCTTATCTGCCTTAAGCTTCACTTTTCTTGAAGCCGCTTGTTCTAACTGAGCAATTTTTGTTTCATTCTCCAGATCCTCACGGTTTCGAAACCATTCAAAAAAACTTCGGAAGTTTACACCCGAACTAAGAGCTCCGTCGTATGCTTCAAGAAGATCAAATTCATGTTTTTTACGGATTCTAATGGGAATATCTAATACTGTTCTCCCAACAGGATAAAAGACAAAAAGAGGAATACTAATTTGCTCATTTTCTTTAATCCTTTCTTTCAATTTATTTAGATATGCAATTCCAGTCAGATTCGACTTTAAAGGAAGGACCGGCGGTTTTATCCTTGTCCATCCAAATTCTCTATTGGTCTGGATTACGACCTTTACCTGCTTGCCTTTATGCAACACATCCTTTTCAGAGAAGGTTTTAAGACCAGCTTTCGATAATGAAATTCGCCTTGCTATTGAAGATAGTGGAATTGTGATAGCATCGAGGCACGTCGTTTTACCGGCTCCATTCACACCTACAAAAAGCGTAACTTCCGGATGTAGGTCGATGGAGGCATGTTCAAAGCCCCGGAAATTCGTCAACTCAAGCCTGGTAAGTTTCATATTGCAATATTAAGAAAACAAACCTCAGTTGAGAATACCGAAATTTAAAAGCTTAACCACGCTTAATTCGATTAATGGTAAGAATTCCAGCCGCTTTTAATAATCATATGCCTTAGGATAATGGATTTACGAAGTTGTTTCTTCCTTAGGTGTCAGAAAATGACAAACCATTCACCATTCGTTCTCCTTCCTACCCCTCCTTCCAAAAAGCACCAAAGCCCCCATCTACCTCACCCCCAGAAAATCCATACCCGCAACCCACATCCCAACCTGCCCAGCCATTCCGGTCATGCGGAGGCGCATGAACCGGATTCGTTTGAAGTCTGAAATCGTACCGGTTGCGACACCAAAATTCTGGTGATTAGGGTCCTGGTTCGGAATCCGGTAATGGTACCAACTGACCCCGCCGACTAAGTGGCCTCAAACCAAAGAGGAATAACAGAAGAGGAATACACTCTGCCAACCCCCTGCCTCATTTCCATCGCCCCGTTTTGTACCACGTTTTTTGTACCAAAATAAAATGGTACAAATTTTATGGTACTT
>ERZ795056.6300-NODE-6300-length-11606-cov-21.034542_pt1 | contig 11606 bp, 5 predicted proteins | sample MGYA00375140_ERZ795056 | MGnify/ENA primary metagenome ERZ795056 (study PRJEB30185, sample SAMN05720227) | activated sludge metagenome | isolation source: Anaerobic digester | place: USA | collected 2015-03-09 ...
CGTCCCGCCATTCCGTCGAAGCTGGACCACTTCCGTTCCCCTTTTATGGCCATGCAGCGCTGGGATCAGCTGGGGCCCTAAGTGTAAAGGGCCAGGGGCGCGTTTCCCAGCTTGAGCCTGCGTAGTACTGCCATTGGGCTGGACCTGCGCTACACTGCCTAGAAAATCACAGTTAAGCTGATCAGCAACACACAGTAGGAAGGGGTGAGCGATGCAGTCGCTCCGTATTGAAGAGCCAGAGTGGTTTAACGTACTCGGTGGACCCCCACCGGGAGAGATTGTCCTACGCGATATCGTGCTGTCCCTGGTGCTGCCGGCGGTGGGCCTGCTGATTTCACCGTGGCTTTCTGGGCAGCTGCGATTCCTGTGCGTCTTTTTGCCGCTGCTGACCGCAGTGCCGATGTTTTTCTTGCTGCAGCACTTCTGGCATCGCTCGCAGCAGATCCGCATCATCGGCAGCGTCCTAGAGCACCGCGACGGCGAGCGGGTCCAGCAAGTCGGTCTGAACCGCGCGGTACTATCGACCGCCAGCGCGCCGCCCGCCAAGCTGGTGCTGATGCTCGACGACGGACGCAGCTGCATCAGCATTGCCAGGAAGGCCTCCCTGCGCGAGCTGTCGGACTTGCCGCCCAGCGTCGGCCCCTACCTCGAGCTGTCCGAGGAAGACTTCGAGGCCATCGCCCGCGCCGCGCACCGCTCCTACCCGCAAGCCTAAGCACTGCGCGCCCCACCAGCTTCGTGTCCGCCGCCGCACACTCCACATAAAGTCGCCCCGTCCGTGCTGCATCAACCGATGCGCGCAGGTAGGTGACAGCTTGACGACAAAAAAGCTAAGGTGCGCGCATGTTTACTCGCTCCCGCCTTGCTTCATCTATGTCGCTGGCGGCGCTACTTACGGCGCTTTGGTTTGGCCCCGTGACAGCGCATGCAGCGGCAGATCCTGCTGCCGAAGCCAAAGCCAAAGCGGCCTACTCTCGGGGCTCTGAGCTTTACCAGAGCAAGCGCTTTTCTGAAGCTGCTGCACAGTTTTCCGAAGGCTATGCACTAAAGCCGCACCCTGCGTTCTTGTTCAACATGGCGCTGGCCTATCGGGCTCTTGGCGATCATCAGAAGGCGCTCGACAGCTATAAGGCCTACTTGGCTGCAGCACCAGATGCCAAAGACCGAGGTGCGGTACAGACCGCGATCGCAGAGCAAGAGCAGCTCCTCGCCGCCACCCAGCGTCGACGGCCCGCAGCATCGCCCGCGCTGGTGGTTGCTCCGGCCCCGACCGCGCCCACCCACGCAGCAGGCACGGAGTCGCGACCGTTTTACAAGAAGTGGTGGTTCTGGACCGCTACTGGTGCTGCTGTTGCTGCCGTCGGTATCGGCCTGGGCGTTGGCCTCACGCAGTCGCCCACCACGGCACCTTATCGAGAGGTCACCTTCTAATGAACTTTCCCACCAAGCCACAGCTGACCCGCGCACCGCGACGGGCTCAGCTCTCGCTGCTCAGCCTCTCGCTGCTCGCGTTGTCGGGCGCTAGTCTGACCAGCTGTCGGCAGCGCGGCGTCTGCGATGATGTCGTTGGCAGCTGCCTCGCCCTACAAGTCACTGGCCCCGGCCCCTTTGCCGAGCTGCGCACGACGCTAGAGCTAGACACGGGCAGCAGTCGCTCCGGTATTACCCAGGGCGATGTGCAGCTACCTCTGACCTTGCGCGTGGTGCCACCAGCAGGCGTGCTCAGCGACTCGGTCCGAGCGGTCGCAGTAGCCGGTGTGCAAGCCGGAAATGTCACGGCCAGCGGTCGCACCGATCCCACATTCAGCTGGCCCGATGGAGAGCACATCGAAGCCGCGTTGGTTCTCAGCGGCCAGGATCAGCCTCCGACCGACGGTGGAGTACCGACCGATCTGCCTGATATGACGATGCCTCCAGGTGACATGGCGATGCCTCCAGGCGACATGGCGATGCCACTACCACCGACGCTAAAATGGACTGCTGAGACCAACACCGGCGGTCGCCAAGAGCTCTACGACGTGTGGACTGGTAGCGGTACCCAGGCCTGGGCAGTTGGACAAGGCGGCACAATCCTATCGCGCCAGGCCACCGGCAACTGGACCACCGAGAGCGCCGGTACCACCCAAGATCTGTACAGCATCTATGGACTTAGCGGCAGCAGCGTCTGGGCCACCGGCGCCAATCCCGGCGCGTGGCGTCGCGACAACGGCACCGGCAAGTGGGCCGAAGACCGCATGGGCCTGGCACTGACGCCGCAAGCCTCGGTCTGGAGCGTCACCACCGGAGCCACCCCCGGCGAGCTCTGGGCAGGCAGCAACGATGGCAAGGTCTGGCAGCGCACCGGAGCAGCAAACACCAACGGCACCTGGGTAGCTGAGCAGGCGCTGCCCGCTGGCAATATCGTCTACAGCGTCGCCTACGCCGACGGCGTCGTATTCGCTGTCGGAGAGCGCGGCTACGTTGCAGTACGCACCGGTACCAAGTGGAGCACGCCCTATCAGTACTCGGCACTGGCTGGCAGCACGATGGGTCGCAGCGACGCACTGTACGGCGTGTGGGCCGCAGACAAGAACACCGCCTTTGCCGTCGGCAGCCATGGCCTCCTCGTCCGCTACAGCAGCGGCATCTGGCAGACCATGCCGCAAAAAATCGACGACCAAGCCAACGAGCTAAACGGCATCTGGGGCACCAGCGCCAGCCGCATCTGGGCTGTTGGGTATAACGGACTCATCATCCGCGTCGATGGCACCACCGCCAACGTGCTGCGCCGCGATACGTCCCAGAACCTGTTTGGCATCTTTGGCCGCAGCGAGTCCGACATCTTCGCAGTCGGCGTCGGCACCGGTGGCCAGAGCTTGATCTTACACGGCACGCCATAAACGAAAAAAGCAGCGCGGGCCATAGATGCCTGCGCTGCTTTGAATCGGTTGCGACGCGTCGAAACGATGCGAGAGCCAGCTACCTAGCGCAGCAGCACGAAGGCCAGCAGACCCAGCGCTGTCGCCAAAAACAATCCCAGATAAACCCATGGCATCACGGAGCGCGGCGCAGGCTGCGACGGCGGACGGTTCGCGCCCGAGGTCAAGGCCGGTGCACCACCAGAGTTTGGGGACTGTACCGCCAGCTGAGCGGGCGCCGTCGATGTGGCAGCGGCGCCTGTGCCAATGCCACCATTGGCGGTGGGCCCAGAAGACTTCGGCGGAATCGTCGAGCCAAAGCCTTGCGGGCCTCCGGTCGGCGTGCTGCCCGGCGGCGTCTTGCTAGCCGTTGGCGTGCGATTGGTCGGGGAGACTGCCGATGCAGCAGGCGTCAGCGGATTCCCAGTCCCCGTCGAGCTTACCGGCGGAATTGAGGCCCCAGTGGTGCGCTGCTTCATCTTGCTGCCAGCATCGCCGGCTGCCGCAATCTCGCGCATCGTGGCTTCGTAGACCGGATCCCCGAAGACCTTTTTGGCGTTCTTTAGAAACGCAAAATAGGACTCTTCCAGATCATCAAAGTCCATCGGCCCGTCGCACTCGTCGCAGCGGCAGGTCGGTGCGGTGCTAATCGGCACCAGTTGCAGCAGATCCCGAGTCTCTAGCCGCAGCAGCTTTTCCTTCTCGCACCGAGGACAATAGTACGGCGCGTAGAAGCTCTTGACGATGCCGCCAGCGGTAAAGTTATGCACCAGGTTGATCTGCGCGACGATGGCCGGCGAGCAGCTGACAAACACCGGCTTGGCACCGTTTTTTTCGATGCGTCCCAGCCAGTTTACCCAGTCGCGCACCCCGCAAGAGTTGATACGGTCGATGTCCGACAGGTCGAGCACCAACGGCCCGCCACTGAGCTTGGCCTCCAGCGAGGTCAGCTCGTTGTCTTCGTCGACCACTCCACCCAGCTTAAGGTTTGCCACGCCTTCGCGGGACGTTAGCTCGGAGCTAAACTTCGCGCCCATGTTCAATCCGCCCTTTGGGGCCGCCCTTCGGGGAGAGTGACCACCTTATTCAATTGAGAGAATACCTTTTGCTTTGACGCGATTACAAGCGCGTTGTGCCGGTCGGGCCTGTATATTAATCGGCGTCTAGCGCGGCGGTCAGTTCATGATAGCTGCTTGAGAGGTAGTACCTCGCCAGCTCGGCCCCTCCCGTGACCTGTCCTAGTAAGATGCCACTCGCCCCTTTTTTGCCGATTGCCGAAGCTGCGACTTGCGATTCTGGGCCTTTGGCGAGCGTCAGCCAGTCCTCTGCCAAATCCTGCCCTGCACTCTCACTAGCACCTCGGTCTACATTAGAGCCGGTGTCGGCCTCGACCAGCTCGAGCTCCTCGCCTTGCGCCCGGGCCATGGTGCGAATGGTAGCAGCGATGTCATCCGCTGCGACCAGGCCCGCCCGGTCCGCGCACAGCGGCAGCACCTGCAGAAATTCGTGTACCGAGAGCAAAGCGCGCGGCTCGCTCGCACTGGCTGGCTGACTGGCTGAAGCAGCAATGGCCTGCGCCTGGGCTTGTAGCTGCCCCAAAACCCCCAGCACGGCCTGCTGCGAGGACTCGGGCAGCTGAAGCAGGAACTCTTGCGAGGCTGGGTCAAGCTGGCCCGGGTTGGTGGTTAGGGACAGTAGCAGCCGCACCAGCCGCTCGGTCTCGCTCTCGGTCAGGCGCAGCAGCGGGGCATAGCCGCCACGCACTGGCTCCAGCGCGCGACCTAAGAGATAGCGCTGCTCAGCCTCTGAACGGGACAGTGCCGTCAGGTCCAAGACCACCACGGGCCGCTGTCCCGGAGCAGGAGCCTCCAGGCTCAGCACATAGCCGTGCAGGTCCTTGGCAAAGTACACATCCACGGCGGTATCAAACAGCTGCGTCATCTCGGCCAGCGTCTTTTGGAAGCGCTCATCGGCCACCCGACTGGCTGGCTGCGTCTCGATCGGCAGCGGCCACGGCGTTGGGAACAGGCGCTGCAGCCCTTCCCGCAGCGCGCCGACCAGCTCTAGCAGCTGCGACTGCACCAGCGCTTTGGGTAGCAGCCACTGCTGCCGTAGCTCGGCTGAGAGCGTACGCCGCTTACGCGTCCCTGCGCCCCCGGTCTTGCCGCGCTGGCCGTATCCAAGCAGTGACTCTAGCGCCAGCACCCGCTCGGCTTGCGGCAGCAGACCCTGCACCGCATAAGCCTCGCTGAGCAGCGGATACGCAGGAGCTTGTCGCAGATCACGCTGCAGCACCGGCGCCAGCTCGACAATCGACTGTCGAGGATCACGAAGCTGATGCAGCAGCAGGTCCGCCAGCGCAATCCGATCGTCTAGCGTCTCCCAAGCGACCAGCGTGATGGGCTGGCCGGTTTCGCTCAGGCCCATGTTGCCTGGAGCCTCGGTGCCGACATGGCGCGTACACAGCTCAATCACCTGACGATAGGCCTGCGCAGCCTGCGCTGGGTCGATTCCCGCCAGCAAATACGCGATTCCTCGACGAAGCAACAGCTCAGCCTGATAGGCCGCCTGCACATCTAGGCCCCGCTTTTGCTCAAGCTGCGTCAAGGCATCGCGCATCAGCAGCTCGGCTTGACCGCGATCGCCGCCTTGCGCCGCACGCTTGGCCAGCGCCAGAACCGGCAGTGCAAAGGTCGGGTCCAGATCAACTGCGCGACGGAAAGTTCGCTGGGCCGCCGCCGCATCGCCCTGCGCGTCCAGGATCCGTCCTAGATAGTCGAAGTAGCGCGCCAGCTCCACCGGCGGAGCCCCACCGGCTCCCGAGGACTCGCCCGCCCGCAGCTCCTGTCGCGGCGAAGTCGTGTGCGGCATCGGCTGCGTCGCCAGCTCAATCAGACCTTCAATCTCTCCGCGTGCATCCGAGAAGCGCCCCAGGCGGAATAGCTCCTGCGACAGACGATAGCGCGCGCTGCGCCACACCGAGCCGGGCACCGTACTTTGACCACCAGCGCGCGCCTCCTCGGCACACACCGCACGCAGCGCGACGACCGCCTTGTCGGCATCCATCATCGACTCGCTATACAGCTCGGCCAGACGCAGCTGCGCCATGACCAGCTGCGGCAGCAGCGCAAGCGGCTCACTGGAGTCGTGACAGTGCTTGATAAACGCCTCAATGACCGACCGCGACAAGGCAAAGTTGCGTAGTCGCTCGTGCAGCATCGCCTGGGCTTCGACGGGCAAGAAGTCGTCTGGCGACAGCTTCACCGCTTCAGTCAGCAGCGCATCGGCAGCATCTACGTCCGCCGACCGCTCCGCCAAAGAAGCCTGCGCAATCAGCAGCAGCGACAGGCAGCGATGCAGCGAACGGCGACGATACTGCTTGTCCAGCTCGCGACAGATGGGCGCAAAGTCGTAGCCGCTGTTGCGCACCCGACACAGCACCGCCAGCGTCTCCAGCGCCGAGATATTCTCGGGCCAGATCTCCAGCGCCGTCACTACGCTCTCGCAGGCGACGCGCAGATTGCCCAGCCGCTGCGCAACGATGGCGCGCCGACTTTGGAAGGCGCTGCGCTCGCTCGGCTCACCCTCGCGATTGGCCTTGGCCAGCAGCACCTGACCAGCGGCAAACGCACGCTGCCAGTCTTCACGCTGAAAATAGATCTGAAACAGCGCCCGATTCGCCGGCAGACAGTCTTTATCGACGGCCAGCGCATTCTCGTAATACTGAATCGCGCGGTCGGCGTTCTTGAGCTTGTCCAGGTACAGCTGACCGATGTGCGCCAAGATACCCGCGCGCTCTTTGTCCTCGGTCCACAGCTTGGCTTCCAGCTCTAGCGTCTGGGTAACGCGCGTCCAGTCCTCGCGGCGGATGTAGATGTCGCGCAAGCTGTGCAGCGCCGGTAGACACGCCGCCGAGCTGCGCACCGCCGCCTCGTAGTAGCGAATGGCCTCGTCTTCTTTGCCAAACTTCGCCTCGGTCACCGAGCCGCACTTAAAGTACAGAAGCGCCTTCTGCGCCCGATCCGTCACCAGCCGAATCTGCTTGCGGGTGACGTCAATCAGCTCGGCCCAGCGCTCGTTGGCTTCAAACAGGCGCGCCATCGCATCCAGCGCTTCGCGGTGCGTTGGCTGCTGCTCGACGACGTGCCGATAGGCGGTAATGGCGCGGTCGTGATCCCGCAGACCCTCTTCGCACAGAAGACCGATGCGCATATTCAGCGCAATGATCTGCTGCTCATCCAGCGACAGCGCCACTCGCGTCGAAAGCAGGCCAATCAGCTTTTCGTAGTCGCGAATCCGATCGTAGTGAACTTCCAGCGAGTCCAGCGCCTCGCTATCCGTCGGATCTACTGCATGTAGCTTTTCAAAAAAGCGCACCGCCTCGGCGACATCGCGCAGCTTGGCCGTCGCGACCCGCGCACCTCGGCGCAAGATTTCAACCCGCTTGCCGTCGTCACGCACCAGCTGCGCACGCCGCTCATAGGCCGAGAGCAGCTCTTTCCACTGATTGCGGCTGGCGTAGATCCGCTCCAGCGTCGCCTGCGTGGTGTCATTCTCGGCATCCGACTCCAGCGCGCGGGTGTAGCTGGTCACGGCATCGTCAAGCTGCTGCAGATACTGAAGCTGCACCTGTCCCCGACGCAGATGCAGGTCTGCAGGACGATACGAGCGACTCTTCTGCGTCTCGATTAAGCGCAGCGCCGCCTCGTACATACGCAGCGCTTCCTGCCACTGCTCGCGGCGATAGCACAGCCGCTCATACGCGGTAAACGCCAGGCGATTGGCGGGGTCCAGGTAAAACGCCTGACCGATTAGCTTGTACGCCTCGCTCTGGTCCCCTTGCTTCTCGGTCAGCTCGCCCAGTTGAAACAGCAGCTTCGAGCGCTCCACCGGCTCATGCGTGGTCTCGAGCAGCCGCGCCAGCGTGCGGCGCAGGTCATCGCCCCGCTCCTGCTGCGCATAAAGCCCAGCCAGCGCCGCCAGCGCCGCATGATCTTGGGGCCACTCGCGCGTGACCAGCTCATACGTCGCTGTAGCCTGCGCCGGAGCCGCCAAAAAGTCGCGCTGGACATCACCCAGTCGCAGCAGCAACGCCCGCCGCTGCTCCCTCAGTTCGTCGCTCTCCGGCTGCTGCTCTTGCTTCTGCTGCAGGTGCGACAGCGCCCGCGTAATCAAGTTGGCTTGGTCGGCGTATCGTCCGCTCTGACCATAGCGACGCTCTAGCGCGAGCAGGACATTGGCATCGTGCCACAGCTCCTCTGGAGCCAGGTCGTACAGACGCTCCCAGACCCGCACTTCGTCATCGGGACGTTCCAGCCGCTGATACAGCTCGGCCAGGGCTTTGGCGCAGGCGATCTGCTCGCCGACGTCGGTCAGCAGCGTCAGCTCTTCCTCGCGAATCCGCGCCTGCTCTGCAGCCTGAGCCAGGTTCTCGTAGGCTTCGCGCAGGGTCTGCACCACTGACAGAGTGTGCGGCGCACGCTCCAGCGTCTCGGCCAGAAGCCCCCAGCGACCCGTTGCCCGACACAGGTGCGAAAGGTGCATGATCGCCGCTTCATGCGCTGCATCCAAGGCCAGCGCCTCGGCGTAGGCATCAATCGCCCGCTCAGTTGCGTGCTCGGCAACCTCGGGATGTAGCTGCGCCCGCTGCTGCTCCAGCTCACCCATCTCTAGCAACAGCCCAAGTCGCTGCTGGTCATCGCGTAGGAGCGGCAGCAGCTTGGCCATCGCCGACATTAGCTCTGCCGTCCGTTGCTGCGAGCGATACAGCGACACCAGTGAACGCGCCGCTGGCCGGCAGCGCGGGTCTTTGCGCAGCGCCTCTTCGTAGCAAGCCACCGCTCGATTCAGAGCGTCTGCGTGTCCAGAACCAGCCAGCTGCTCGTACAGCGCGCCCAGCTCGCAAGCAAGCAGTGCCGCCGCCTGCGCACCCACCGGAGCTTTGCTGTCGCTGCCCAGCCCATACCGCGGCTGCAGCATGCCCAGCGTCGAGGGAGTTCCGCCCGCAACCGCTTCGACTGGAGCGCTCAAGGTCAGTGCCGATTCGACCGCCTGCTCAAGAAGCTGCACGGCCCGCAGAGGCTCACCGTGATGCTGAACCAGCCGCGCCAAAGCGTGCAGCGCAACTACATCGCCAGAGCGCCGCTGCAGCACTTGGTTGTAGCTGTCCTCGGCCAAGCCAAAGTCGCTGATGTGCTCGGCTGCATGATTGCCCAGCTGCCGATAAAGGTTGGTCTGAGTATCAATGCTGCGGGTGGCTGCGATCAGCGCCTGCAGCGCCGGAGTAAGCTCGGCATAGCGGCTGAGCCGCTGAAGCATGAGGACCCGCGTCGCCAGCGCCAGGACGCCACCCGGCTGACCGACAAAGCGCTCGGCCTCCTGCTGCAGCGACACCACCCGCGTCTCGGGCGCCCCAACTTGCGTGGGACCATCGGTGCTGGGCTCCTGCATGAAGCACAGAGCAACCGCGGCAGCGACGCAGCTATAGGCCGCGCCCCCGCTTCCGAACTCGATGGCCGCAATGCGTCGATAGGTCTCGACCAGCTCGGTGTGGTGACTACGACGGCGGTGATATCGCGCCAGGACCTCCAGCGCCGCCCGCTCCGCCCCATCCCCAAGCACGCTGGACAGGTCTGGAGGCTCCAACTGCAGCGCCTCACTTGCCCGCAGGGCGCGTAGCGCGAACAGCTGTCGCTCGCGATCGCTCACTCCCTCAGCCACCGACAGCGCGCAGCCCGCCAGCAGAGTAGGAAGCTGCGCAGCATCCCCCAGCAACAACAGCCGCGCCCGCAACAGCATCGTCACTTCATCCGTGACCCCCAGCGCCGACAGCCGCTCGTAAACATCAAGCGCCGCCGCAAGCTGGTTTCTATCGGCGCCCAACAGGCCTTGATAAAGCTCGCCAGCGCGATGCAAGAAGGCCAGTGCCATCGCGCGCACGGCAAGCTCTTGGTAGGTCGGCCCTGCATCAGAGACACCAGGCAGCGGCTCGCTCAGCTCCACAGCGCGATGTCCCAGGGCGCTCCACTGCTGCGCAGCGGCCAGGGCATCCCCAGCTTGATCTAGGCTGCGCGCAGCAACAAACATCGCCAGCGTCTGAGCCACATGACCCGCGGCTGCCGGATGAGTGGCACAAAACCGAGCCACTGCCGCTGCTAGCCGAGCTGCCTCTTGCGAGGCCCGCGTGCTCTGCTCCTCAGCCAGCAAAAAGGACAACCGCAGCGCCACAGTTGCTGGCACCACCCGTCGCAGAGCGGCCTCAGTAGACTGCTCTGCCATCAGCGTCTCGATGCCGCCCATCATCGCAAGCAGCGCACGCACATAGGCGGTGCGACGACTCAGCGGCAGTCCGGGTACCCGCAGCACGGCCTCGATGGCCCGCGCCCGCTCGGTCATGCCAGCCAGGGTCTGTGGGTCCGCAATCCCGGCCATGCTGCGCTCAAATAGAGCCTGCTGCTGCAGGGTCTCGGACTGCGGAGCGCTCGCTTTAGACTCGTGCAGCATCCCCGCCCACAGCAGATCCGCGGCGTCGGACGACTTTGCCAGCTCAGCTTCTGCCTCACGCTCACGACCGGCCAGCCACAGCGCCAATGCCAGCAGACGCAGAGAGCTTGTGCTACCCAGCAGCGACGCGGCTGCATCGTAAGCCCCCCGCCACAGCAGCAGCTCGCCGATTTCGCTGCGTGGACCCTCATCGCTGCGCCCGGTCAGCCCAGCGGCCAGCGTCAACAGCGGCTCCTGGGCTTGCGAAACGCCACCACTCGCGGCTCGATCGATGGCGGCATGCAAGCGCAGCGCCGAAGCCACCGGATGCACCACTTCAGCCGTCAGCTCCGCAGCCGCATCCAGCTGATTTCGACCATCGGCCAGCAGCAGCGCGATCCGCACCGACAGCTCGGCATGCTCCACTGGTGCTGAGGTCTCCGCCAGCTCGCGCATCAGAAACTGCAGTAGCTCGTCCAGCGTCGGCACGCCAGCTTGGCCCAGCAGCGTGTGCAGGCGCGTCTCCAGCGACGGAGACGAAGCCGAAGGCGGCGGCGTGTCAATCGGCACCATCTGGGTCCGTTCGCCAAGCGGCTCGGAAGAACCGCCCGGAGCTGCCGTCGCAGCAGCCTGCAAGCTGGATTTTAGGAGAGAGGGAGGCGGCGCGCTTTCTGACATTTGCCACGCCAGTTTATCACAGGGTCCAAAAGGACCCCGGGCAAACTATACGGTCAGCTTGGCGGCTCCTGAGGCGACCACAAACTCGGGATCGATGGCGACGTCGACACAGGCCACCTGAGGGTGCTCCAGCGCCTGGCGCAAAGTCGGCAGCAGCGCGGACGGCTCGGTGACATGGAAGCCAACGCCACCAAAAGCCTCGACCACGCGGTCATAGCGCACTTGCGCCAGCTTGGTTGCAGGCGCGCGCTCGGTGCCAAACAGCATCACCTGAGGACCGCGAATCTGACCCCACGCCGCATCGTTGCCGACCACCACCGTCACTTTGAAGCCGAAGCGCACGCAGGTCTCAAAGTCAAAGCCGTTTAGGCCGAAGGAGCCGTCGCCCGACAGGACCACCACGCGCTTGCTATTACTGCCATCCAGCGCCTTGGCAGCCAGCGCAAACGGCGCCCCGACGCCCAAGCACCCGAGCGGTCCCGGATCTAGCCACTGACCACCTCGACCCAGCGGTAGGACCTTGGAGGCCAGTGCGACCACATCGCCACC
>ERZ795056.6301-NODE-6301-length-11605-cov-3.383290_pt1 | contig 11605 bp, 6 predicted proteins | sample MGYA00375140_ERZ795056 | MGnify/ENA primary metagenome ERZ795056 (study PRJEB30185, sample SAMN05720227) | activated sludge metagenome | isolation source: Anaerobic digester | place: USA | collected 2015-03-09 ...
CATTGAAGCTGAAAGTCAGTTTAATAATAGCATTGTAATTTCCAAAACTATTAATGATAAAGTAACGGAGGCATTGGCTTATTGTCATCTAGGTGGTTCATTTTACAGGAGAGGCGAATTATCAGAGTCATATATCCACACCATTAAAAGTTTGAAACTAGCAGAAGAATCAAAAAATAATCAAGCTTTGGCATGGGCGCATAATGCTATTGGGTGTATATATATGGACAAGGGTGAACTGGATAAGGCTCGTGATCATTTTTCCAAATCTCTCACATCTGCAATGCTGGCTAGAGATACAAGTTGTATGGCCGTTACAATTGGGAATACAGGCAATACCTATGATAATAACAAAATTAAGCAAATGGAATGCTATGAGCAATCATTAAAATGGACGAGGTTAATAAACAATAAAAAGATGGAAGGATTTGTACTTCGATCTATAGGCAACAGGTATAGTACATTAAATGAATACGACAGCGCTATTTACTATTATAATTTAGCATTAGAAAGAGCTCTGGAAATTACTGATAAATATCAGGAAACCCTTTCCTACGGTTATTTAGGTACTGCTTATGTGGAATCCGGAAACCCACAAAAAGCTGTTCAGATGCTTTACAAAAGTTTGCAGGCAAATGAAATTGTTGGAGATTTGTTCTCATACAGTGAAATATATAAATATTTATATCAGGCATATAAATCAATTGGAAATACAAAGAAAGCATTAGAGGCTCATGAACTATTTATGCAATATCAGGATTCATCTTCGAATGAAGAAATTACAAAACTAATTTCTCAAAAAGATAACGAAATTAAATTTCAGCGTGAGCAGGAGAAATTGAAATCGAAACAGGAGAAATTAAATTTAATGAACGAGCAAGAGATCCAAAAACATAAAATTACAAGAAATTCATTAATTGCAGGTTCCCTTCTGTTAATGTTACTACTAGTTGTGTTAATTAACCGCAATAAGTTAAAGCGAACAGTGGAAATGGAAAAAATGCGGTCGAGACTATCAAGAGATTTACATGATGATATTGGAAGTACTTTAAGCAGTATTAACATCTTGAGCCGGACGGCACAAAGTAATTTATATCAATCAGGAAATGAAAAAACAAAAGCATCATTAGAGAAGATAAACGAACGCAGCCAACGATTACTGGATAATATGAGTGACATTATCTGGAATATTAATCCAGGAAACGATACCATTGAGGAAGTAATGAGCCGCATGAGAGAATATGCAACAACCATTCTGGAAGCAAAAAACATTGATTACAAATTTGATTTTCCAAAAGAAAAAGTGGACTGCAAACTCAGTATGGAAGTAAAAAATAACTTGTATCTGATTTTCAAAGAAGCGGTGAATAATCTTTCTAAGTACTCCGGAGCTGATAAAGCCATTCTAAGTCTGAAATTTGAAGTAAAATATATACATCTTAAAATAGAAGATAATGGTAAAGGTTTTAATGAAAATGAAATAACACATCGGGGCGGATTAAGTAATATGTTTCATAGGGCAGAAGAAATAAAAGGGGTGCTTAAAATAAACTCTTCCATTGAAATTGGAACAACAGTAGAATTAATTTTACCGAGGTTTAGTTAGTTTACACTCCGGTTAAAGATCAATGACATATATCAAATGAAAATAATTCTTTGCATACTAATTAGTGCTTTTTTTTATCAAAACACCTCCTATTCCCAATCTCCGGTTGTTATCGATTCATTATTTAGCATATTAAAGCTACAGAAAGAAGATACTTCTCAAGTTAATACATTATGCGCGCTTGCATTTCAGCTTAGAAATAGTGACCCTGACACGTCAATTTATTTCGGAAATAAGGCATTGAAGTTAGCATCTCATTTAAAATACAAAATGGGAATCGCAGGTGCACAGCTCCAGTTAGGTAATGCCCTTATGAATCAGGGAAAATACATCGATGCTTTAAAGTATAACAATAATGCTCAACATATATATGAGCAACTTCTAATTACTGAAGAATTTAAAAACAAAGATTTAGTTAAAAAACAAAAGGCAAGAACTTACAACAACATTGGAATTATTCATTGGTATCAGGGTAATTATCCTGTTGCATTGCAAAATCATTTGACAGCACTGGGAATCCGTAAAGAAATCAATGATAAAATGGGTATCGCTGCTTCTTACAATAACATTGGTCTTGTTTTCAGTGATCTAGGTAACTATTCAGCAGCAATAGAAAATTATATAGCAGCATTACCTATTCATGAAGAAATAAAAGATAAGCCAAGTATCGCTGCTACTTATATCAATATTGGAAATATTTACCGGAACATGGAAAGGTATTCGGAAGCTTTAAAGAATTATAACGATGCCCTTCAAATAAATGAATCATTAAAAGATAATAAGGGAGTTGCTTATTCGATTTTTAGTATCGGAACGATAAATGATGATCTGGGAAATAATGCAGAAGCCATGCAGAATTATAAAGCTGCTTTGAAAATCAGAGAAGAAATTGGAGATAATTATGGTATAGCCCAGTGTTACAATAATATCGGGCTTATTTATTCGCATCAGAAGAACTATTCTCTCTCATTGGAGAATCTTTTTGCTTCCCTAAAGATAAAAGAAGATATTGGAGATAATGAAGGTATTGCAGAAGCCTATAACAACATTGGAAATATATACAGATTTCAGAAGAATTACAAAAAGGCTTCACAGTACTTAAATAAGAGTTTATTGCTTTCCAATGAGATTGGAAGTTTGGAAAATATAAAATTAGTTTATCTCAGCTTAGCCACATTAGATAGTACTCAAGGTAACTTTAACAAATCGCTTGAATACTATAAATTATACATTATCATGCGCGATAGTTTGGCAAACAATAAAATAACCGAAAAGATTACCCAACAGCAACTGCAATACGAATTTGATAAAAAAGAAACGATTGCTAAATCAGAGCAGCAAAAAAAAGATGCAATTGTGCAACAACAACTTCAAAATCAAAAGATCATTCGTAATTCATTTATTGTTGGGTCTGCCTTATTGTTACTACTAATTATAGTACTAATCAACCGTAACAAATTAAAGCGAACAGTTGAAATGGAACAAATGCGATCGAGATTGTCCCGCGATCTACATGATGATATAGGAAGCACATTAAGCAGTATCAACATTTTAAGTCGGACAGCTCAAAATAATATACAGCATTCCGTAGATCAAAAAACAAAAGAGTCATTGGAGAAAATAAACGAACGCAGTCAGCGATTACTGGATAATATGAGTGACATTATCTGGAATATTAATCCGGGGAATGACACCATAGAAGAAGTAATGAGCCGCATGAGAGAATATGCAACAACAATACTTGAGGCGAAGAATATCGATTATACATTTAACTTTCCCAAAGAAAAGATGGATTGCAAACTTACCATGGAGGTTAAAAACAACTTGTATTTGATATTCAAAGAAGCGGTAAATAATCTTTCAAAGTACTCAGGAGCAAGTAATGCAACCCTTTCGTTGACATTTGACGAAAAGAACATTCATCTTAAAATAGAAGACAATGGAAATGGTTTTAATGAACAAGAAATAAAACACCGTGGTGGACTAAGCAATATGCAGCACCGGGCCGAAGAAATAAAGGGTGTAATTACAATTAATTCTGTTGTTGAAAAAGGTACAGTGATAGACTTGAGTTTACCGCGATATTGTTAATGCATACCCTTTATGATATTCTCGACTATACCCATAACTTCACCCAATTTACGATTCCATAAAATCTAATAAGATAATTAAGTTGCGTCAAATGCATTAAAAATAATCAAATGCAAATAATTTGATGCTTATTTAACTGAAACTTTCGGGAAATAATGAAGCATAAAATAAATATGTCTGCTATCCAGCATCAGATTTTTAAAATGAATCACATTTTCTTCTTAAAAAACTTCATGTACACGGCAACAATAACTACCAATACAGCAAGGACTACAATTATACCAAACCCCATTCCTGCATTAAAGATACTTTCCACTACTGAGCATGAAGTAAAGAGAATTGAAACCAATAAAATAATTAAAAAGAGCGAGGGTTTTAGTTTTCGTATCAACGGTTTTTGTGATTATTATAATGTAAAATATGCACTTCTGATAAATATATTTGTTATTCATTTCTGCAAACTACACTTTTACAACTTAAAATGCCTTATCGCCTTTTTCTTCATAGTTCCCTTCAGTACCATTGATAGAATTATTTTCAACATCAGTTGAATTACTATCAGTTTCAGCGCCTGCGGAAGGATTTTGTTTTACTTCGTTCGGATCCTCCGGATCAGGCATTTTTTTATTATAATCTTCATTCGTTTTTGCAGAGTTACTGTTATTGGCGCTGATACGCTTACGCTGGAAGGGTTGATTACTGCTCATCATGATGTATTTAATAAAATTCGATAAACCTATATTCAAAGATGAAAAAGATGTGCCAATTACTGTTATACATTTATAATATATAATTACAGAAATCACACTTCTTTGATTCTAATCGTAAAAAATAGTCCTATTTGAGGTTTTGTATTAGCATTGAAGAAAATTTGCATGATGCGAAATAATATGCTTTCAAACAATTCTTTTTGAGTTTCGTATGCTTGCCCCCCTTTTTATGTGGGTGGAATCTCTTAGTGTTTATACGATTTTTACATCCAGATTTTAAGCCACGGAATTATGACATCTTTTCGTAACATCATTTTCACTACAATTCTGTTATTTTCCATGGTTGCACAAAACAGAGGATTAGCATCATTGAATAGTGCAAAATCAGCCCGTGATTTAGATGATGTGGGAGTTGTTTCAATTGACGATACTAACTTTTTACATAATGGGCTTTGTTACGAACCGAAAGCAACTATTCAAAACTTCGGAGATCAATTAAAATCATTTGACGTTACAATGCACATTGCAGATGAATATAGTTGTACTAAAAAAGTGATACTACCGGCAAAGGCTTCTGTTACGGTAATTTTCAATTCCCTAATCTTAAAAAAGGGTACAATTACCTTCCATGTTAAAGTTAAATGTATTAATGATATCAATCCATTAAATGATACCATTTCTACTCTTGTTGTAGTAGCAGGAAACAAATGAAATAAGATTGATAATTAAAGAAATGTAAAAGTCTAATTAATCAAACATGAAAACAAATAAAATAAGAAATTGCTGTCTTTTGTTAGCAATTGTTCTTTGCCAAAGTGTAAATGCTCAAACCAGGATTAAAAAGTATTTTAGTTTGCATGATAGAAATACAAACATGCATTCTCAAAAAAATGTGATCCCGACACTTTTAGCTTCTGCAATAAGTGGATACTGCTTTGAAGGATTTGAAAATACATTTCCACCTATAGGTTGGCAAATTGTAGATGTGCTCGATACAACTTCAGGCTGGAATTCATCCATCGCCGCAGATTATCCTGATGCATTTGAAGGCCTGCAAAGTGCCCACTGCCAATATTCACCTGCTGGTCCTGATGGTGAGGATTGGTTTATTGCACCTAAGTTTACAGTTACTACCGGCGATTCAATTTCATTTTATTTCAAATTTCAGTATCTAGGTTATCCTCCTGATTCCACTTTTATATTGATTTCTAACACTGACTCTGCACTTACTAGCTTTATTGATGAATTGGATTTCATTGCAGATACGATAACAATACCAGGTACTGTTTTACCTTTATGGTCTTATAAGTCTTATTCCCTAAATGATTATGCAGGACAGGATATTTATATTGCATTTAAAAATAAAAACACGTTAGGCGATGGCGTTTTTATTGACAATTTAGAAATAGGCACTCGTCCTGCTGCTGAAGTTTCAGCAAAAAGCATTGACATGGATAGTTTTTATCCTTCTGGTATTTCCAATCCAAAAGCCAGTGTTAAAAATACAGGAGGAAGCACACAAACATTTGATGTAACTATGATGATAACTGGTGGCTATTCTTCCACAAAATCTATCACTGTTCCTCCACAAGTTACCTCACAAATCGTTTTTGATCCATGGAGTGCAGTAGTTGGAAATTATATTATTAATATACAAACATTATTAGCGAATGATGCAAATCCTGCAAACGATACTTTATCATCATCAATAAAAGTTTTGGAACCATTTACAAATTACGGATGGAGTATACATGATCCACTACCCACACCAACTCTTGGTGGATCGGCCGTTTCTGTTTGCAGCACAACGAATAGCAGATATTTTGTGTTAGGAGGTTTAGATGCAGCATTTCTAACGGATGCTTATGAATATGATTTAAGCTTTGGAACATGGTCAGGGATAAGTCCATTACCCGTACCTTCTGGTTATGCCGGTTCAGCGCATGCTAACGATAAAATATTTCTGTTCTCCGGTGGATCCCTGCCTAATGGTAATCCTAATGGTGCAACACAAATTTATGATTATATAACTGACACCTGGACGACCGGTAGCCCAATGCCTGTTCCTTCGGCAAATTTTGCAACAGGTATTTATAAAGACTCCTTAGTATATATTGTTGGTGGAAATATTGGAAATGTTGTAGCTACAAATAATGTACAGATTTATAATACCTATACTGATATATGGAGCACAGGATCATCAAAACCCGGCGATGCAGTATATGCTATTCGTGGTGGGATATCAGGCAATAAAATGGTGATTTCAGGAGGATATAATCCCATTACAGCGGAAGCAATTGGCACAACATACATTGGCGAAATTGATACACTTAACCCAACACAAATTTCATGGACACAAGTGGCTGATCATCCATCAGGAAAAATATCCCGACAAGGCGCTTGTGTTTCACTTGATAATAATTCAAGTCTTGTTGTATTTACTGGAGGAACTAATACCAATTCAACAGCAAATACTACAAACAAAACATTCGCATATGATGTGAATTCAAACAACTGGAAGTTGGGTCCCGACAAACCAACTGCCCTAAACTTGTTTTACATGACACCAGTTATTGAAAATGACAGTATATATATTGCTGCATTGGGTGGTGGTGATGGTAATTTTGCCAGTGATAAGAATGAATGGCTTAACCTCGGATATTATCAGATTCCAACAGGCTTTACAGAGCCTAATTCTATAATAGAAATAAATTTATTTCCCAATCCAGCAGGTGAATTAATCTCTTTAACATTGAATTTAAATAAATCAACTCAACTTAAAATTAGTATTACTGATGTACTTGGTAATACAGTTATGACTGTTTGCGAAAAGCAATACAATACAGGAAACAACAATATTCCCATTTCAATAAATAATCTATCAAAAGGAATGTACTTCTGTTTGATAAGTGCAGAAGGAAATACAATATCAAAAAAACTAATAAAAAATTAAGATCTGGAACATATTGCCAAAACAGTTTAAATTAATTTATTGAGATTTTTTTAATTTTCTGAATTGGCAGTGTGTTTCTTTATACGATATGGATATGAAATATTCTATAAGCTGTTTCCTTCTACTATTTTCAATATCATCATTTGCGCAAAAAACTAATTTCTGCGGTCAAAGCGAGATAGATATTAAATATTTGAAACAACATCCTGAAATAAAACAACACCGAGAAGAACTGGAGGTTTTTACAAATTCATGGACGGAAAATTATTTTTCAAAGCGACTGAATTCTGCGATTCTTTCCGATACAATCTTATCTGTAATACCAGTTGTGTTTCACATCATGCACAATTATGGAGTAGAAAATATTTCCAAAGCACAAATTTTAGATGCAATGCGTATTATTAATGAAGATTTTCAAAAAGGAAATGCCGACACGGCACAGATTATTCCTTTATTTCAACCCATTGCTGGTGACGTTCAAGTGGAATTTCGTTTAGCACAATTGGACCCTAATGGAAACTGTACTGATGGAATTACCCGACACCAGACGTTGCTTACCAATGATGGTAACGATGCCCTCAAATTAATTGTACAATGGCCACCAGACAAATATTTAAATATATGGGTTGAAAACACATGTTCTTTCGCTGGTGCTTATGCAACACTGCCAGGTGGATTGCCTCAGTGGGATGGCATAGTATCCGTTCACTCATACATTGGTAGTATTGGTACTTCGACAAATGATCCCGGTGTCTATCATGTTCTATCGCATGAAATTGGCCATTATCTAAATCTTTGGCATACTTGGGGTCAAACAAATACGCCCGGACTTGCCACCAATTGCAATACAGATGATTTTGTATTTGATACACCTAATACCATTGGTAGTACAGGTTGCAACTTAAATCAGGCTACATGTGATTCTACAGTAATTGATAATGTTCAAAATATTATGGATTATTCAAGTTGTCCTAATATGTTTACACAGGGACAAGTGGCTCGTATGCATGCTGCGCTTAATTCTACTATCAGTAACAGAAATAATTTATGGTCACCGTCGAATCGTTTGCTTACCGGAACAAACGACAGTTTTCCTTCCGGTACTTGTGTACCTGTTGCTGATTTTTCCGATAAAACAATTCGTATTTGTGCCGGACAAAGTGTTACGTTTAATAACACTTCTTATGGAGGTGATTTTACAACTATCAATTGGCAATTTACGGGTGGAAATATAACATCAAGTTCGGATACAAATCCTACGGTTCTGTATAATATACCTGGATTTTACGAGGTCACTTTAACTGTAACAAACAACACGGGAAGCTCGACACTATCACGGAATTCAATTGTAGAAGTTAGTCCTGCTATTGCAATTACTACAGTGCCCTTTATTCAGGATTTTGAAACTTTACTTTTCCCTTCCAACAACTGGAATTATGATAATGAAGCCGGGTCACATTGGGTAACGACAACTGTTGCTTCTGTATCAGGCATTTCATCAATTTATCTTCAAAACGATAGTACTAATTTTTCGACTACTGATGCATTCTATACGGAAAGCTTCAATTTAAGCAATATTACTTCTCCCGTTTTCAACTTTAAGATTGCATTTGCAAACAGAAATACTTCCAATGATAATCTTAAAATATTTATGAGTACAGATTGTGGACAAACATGGGTGATGAAATATACGAAGTCGGGAAACTCATTAGAAACAGTTAACAGCACTGCAATAAATTTTATTCCAACAGCAAATGAATGGCGTCAGGATGCCATAAATATAAATACAGCATCTGGTCATAGTAATGTGCGTTTTAAATTTCAGTTTACATCAGATGGAGGTAACAACATTTTTATTGATGACATTAATATAAGCGGAATTACTTCTGCTGATGAAAATGACCTTGATGAAATTAATCTAAAAGTATATCCAAATCCTGCTTCGCATCATACCGCAATAAATTTTGAATTAATGAAATCAGAAATGGTAGCATATGAACTCACTGATTTAACTGGAAGAATATTAATTAAAAGCGAAACGGAAAAATTATCTGCAGATATGCATAATATTAAAATTCGAAATACATTTTCAACAGGTTTGTATTATTTGAATTTGACAATTGGTGGGAAGCGATATTTTGAGAAGGTTATTTTTAAATGATTTGCATTTTTTTTGTATAATTTCATGAGAATTTTAATTACATTCATTATTATATTTAAAGCAGAAGATATTTAGGTCAACTGACACTTCTCTATTTTAAGATTTCTTGGTTCGTTATTATAAATTGCCCCCCTTTTTATGTGGGTTGATTATGAAACACATGGCTGTAAATTAGTTCCAAATATTAGAGCAGCTACCATGAAGCAAATTATCGTATTATTACTTTTTATCAGTGCTATAACCAGAAGCTTTGCACAATCACCACAAGCTTTTCCTTATCAGGCTGTGGCGAGAGATATCAATGGCAACCTTTTAGCCAATAAAAATATCTCCTTACGATTTAGTGTTCTTGACAGCAGTAATAATGGCGCTTCCATCTATCAGGAAACACATAATACTACAACAAATCTATTAGGGCTTTTCAATTTATATATTGGACAAGGTGTTGTTACCAGTGGAACATTTGCCAATATCAACTGGGCTTTAGGCGCAAAGTTTATTAAAGTGGAATTAGATACGAGTGGCAGTAATTCATTTACATTGATGGGTATCTCCCAATTAATGAGTGTTCCTTATGCTTTACATGCTGGAAGTAACTTACATAGTACAGGACCTGTGATAGATCCTGGTCATCCAACTACAAATAGCTGGACACAAAAGTCAAATGCAGGAAACACTCCTCGTAGTATGGGTGTTGGGTTTTCCATTGGGCAATCAGGATATATAGGTATTGGCTCAAGCGGTGGTGGTTTAATAGGATTAGATGATTTTTGGGAATATGATTCCGGTAGTGATACATGGACTCAGAAAGCAAATTTTCCCGGAGGCGGTCGCAAAGGGGCGGTTGGATTCAGCATCGGGAACAAAGGATACATTGGATGTGGTGAAAGCGGACTAGCTCCTGTTAGTTATGTTAACTATGATTTATGGGAATATGATCGTGCACTAAACACATGGACACAAAAAACAAATCTGCCTGCAAGTGCCAGAAAATTTGCAACTGGTTTTTCTATTGGCACGAAAGGATACATCGGTTTAGGTACAGATGGTTCTTCTGATTTAAATGATTTTTGGGAATACGACCCAACAACAGATTCATGGACACAAAAAGCAACTTATAATGGCAATGGAAAAAGATTTGTTGCAAGCTTTTCTGTTGCGAACAAGGGATACATAGGTTTAGGTACAGATATTAACGGCAATTTTTATAATGACTGGAATGAATACGATCCTGCTACCAATGCATGGAATGCAAAAACTACTTTTCCATCGGCAGGACGACATTCCACTGCAGGTTTCTCAATGAATAATAAAGGATATGTGGGAACAGGAACTGATGGCAATAGTTATCTAAGTGAATTCTGGGAATATAATCCTGCTAATGATACATGGACTCCACGTGCGCCTTTTAGTGGTATGGCACGAATTAATGCAGTAGGATTTTCTATTGGAAATAAAGGATACATCGGAACAGGTGATAATTCTGAAATGTGGGAATACATGGATGATAATGTAAGTGGTATTGCTTATTCATCGGCAGCAAATGTTGAAAGTAATAATTCTGTAACGGATGGTGCATGGACACTATATAATAATCAGGTGTATAATACAAATAGCGGTAATGTTGGTATTGGTACTTCAACACCAACTAATAAATTTTCAGTTGTTGGTAATGTAGATGTAGATGGTAAATTAGGTATTGGCACTACAAGTCCAACTAACAAATTATCAATTGTTGGTAATGCAGATGTAGATGGTAAATTAGGTATTGGCACTACTACTCCATCTAATAAATTATCTGTAATTGGCAATGCAGATATAAGTGGAAATTTTGGAATTGGAACAGCATCTCCCACATCTCAACTGCACACCACAGGTAGTGTACGACATGATGTTTTAGGTGGCTCAGGACAAGTAGCAGTTTATGCTGACAATTCCGGTAATTTATCTACAGCAAAAATTGTTACTAATATTGCAAATAGTATAGTACAACCAATTATTAATCCAGGATGTCCGGGCATTTCAAGTATAATCACCTTAGCAGGGTTGCCAAATAGTATTTCTACCAAAGAAATTTCTGTTAA
>ERZ795056.6302-NODE-6302-length-11604-cov-34.156117_pt1 | contig 11604 bp, 9 predicted proteins | sample MGYA00375140_ERZ795056 | MGnify/ENA primary metagenome ERZ795056 (study PRJEB30185, sample SAMN05720227) | activated sludge metagenome | isolation source: Anaerobic digester | place: USA | collected 2015-03-09 ...
GCGGCATCGACCAGATCTTGTCGCGTGCAGCCGCCTGGAAGGGCGACAGGGCGGCAGGGGCGGGGGGCTTCAGGACAGCGCTCACGGCAACACTCCTCGGCGGTTGGGTACGTGGGTTTGATTCAGCGGGCGCCGCGGAACCGGCTTTGCCGGGCCGCTGGGGCCGCCCCCTGGGGGGAGCGCCGCAGGCGCTTCGGGGGGGGTCAATGTTGGCCTTCGGGCATGGTGACTTCCAGGCCGTCCAGGTCGTCGGTGACGGTGATCTGACAGGCCAGGCGCGAACTGTCCTTCAGCTCGGCGGCGAAGTTCAGCATGTCGTTCTCCTGCTGCGTGCGCTCGCCGGTCTTGGCGGCCCAGTCGCCTTCGACGAAGACATGGCAGGTGGCGCAGGCGCAGGCGCCGCCGCAGTCACCGTCGATGCCGGGCACGTTGTGGTCGATGGCCGCGCGCATCAGCGACAGGCCGGCTGTGGCGTCCACCGTGTGGCGCTGCCCGCTGTGGGCGATGAAGGTGATCTTGGGCATGGTCGGTCGGGCAGTGGGAAGGGGCAGGGAAGGGGTCAGGTGGGCTTGGCCATGCGCTGGGCACGCAGCGCGCGCAGCTGCTCGGGGCTGAGGCCCAGTGCGTGCGTCATCGGCCCGGCGGTGTCCATGTCCCAGCTGTGGCGCGGGCCGATGGTCAGGCCGCCGTCCACCGTGATGTGGGTGCCGGTGATGAAGCCGGCGGCGTCGCTGGCCAGGAACAGCGCCGCCTCGGCGATGTCGTGCGGCAGGCCCGAGCGGCCGATCGGGTTGGCCGTGCCGCTGCGCTCGGCGATCTGCGCGGCCAGCGCACCGGCCTTGTCGTGGTCCATCTGCATCAGCCCGCCGAAGATGCGGGTGGCGATGAAGCCCGGCACGATGGCGTTGATGCGGATGCGCTGCGGCGCCAGTTCGGCCGCAGCCACTCGGGTGTAGTGCAGCACGCCGGCCTTGGCCACCGAGTAGCACAGCGGCGCGTAGCCCGCCTGCAGCGCCGACACCGACGAGGTGTTGACGATGGACCCGCCGCCGCGCTGGCGCATGTGCGGCACGGCGTAGGCCGCGCCGGCGGCCACCGAGCGCAGCAGCAAGGCCTGGGTGTGGTCCCAGCTGGCGGGGTCGAAGGCTTCGACCCCGGCCGCCGTGCCACCGGCGCCGGCGTTGGAGAACAGGATGTCCAGCCCGCCGAAGTGCGCCGCCGCGCCGTCGATCGCGGCCTTCAGCTGGGCGCAATCGGTCACGTCGCAGGGCATGAAGTGCACCGCCGGGCCCAGGCGGTCGGCCAGGGCAGCGCCGGCTGCTTCGTTCTTGTCGGCCGCCAGCACCTGGCAGCCCTGGGCGACGAACAGCTCGACCGCCGCTTCACCGATGCCCGACGCGGCACCGGTGATGACGGCCACCTTGCCTTGCAGGCGCTGTCGCATCGGGTGCCGATCAGTGGTCGAACATGATGACGTTGCGCGCAACGCCGCCGGTCTTGAGGGTGGCGAAGCCCTCGTTGATCTGCTCCAGCTTGATGCGCGAGGACACCATTTCCTTCAGGTGCAGCTTGCCCTGCATGTGGAAGTCGATCAGCCGCGGCATGTCGGTGCGGAACTGGTTGCTGCCCATCATGCTGCCCTGGATCTTGCGTTCGGCCAGGAAATCGACGCCATGCAACTCGATCTTGGTGCCCACCGGGATCATGCCGATGATGGTGGCCGCGCCGCCGGGGCGCAGGCAGCTGAAGCTCTGCTCGGCGGTGGTCTTCAGACCGATGCACTCGAACGCATAGTGCACGCCGCCGTTGGTCATGTCGCGGATCCGCTTGACGGTGTCGCCCAGGTTGGCGTCGACGATGTCGGTGGCACCGAAGGCCCGCGCCAGGTCGAACTTGAACGGGTCCTTGTCGACCACGATGATGCGGCCGGCGCCGGCAATGGCCGCCGCGTTGATGGTCGACAGCCCGATACCGCCGGCGCCGAACACCGCCACCGTGCTGCCCGGCTCCACCTTGGCGGTGCGGGCCACGGCGCCATAGCCGGTGATCACGCCGCAGCCGATCAGCGCGGCCAGGTCCAGCGGCATGTCTTCGCGCACCTTCACCAGGGCGTTCTCGTGCACCACCATCTGCTCGGCAAACGCCGACAGGTTCAGGAACTGGTTCATGTGCTGGCCCTTCCAGCCCAGGCGCCTGGCCTTGCCGGCGGGGGGCTTCACCTCGGGGTCGCCGCACAGCGACAGGTGGCCCGACAGGCAGAAGCTGCAGTGGCCGCAGAACATCGACAGGCAACTGATGACATGGTCACCGGGCTTGAGGTAGGTCACGTCCTCGCCGACGGCTTCCACCACACCCGCCGCCTCATGGCCCAGCACGGCGGGCAGCGGATAGGGGTACAGGCCGTCGATGAAGTGCAGGTCGCTGTGGCACAGGCCGGCGGCGGCGGTGCGCACCAGCACCTCGCGGCGCTTGGGCTTCTCGAGGACGATGTCCTCGATCGTCATCGGCTGGTTGGGGGCGTGCAGGACGGCAGCTTTCATCGGGATGCTCCAGTGGGCAGGGCCGACCAGCCTGGTGCCGGCGGCGATCCGGGCATTCTGCGCCGGGCAATTGCCGCGGCAGGCCGGTGTTTGTCCGGTGTGCCGGTGGCGCCGGGCTGTCGCCAGGACGACTGCGCGCCTGCGCTCAGCCCACGGCCCAGGCCATCCAGGCCCACAGCAGCAGCAGGCTGCCCAGGGTGACGGGCACGCCGGTGGCGGCGTGGCGACGCCAGTCGATGGCAATGCCAGCCTGGCGCGCCAGGTCGGCCACGATCAGGTTGGCGATCGACCCCACCAGCAGCAGGTTGCCGGCGAAGGTGCTGACCAGCGCCAGCGTCACGCCGGCCTGGCTGCCGGAGCCAGTGGCCGCGGATGGCAGGTGCGGCAGCAGCAGCATCACCGCCGGCACGTTGCTCACCAGGTTCGACAGCAGCACGCCCACCACCAGCAGCGGCCCTGGGTCGGCCAGGTGCACGCCCTGTGCAGCCAGCCAGGCCACCGCCTGCCCGGCCAGGCCGGTGGTGGCAAAGGCGTGGTTGACGACGAACAGGCCGATGAACAGCAGCAGCAGCAGCCAGTCCACATCGCCCATCACCTCGGCCGAGTGCAGCCGGCGGCTGAGCAGCAGCACGCCGGCGCCGACCAGGGCGGCCACGTCGCGCGGCCAGTTGGTCAGCAGGAACACCCCCATCAGCGCCGTGGCCACGGCCAGGCCCTTGGCGGTCTGCCAGGCGTCCAGCGGTGGGTCGGCAGTGGCCAGGCCTGGCCTGGGCACGCCAGCGGCCGCGCGGGCACCGGGGCCCCAGGCCAGCCAGGCCCAGAGCAGCACCAAGCTGGCCAGCACCGGCGGCAGGGCCTGGCGCAGATAGGCCGGAAACGACAGCTGCAGCACCGATCCGATCAGCATGTTCTGCGGGTTGCCGATCAGCGTGGCGGCCGAGCCGATGTTGGCCGCACAGGCCAGCCCCAGCAGAAAGGGCACCGGCGGCAGGCCGCGCTGCAGGCACAGCCGCGCCACCACCGGCGTCATCGCCAGGCAGACCACGTCGTTGGAGAACACCGCCGACAGGCCGGCCGCCACCGCGATCAGCGCGCCCAGCAGGGCCGGGCGCGACAGCGGCATGGCGCCCACCCGCTGCGCCACGGCGGCGTAGAAGCCGCTCATGCGCAGCTGCGCCGACAGCACCATGAAGGCGAACAGCAGCACCAGGGTGGGCAGGTCGACCGCCTGCGCGGCCGACGCCAGCGTCTGGCCGCCGAGGGCGATCACCGCGATGGCGCCCAGCAGGGCCACGCCCGAGCGGTCGAGCTTCAACCCCGGCAGGCCGCCCAGGAACATGCCCAGGTAGACGATGGCGAACACCGTCACCACCCCGGCGGTGTGCAGGTCGGCCGGCAGCACGCGCCGCTCAGGCCAGCTTGCTGGTCTTGTTCATGAAGGCGGCGATGCGCTCGGCCATGTCGGGGCCGCGGCCTTCACTGCGGTGGATCTCGTGCGACAGGCCGGCGCGCAGCGGCAGGCCTTCGGTCTCGCGGTACAGGCGCTTGTTGGCGCGCAGGCTGTACCAGGAATTGGCCAGGATGGACCGGGCGGTGGTGGCCAGCGCGGCGTCGAACCCGGCATCGGGCACGCACCAGTTCACCAGGCCCATGGCCTCGGCCTCGCGGCCGCTGAAGGTGCGGGCGGTGTAGGTCATCTCCTGCGCGCGGGCCATGCCCACCCGGCGCGGCAGGCGCTGGCTCATGCCCCACACCGGCACCAGGGCCCAGCGCGCATGGGTGTCGGCGAACTTGGCCGATTCGGCGGCCACGATCAGGTCGCCGGCCAGGGCCAGCTCCAGCGCGCCGGTGTAGCAGTGGCCGTGCACCGCGGTGACCACCGGCTGCGGCAGGTTGGCCAGCAATTCGATGGTGTCGGCCTGGAAGTGCGGCTGCGGCGGACGCTCGCCATGGGCGATGTCGGCCAGGTCGTGCCCGGCCGAGAAGCACTTGCCCGCACCGCGCAGCACCACCAGGCCGATGCGGTCCGTCTCCTGCGCCAGTTGCAGCACATGGGCGCGCAGCTCGGCGAACAGGGCCACCGTCAGCGCGTTCAGCTTTTCGGGGCGGTGCAGGGTGAGGGTGGCGAGGCCGTCGGCGTCTTCGCGCAGGACCAGTGGCGACATGGGGGCTCCAGGGGGTGGCGGGCCAGGGTGGCCAAACCAGAATAGCGCAGGCCCGCCACCCGCGGCCGACGCCTGCCGGACACCCTGTCAGCCGCGCCAGCCCGGCGCGGCGGCCCGGTCCAGCCAGTGCAGCAGGGTCTGGTGCAGCACGGCGCTGTTCACCGGCTTGGACAGGTGCGCGTCCATGCCGGCGGCCAGGCAGCGCTGGCGGTCGTCGTCGAAGGCATTGGCGGTCAGCGCCACCACGGGCGTGTGGCGGTTCAGGCTGTCGGCCCGGATGGCGCGGGTGGCGTCCAGGCCGTTGAGCCTGGGCAGCTGCATGTCCATCAGGATCAAGGCATAGGGCCGCTGCCGCGCCATCGCCACGGCCTGGGCACCGTCTTCGGCCAGGTGCACCGCCAGGCCGGCCTGCTGCATCAGCCCGGTGGACACTTCCCGGCTCACCGGCTCGTCGTCCACCAGCAGCACCAGGGCGCCGGCATGGCGGGCCTGCAACTGGGCAGGCCAGGGGCCGGTGTCTGCGGGCGCGTTCAGCGCCGGCAGTGGCTCTGCAGTGTGCAGGCAGACGGTGAACCAGAAGCAGCTGCCACGCCCGGGGGTGCTGTCGACACCGATTTCGCCACCCATCATCGCCACCAGCTGCTTGCAGATGGCCAGGCCCAGCCCGGTGCCGCCGTAGCGGCGCGACATCGAGTTGTCGGCCTGCTCGAAGGCGGTGAACAGCCGCGCCCGCGCCTGCATGTCGATGCCGATGCCCTGGTCGGTCACCTCGAAGCGCAGCCGCTTCAGGCCGGGCTGGGCATCGGCCTGGGCCACGCGCACCGTCACCGTGCCTGCGGTGGTGAACTTGATGGCGTTGTCGACCAGGTTCAGCAGCACCTGCTTCAGGCGCAACGGGTCGGCGGTGAAGGCCTGCTGCGCCAGCGCGTCGGGCAGGTCCATCGCCAGCGCCAGGCCCTTGTCGGCCGCGCGCTGGCCGGTCAGCTGCTGCAGGCTGTGCATCAGGTCGCCCAGCGCGAAATCGGTGGCCTCCAGCGTCATGCGCTCGGCCTCGATCTTCGACAAGTCGAGGATGTCGTTGATCAGCCCCAGCAGGTGCTGCGAGGCCTGCTCCACCTTGCCGAGCTGGTCGCGCAGCACCGGGTCCTGGGTGCGCATCAGGGCCAGGCCGTTCATGCCCATGATGGCAGCCATGGGCGTGCGCAACTCATGGCTCATGTTGGCCAGGAAGCTGCTCTTGGCACGGCTGGCGGCTTCGGCCGCCTCCTTGGCAATCGACAGCGCGGCGGTGCGCTCCTCCACCAGCTCTTCCAGGTGGTGCCGATGGCGCGCCAGTTCGTCCTGCGCCTGGCGCCGGCGGGTGATGTCCTGCACCATGCCCACCATGCGGGTGGGCGCGCCGCCGGTGTCGCGTTCACAGACGCGGCCGCGGTCGTGCACCCACAGGAACGCGCCATTGCGGTTGCGCAACCGGTACTCGGCCTCGTAGCGCGAGCGCTTGCCGGCCAGGTGGTCGTTGATGGCGTCCAGCACCCGGGCGGCGTCGTCGGGGTGGATGTTCTGGCTCCAGGTGGCCAGCGTGGGCGCCATCTCGTCGGGGCCGTAGCCCAGCATGGTCTTCAATTGCGGGCTGAAGAACACCGAGCCGTTGGTGATGTCCCAGTCCCACAGGCCGTCCATGGCCTCGTTCAGCGCGAACCACAGCTGGTTCTCGCGCTTCTTCATGTCGGCCTCCAGGGCCATGCGGCGCGAGATGTCGCGCGCCACCGACAGGAAGTAGTCGCGCCCCTGGTCGGTGAAGCAGGTGGTGTTGACCTCCACCGCCACCTCGTGCCCCGCCGCATGCCGGTGGCGGCCGACGAACGTGTAGGTCTGCGCGTTGCGGATCACGGCCGCAATGTCCTGCCACTGCGGCGCGCCGGTCACGTCCATCTGCAGGCTGAGCACGCTGTGGTTGAGCACCTCGCTGGCGCTCAGGCCCAGGCTCTCCCAGGCGGCGCGGTTGCCCCAGACGATGTTGGACGTGTCCGGGTCAAGCAGGTAGACCGCATCGGCCATGTGCTCGAACAGGGTGGCGAACGCGGGGGGGGCCCAGGTGGTCTCTGGCATGGTGTGGCGGCGTGAGGAGAAGCCTGAAGTGTCGCCTGCCTGCGGCAGTTGGTGAACAGCCGCCCCGCGCTGCCGCGCACGGCGGCCGGCCGAACGTCAGAAGGCCGGTGCGCCATGGCGGGGCAGGGTGAGCGTGAAACACACCCCGTCGCCGTCATTGCGCACGGCGATCTCGCCGCCCATCTTCGCCAGATAGCCGCGTGCCACGAACAGGCCTTGCCCGCGCTGCCCCGGCTGTGCGCGGTCACTGGTCCCCAGTTCGAACAACGTGGCCAGCCGCTCTTGCGGGATGCGCGGGCCCTGGTTGGCCACGTCCACCTGCGCGCGGTCGGGCAGGCAGCGCAGCGTCAGGGTGATTGGCGTGCCCGGTGTGCGGTAGCGCTGGGCATTGGTCAGCAGGTGCGTCAGCGCATCCTCCAGCTTCAGCGGGTCGGCTTCCACGTCGCAGCCTGAGCCGCAACCGATCGCGACGACATCGTCGATGCCGGCATGGGGTGCGTTGTCCGCCACCTGCTGCAGGAACGCCGCGATGTCGACGCGCTGCGACTGCGCGCTGGCCTGGGCCATGGCTTCGCCGACCGAGGCCTGCCCGTACAGCAGGTGCAGTGCGGCTTGCATGCGTTCCAGGTAGCGGCGGCTGCCGTCGCCCGCGCCGCCGTGCAGCGCCAGCAGTGATTGCAGCGGGCTCATGATCTCGTGCCCCACGGCCTGCCACTGCTCGCGTTCCTGGTGGGCCCGCAGCTGTTCGCGCCGCAGATGTTCGCGCGCCCGTGCCAGCAGGTCTGCCAGGGTGCCGGCCAGGATGCCCAGCTCGTCACGCCCGCGCAGGTCGGCCACGTCCAGCGCCGGCAACTGGTCGGGTGCCCGCTGCAGTTCCACCGACAAGGCATTGGCCCGCCGCGTCAGCAGGGCCATGCGGCGCAGCAGGCCCACCTCGACGAGCAGCCAGGCCAGCCCGATCGCGCCCGCCAGCGCGGCAAAGTAGATGCTGTAGCGCGACGCCGTGGCCGCCAGCTGCCGGTCCACCCGGGCCAGGTCGCCCTGCAGCCGCAGCCGCAGCCCGCCCGGCAGCGTGGCCAGCGCCTGCAGCGGGCCTTCCAGCCGCGCCGCTGGCAGGCGCCGCACGAGCGACTGCAGCCAGGGCAGCGGCGCCTGGGTGTCTTCGGCGGCGGCGTCGCCCGTCACCGTGGCCAGCGTGCGGTCACCGCGCAGCACGCTGAGCACCTCACCGGGCTTCAGGTTGTCGGCCAGTGCCGCCAGGGCCGGCCGGGGCGCGCCGGCGGCGCTGGTGTCGACCACCACGGCCCCCGCGGGGCCGCGCACCTGCAGCGTCAGGCGCAGCGTCGGCAGGTCATCGGGCGGCCAGGCGCTGCCGGCGCGTGCCGCCCCGCGCCAGCCGTCGACCGGAATGCGCAGCGACAGCAGGGTGCGGCGCGGGCAGGCCTGCGGGTCATCACCGGCCTGGGCGCAGGCCCGGTCCTGCCAGAGCCAGCCGCGGAAGTCCCGGTCGGGCCGGGCGCGCGGGTCCAGCCCGTCGGCCTGGGTCAGGAAGCCGGCCAGTTGGCCGCGGCCGGGCTCCGACAACTCCACCGGCGCCAGCCAATGCTGCGCCACCGGGCCGTGCCGCAGTTCGACCCGCACCCGGTGCACGCCGTCCAGGTCGGTTTGCCCGGCCTGCCGGCCCACCGCCGGCGCCATCGGCAGCCGCACCACCGCGTAGACGAAGGCGCCGGCGCTCGCACGCCGCCCCACGCCCGGGCACCATTCCACGCCGTTGGCCAGGCGCAGCGCGCAGCCACTCATCTCGACCGCACGTTCCGCCTTGGCCGCATCGTCGAAATCGATCGCGCCCAGCGGCAAGCGCAGCGGCACGCTGCCCGATGCATCGTCGGCCGGCCGGTCCAGGTTGAGCAGCAGCAGTTCGCCGCTGGGATGGCGCAGCCGCTCGGCCACCACATCCAGCTGCCCGCGGAACCCGGCTTCGTAGGCGCGTTGCAGCCGCTGCTTCTCGTCGGTCAGCAACTGCAGCACCAGCGTGGCGCTGCCCACCAGCAGGCCGATGAACACCAGCCGCAGCAGCGTGCGGCGCAGGAACGCTGCCGCCGGCAACCGCGGCAGCTTCAGCGCGCCGAGTTCCAACGGAAGCCCCGCATGGGCACGTTCTCGATGCCGTCGAAGGCCGGGTCGATCTCGCGCAGGGCGTCGCGGATGGTGGCCACGTGCTTGCGCACGTTGTCCTTGTTGCGCCCGGTCTTCACCACGTCGTAGAGCTGGTCGTAGCTGACCACGCCGCCCCGGTGTTCCAGCAGCGTGGCCAGGATGCGCTGCGCCGTCAGCGGCAGGTTCAGCCGCTGGCCGCGCCAGGTGGGGTTGCGCTGGCGCAGCGGGTCGATCAGCGGGTCTGGCTCCGCCTGCGGCGCAGCGTCCGTGCGGGCGTCCGGCCGTGCGGTCTGGCGCAGCAAGGCCAGCACGGTCTCGATGAACTCGACCTCGTCGAACTGCGTCTTCTGCAGGTAGTCCCAGGCATCCAGCGCCTTCATGATCGACCGGTAGACCGCCGCCGGCATGGCGCTGACCACCAGCACCGGCGTGCCCAGGCCGCGCTTGTTCAGCAGGTTGATCAGGGCGATGCCGGCGTGCCGCTCGCGGCCCAGTTCCAGGTCCAGCGTGACGAGGTCGAAGTGCTCGGCCGACAGCACCGCCTCGGCGGCATCGCGGTCAGCCAGCGCGGTGACGACCGCGTCGGGCCGCGCGGCGCGCAGCCAGCCGATCAGCTGGTCGCGGGTGGGTGGGTCGTCCTCGACGACCGCGATGCGGGTGGGAGCCTGCGCCATGCGCCGATTGTGCGGTGGCGTGCCTGTGCAGCGCCGCGGAAGAAATCTTCCGACCGCCGGCGGTGAACGCACCCGGCGCCGGCATGGCGTCTTCGTGGGTCCGGCATCGACAGTGCAGGCACCGATCGCCAACCACCCGCAAGGACACCGACCATGCCTGACACCGACACCACCTCCGATCCGGCCCCAGCTGCCACCGCCGCACCGCGCATCACGCCGCTGGTCTCGGCCTTTGCCGGCCCCGCACACACCGCCATGCGGCAACTGCGGCGCGCTGCCGTGCCGCTGGCTGCGCTGGTGGCATTGGGTGGCACCGCCCTGTGGCTGAGCCACCAGCGTTTGGCGTTGCCGACGGGCGAACAGCTCGTCCGCACCAACACCCTGACCGGTACCACCGTGGTGCTGCAGGACGGCCCGGCCTGGGTGCTGCCCGGCCTGCACCGGGCGCGGCTGCTGCCGGCCCGCGACCTGCAACTGCGCGCCAACCGGCTGGCCCGGCACGACAGCCCGCAGGCCCTGCAGACGGTGGAAGGCCTGTCCATCGGCCTGGAAGTGACCCTGCGGGTGGCGCTGGACGCCCAGCGCCTGCCGGCACTGGCGCGGGCGCTGCCCGAAGACATCGGCCGTGATCTGGTGGAGCCGCAGCTGGCCGGCATCCTCTACCAGCAGGTGTCGCAGCGCACCGTGCGCGAGCTGTTCAGCACCCAGCGCGCCGAGGTGCAGCGCCAGGTCGAGCAGGCCTTGCGCCAGCGGCTGGCCGCCGACGGGCTGGTGCTGAAGGACCTGCAGTTCGGCGCGGTGGACCTGCCGCCGGAGTACCGCCGTGGCCTGGATGCCCTGCTCAACGAGGGCCTGGCCAGCGACAAGATGCGCTTCACGCTCGAACTGCGCGAGAAGCAGGTGCGCGAGACCGCCTTGAAGGCCAGCGCCGAGCGTGAGCGCCGCGAGATCGACGCCGACGCCGCGGCCCGCGAGCAGGTGATTGCCGCCCGGGCGCAGGAACAGGCCATGCAGCATGTGCTGCCCTTCAAGCGGCGCCAGATCGAGCAGCGGCAGCTGGAGGCCGAGGCCGAGCGCCAGGCGCGCATCAAGCTGGCCGAAGGCGCTGCGCAGGCCCGCCGCATCGAGGCCGACGGCGAGGCCGCGGCGCGCCAGAAGCTGGCGGATGCCGAGGCCTACCGCATGGCCCAGCTCGGGCAGGTGGCAGCGGCGCAGATGGCCCGCGAGGGCCAGCTCATCAGCCGGCATCCGCTGCTGGTGCAGAAGGCGCTGGTGGACAAGCTGTCGGACAAGGTGCAGGTCATCGTGGCGCCGCCTGGCATGCCGGGCCAGCTGTTCGCCCACCTGAGCGGCAGCACGCCGGGCGCACCGACCGACCAGCCTGCCGACCCGGTGGCCCCCGCGGCCGACGAGGAGTGACACCATGCCCGCCCGAACCCAACCCTGGTGGCCCGCGCTGGCCGTGGCATTGCTGGCGATGGTGGCTGCCCTGCTGACGGTGGCAGCGCATGCCGCAGACGATCTGCCGCCGCCGGCCGGCCTGGTGGTGGTCGATACCGCCGCACTGCGCGCCGCGCCGCGTGACGCCGCGCCGCTGCTGGTGACGCTGTGGCGCGGCGAGGCGCTGCAACTGCGCGGCGCCCGTGGCGACTGGTGGCAGGTGTGGGACGCACACCGCGAGCGCGGCGGCTTCGTGCGCGCGTCGCAGGTGATGGCGCTGCCGCCTGGCGATCGCGCGGTGGCCGACCTGGCGGCGCAACTGCGGCTGGTGCGCCACCAGCCCGGCGCCGAGGCGCTGGGCATCGGGTTGGCGGCGGCGATCATCGGGCGGGCTGGCGCCCCTTGGCTGGCCTCGGCGGCCGGTGCGGACATGCTCGACAGCCTGGTGATGTTGCAGGGCAGGCTGGCGGACCGCGTGCAGGGCGCGTCGACCCAGCAGCAGGCGGCAGCGGCCCA
>ERZ795056.6304-NODE-6304-length-11603-cov-5.940856_pt1 | contig 11603 bp, 8 predicted proteins | sample MGYA00375140_ERZ795056 | MGnify/ENA primary metagenome ERZ795056 (study PRJEB30185, sample SAMN05720227) | activated sludge metagenome | isolation source: Anaerobic digester | place: USA | collected 2015-03-09 ...
TTTTTGCCAAGTCGTCCCAGTTTTTACCCAAGTTCGCTGCGTTGGCCACCCACAAAATGATTTGCAAATCGCGCAAGCCACCGGGAGATTCTTTGCAGTTGGGCTCCAGCGAGTAGGGTGTGTTTTCAAACTTTTGATGCCGCTGCCGCATTTCTAAAGTTTTGGCAACGAAGAATGCTTTAGGGTCCAAGTCGGCTCTGAAAGCGCTTAAAAAGTCAGCGTACAGTTTTTTATTGCCACAGACAAGGCGCGATTCCAATAAACTGGTTTGCACCGTCACATCACCTGCCGCTTGCGCCACGCAGTCGGCCACGTTGCGCACCGATGAACCAATTTCTAATCCACTGTCCCAGCAACTGCTGATGAACGATTCAATTTTTTGTGTCAGCAGTGCATCGGTTTCTGGTTTGGCATGCTCTGGCAGCAGCAAGAGCACATCAATGTCTGAATGGGGGAACAACTGCGCACGACCAAATCCGCCCACAGCCAGCAACGCAAAATCTGCAGGCATATTGGCTCTGCACCACAAGGTTTTCAGTGTTTCGTCTGCCAGATTTGACAGCTTGCGCAAATTCGCAGCTACACCACGGCTGGAAGCGGAATTGACCAGCAAAGGTTTGCCGATAATTTGCTTTTTATCCCGATAGTTAGTGAATAAATTGGCATTTAGCCGGCGTATTTGCTGCATAGTTTGCTATTAATATTATAGCATTGTTATAACAATTTGCTGTAACGTATTGCTGTAACGTATTGCTGTAACGTTCTCTAGACCGAGTGGATGCCAATAAACGCAGGCACAGCGGGTGTGCCGTTTGAGACGGTTAACACTTCATAGCCAGTAGGGGTCACCACAATGGTGTGTTCCCATTGCGCTGAGAGAGATCGGTCTTTGGTGACGATGGACCAGCCGTCTTTTTCAGAGCCTTCTTTGATGTCTTTTTTACCCGCGTTGATCATGGGCTCAATCGTGAACACCATGCCCGCTTGCAATTCCAAGCCAGTGCCAGCTTTGCCGTAATGCAGCACTTGCGGCTCTTCATGAAAACCTTGTCCTATACCATGCCCGCAAAATTCGCGCACCACGCTGTAGCTGTGCCCTTCGGCAAATTTTTGTATCGCTGCACCTATGTCACCCAAACGCGCGCCTGGTTTCACTTGTTGTATGCCTTTCCACATGGCTTCATAGGTGATCTGGCACAAACGCTTGGCGGCGATCGAGCATTCACCCACCAAAAACATGCGGCTGCTGTCGCCATGCCAACCGTCTTTGATAACGGTGACATCCACATTCACGATGTCGCCATTCTTCAGTACTTTGTCACTGGGAATGCCGTGGCAAACTTGGTGGTTAACCGATGTACAAATCGACTTGGGGTAGGGCACATCACCACCCGCGGTGTAGTTCAAGGGTGCGGGAATGGCGTTTTGCACATTGACCATGTAGTCGTGCGCCAGCTTGTCGATTTCATTGGTGGTGATGCCGGGTTTGATGAAAGGGACAAGGTAATCCAATACTTCAGACGTGAGCCTGCCTGCTATGCGCATGGCGGCAATATCTTGTTCGCTTTTAATGGTGATATTTTTATTCGTACTCATGGGGTGCAATTATCGCACCGCACATTGAGACTTGATTTGCATTGAGACAATTCAAGGAGTTGGGAAACGGTTTTTACCCGACTGATTTATCGTATTCAGACGGTTTGGCCGGCGCACGACGTGGCGGTGGTGTCACCGTCAATTGCATTTTGATTTGGCCAGGCGTTGCGCCCAGTGTGGTTGGTACAGGTTTCAAATCGATGTATTGCGCAGCATGCCACACTTTGACGGTGGCAGCGCCATCTGGCAAATCGGCAAACACCGCATTGCCATTGGCATCGGTTTTAACAGCCCAAGGCGTGTCGCTCACCACCACATGCCCCACCATAGAGCCATGGATGTGACACCCCAATAGCACCACGCCAGGTTTGTCCATGTTCACCACGCTGGATTTGGCAGCACCGAACACTGATTTACCCGCCAGTCGCAATGCAAAGCCGTTTTCATCGTTCTTACCAAACTGTGCCGCACCCGCAGCTGAGCCGCGCACATGGTGGTCCCAAGGGTCGTTGTTGGTGAAGGTGATTTTGCTGCCCGGCTGCACCACCGTCACTGCAGGCAAAAACTGCATATTGGTTTGTGCAATGGTGGCAGCTTTGGGCAGTGGGCTTTTGGGTGTCGCAACGCTGCTGGTGCTGATCATCACCACCGCATCGGGCGTCGCCTTGCCATCTTTGTCCGTCACATTCACCGTCAAGCTCGCAGCATGGCAAATAGTGATTGTAGCCGGCATGAATACTGCCAAGAATACTATTTTTTGTATAGCGTTTTTGTTGAATTTGGCGAGACTTAACAATTCGTTTGGCTTCATGGTTTAACCTCGTTCAGTGGGTAGTTAATGTGTTTGCACATCAGTTTGCACCCAAGTATCCACTGCTTGCAATACTTGTGCAAGCGCATCGGGTGCATCGCAAGCAATCGCTTGGCGTTGGGGCATAGAGCGCAGCCATGTCAATTGCCGCTTGCACAGTTGGCGCGTGGCGGCAATGCCTTTGTCGCGCAAGTCTTGCAGGGTTTTTGCGTTCATCGCACCATTGTTCAAAGTATCTAGCGCCTCCCACATTTGGCGGTAACCCACGCAGCGCATTGAAGCGGTGTCAATGCTCAAATCGGCTCTGGCGCGCAATGCACGCACTTCTTGCTCAAATCCGCCCTCCAGCATGGCATCAAAACGCAGTGCAATGCGCGCATGCAACCAAGCACGGTCCTGCGGTTCAAGTGAGATGAAAAGTGGATTGCTGTTGTTCTCAGAAAAATAATGGTCTTTTTGGCCTATAGCCGGCGTATTAATTGCCTGAGGTGCTATTGAATTTATAGCGATTGGCGCTGTATCACGGTAAGCGGTTTGAAAAGAGGACAGCGGCTTACCAGTTATTCGGTACACCTCTAGTGCGCGCTGAATGCGTTGTGCGTCATTGGGCTTTAATCGTGCCGCAGTAATGGCATCGACCTGGGCGAGCTGTGCGTGCATCGCTGGCCAGCCTGTAATAGCGGCTTCGCGTTCGATGTTCGCACGAATACTGGGGTTAGAAGCGGGCATGTCATCTAGACCGTGCCACAGGGCTTTGAAATACAACATGGTACCGCCCACCAGCACAGGCAGTTTGCCGCGTGCGGTGATTTCCTTGATTAACCTTGTCGCGTCTTTCACAAATTCTGCGGCTGTATAGGCCTCTTTCGGGTCGCGAATGTCAATCAGGTGGTGCGGCACAGAGGCCAACTCGGCAGCGGTCGGTTTTGCCGTGCCAATGTCCATGCTACGGTACACCAAAGCCGAATCCACACTGATGATTTCTACTTGAATGGGGGTTTTTTGATAATTTTTTGCCAAATGTTCAGCAATGGCCAATGCCGCAGCCGTCTTGCCGGATGCCGTCGGGCCGGCGATGGCGATGTAGTGCGGTAAAGAAGAGGACGGTGTCATATCTAACGATGCCAACTATAACGATCACTGCTTGCCATATTTTTGTGCAGCCGTCCACGCAATCAAGGCCACACACACTGTCCAAAACAGTACACCTATAACCAATGGCAGTGCGTCGCCACGGCTGTGCAAGCTGGGGTAGGTACTTAGCCACGCACCGGTGCAGAAGGCAACCACCATCATCAAAAAACCGTTAAGTGCCGATGCAGCGCCTGCTGCCTGCGGAAAAGGCCCAACCGCACCTGTTTGCCCGCATGGTTGGTGGATGCCATGCCCTACCGCCATGCAAAAGAATGGCAAGGCAATCGCCCAAGCGCTTTGGACACCAAGCCAAAATAAAGCACCCATCAGCAAGCCGCCACTCAGGGATATGCCGCCAGCTATTGCCAAAGTGTGGCGCATGCCCAAACGTACCAATAAATGCCGGCATAAAAACGTGCCCGCAATGTAATGCGTAGACATGCCAAACATCACCAAACCATAACCCGCCGCAGACAAACCAAACCCTTTGATGAACACAAACGATGACGATGCTAAAAATGTAAACAACACTCCGTATGACGCAAACGACAGCGCGTTATAGGTTAAGAAAACTGGGTTTTTCAGAATCATCCACCACGTGCTGACCAATGTGCCAGCTTGCAAAGCTTTGGGGTTTTTTGCGGCTAAACTCTCCTCAAAACGGCTGAGCACCATCCACAGCGTCAATGCTCCAAACACAGCCAAAGCCATCAAGGTCGCTGTAGCGTTCCAATAACTCACTAGCAAGCCACCCACAGGTGCGCTCAAGCAAGCAATCACCCCCAGCCCACTCAAACCTTTGGACATCACTTTGGCACCGTCAATGGGTGCATACAAGTCGCGCACCAAAGCCCTGCCACACATGACCACAGCGCCCATGGCCAAGCCTTGCAATATGCGCCAGTAAATCAGCAAATCTATCGTGCCAGCAAACGCGCTGCCGATTGAAGCCAGCACATACGCCGCCAAACCTGTAATCAAAATCGGTTTGCGCCCAAACCGGTCCGATAGCGGCCCCCAAACCAACTGCGATGCACCAAACGCCAGCAGCAGTGCAGACAGCGTGTACTGTGCTTGCGCCATGGTGGCATTCAGGTTGGTTGCAAGCGCAGGCAGGGCGGGTAAATATAAATCCGTGGTTACGGGTTGAATACCCATCATCAAGGCGAGTAAGAAAACCACAGTAGAGGCAGGCATAGAAGTAATTATGTTAGATGGCTATCAATGTAAGTCGTATATTGTCCCTTAAATGACGAAGTAGAATCTTCGTCATGCTGAGCTACATTCTCAAACGTCTTTTGCTGATGATTCCCACCTTGTTTGGGGTTCTGCTGCTCACTTTTGTCGTTATTCAATTTGTACCCGGTGGGCCTGTTGAGCAATATCTAGCAGAGGCAAAGGCTAGCTCGGGTGCGGGTGGTGAATCAATCTACCGAGGTGGCAAGGGCGTAGATGAAAAACGTCTGGCTGAAATCAAAGCGCTCTATGGGTTTGATAAACCGGCACCTGAACGGTTTTGGTTAATGATCAAATCGTATCTCAGCTTCGATTTGGGAAAGAGTTTTTTTCAACACAAACCAGTATGGGATTTGGTGAAAGAGAAATTACCAGTTTCAATCAGCTTGGGTTTATGGACTTTTTTTATCAGCTATCTGATTTCAATTCCTTTGGGTATTGCCAAAGCAGTACGTGCAGGCTCGCGGTTTGACTTTTTCACCACCTTGATCGTTTTGTTTGGATATGCCATTCCTGGGTTTGTATTGGGCGTTGCATTGTTGGTGGTATTTGGCGGACAGTTGCAATGGTTTCCATTGCGCGGATTGACATCAGCGAATTGGGACACATTGAGTTGGGGCGCAAAGATTGCGGACTATTTGTGGCACATTGTTTTACCGGTCACTGCCATGGTTTTAGGTAGTTTTGCCGTTACGACCATGCTCACCAAAAATGCATTTTTAGAAGAAATTCGCAAACATTACGTCACCACCGCACGTGCCAAAGGCTTGTCCGAAAAACAAGTTTTGTACAAACATGTTTTTCGTAACGCTTTGATACCCATCGTGACTGGTTTTCCAGCCGCGTTCATCGGTGCATTCTTCACGGGATCGCTCTTAATAGAAACTTTGTTTTCGTTGGATGGATTAGGTTTGCTGAGTTATGAAAGCGTTATCCGTCGAGATTACCCTGTGGTGTTGGGAACGCTGTATTTATTTACCCTGATTGGTTTGGTGACGAAGTTGATCAGTGATTTGATGTATGTTTGGGTGGACCCACGTGTCAAGTTTGAATAATTCACCAAGCAGTCGTGCTTGGCAACGTTTTAAACGTAATCGTTTGGGCTTTTACAGCTTTGTGGTGTTTTGTGTATTGGTATTTTTGAGCTTGTTTGCAGAAGTTTTGTCCAACGATAAACCTTTGCTCGTGCACTACAAACAGAGCTATTACTTTCCAATATTGAAAGATTACCCGGAAACATTTTTTGGAGGCGATTTTGAAACGCCTACCGATTATTTAGATCCTCTGATTCAGCAAAAATTGTCAAGCGATGGCAATTGGGCAGTTTTCCCAATCAACCACTATGGCGCACAAACACTGAATTATTTCGCCAGCACACCCAACCCCTCTGCGCCCTCAGGTGAAAACTGGTTGGGTACGGATGACAAAGGTCGTGACCTATTGGCGCAGCTTTTATATGGCTTTCGTGTCAGTGTGCTGTTTGCCCTGGCGCTCACCATTGTGGGTACGGTTTTGGGAGTTATCACAGGTGCCATACAAGGTTTTTATGGCGGTAAAACGGATTTGGCATTTCAACGCTTTATTGAAATCTGGGGTGCCATGCCTGAGTTGTATTTGCTTATTATTTTCAGTGCAGTGTTTTCACCAAGCTTGGCCTTGTTGCTGATTTTGCTCAGTCTGTTTGGCTGGATGGGCTTGTCAGACTATGTGCGGGCTGAATTTTTGCGCAACCGACAAATGGATTATGTGCGCTCAGCACGGGCCTTAGGCGTGAGCAATTGGCAAATCATCAAGCGCCATGTATTGCCCAACAGCATGACACCGGTTGTCACGTTTTTACCCTTTCGAATGAGTGGTGCGATTTTGGCACTAACATCTTTGGACTTTTTAGGTTTGGGAGTACCGCCTGGAACGCCTAGCTTAGGTGAACTGTTGGCACAAGGTAAAAACAACATTGACGCATGGTGGATTTCGCTGTCAACGTTTGGCGTGTTGGTCATTACATTGATGTTGCTGACATTCATGGGTGATGCTTTAAGAGATGCCTTAGATCCGCGCAAAGTTGAAAAATGAATTTACTCGACGTTCAAAATTTAACCGTATCCTTTGGCAACAAAGCGGTTGTTCATGGCATCAACTTTGCAGTGAAAGCGGGCGAGCGTGTGGCATTGGTGGGTGAATCGGGTTCAGGTAAAACAGTCACGGCGCTGAGCTTGTTGCGCTTGGCACTGAATGCGCAGTTGAGTGGTTCAGCAACATTCAGAGGCGCACAAAGCATCGACTTGCTTCAAATTTCTGAACAGCAAATGCGCGACATACGTGGACGCGACATTGCCATGATATTTCAAGAACCTATGACGGCTTTGAATCCGTTATTCACCATCGGCAATCAAATTGCTGAAGTTTTAGAACAAAAGCAGGCTGTATCTGGTATAGATATTGCCTATACTGCAATTAAATTGATAGCATCTACAGGTATCGCTGATCCTGAACGATGCGCCAAGTCGTATCCGCACCAATTGAGTGGTGGCCAACGCCAACGTGCCATGATCGCCATGGCCTTGGCTTGTCAGCCAAAATTGTTGTTAGCCGATGAACCCACCACTGCGCTGGACGTGAGCTTGCGATTGCAGATTTTGGAATTGCTATCAGACCTACAAAAACAAAACGGCATGGCGGTATTGTTGATCACGCATGATTTGAACTTGGTGCGCAAATTTGCCGATCGCATTATTGTGATGGAAGGCGGTCACATCGTCGAGCAAGGCACTGTCAGTGATGTTTTTGCCAACCCACAACACGCCTATACCCGTAAATTGTTGGACAGCAAGCCCGTACGTGATGTGCTTGAAAGTTCCGCAGTCATCAATCAGCAGGACCAAAACACAACCGTTACCCAGCAGCCCAGTATGCAAGCCAAGGATCTGTGTGTCAGCTACCCCGCACCACTGACAGGTGTCAAAGGGTGGTTTAAAAAGGGTGAGTTTGTTGCTGTTAAACATGCTAATTTTGAATTGCAACCAGCACAAACATTGGGTGTCATCGGTGAATCTGGTTCTGGTAAGACGACATTGGCATTGGCTGCATTGGGTTTGCAAGCCTCTAAAGGACATTTGCAAATCAATGGTCAATTCTGGGGACAAGGAAAAGCACAAGACAAAGGTTTGCGTAAGGTGGTGCAAGTTGTTTTTCAAGACCCGTTTTCTTCACTCTCGCCACGCATGACTATTTCTGAATTGGTGGGTGAGGGCTTGTTGGTACATGCACCTGAATTCAATCAGGTACAAAGCCAAACCAAGGTGCTGCAAGTCTTACACGAGGTTGGTTTGTCGGAAGCGCAGTTTCCCAATTTATTGTCACGCTATCCGCATGAGTTTTCGGGTGGTCAGCGCCAGCGCATAGCCATAGCCCGTGCCTTGATCGTGGAGCCACAAATTTTGGTACTGGATGAACCCACCAGTGCCTTGGATGTGACGATTCAAAAGCAAGTTTTGCAATTGCTGCAGCGTTTGCAACGAGAGCGTGGCTTAAGTTATTTGCTCATCACACACGACATTGACGTCATTCGCGCTATGGCGCACCAAGTGTTGGTGATGCGAAATGGTGAAATTGTTGAATCAGGCAGCCTTAACCAAATCACGCAGCAACCGAAAAATGACTATACGGCCTTGTTAGTCCAATAGAGACAAATCGCGCACTGCCCCTTTGTCGGCAGACATCACCAATTTCGCATAGGCTTTGAGAGCTGCAGAAACTTTGCGTGAACGTGGCTTGGTGGGTTTCCAGCCTTTGGCGTTTTGATCAGTGCGGCGTTTTGCCAGTTCTTCATCCGACACCAACACATTGATGCTGCGGTTTTTGATGTCGATGCGAATACGGTCACCGTGGCGAACCAGTCCAATGGCACCACCGGCTGCGGCTTCAGGTGATGCGTGGCCGATGGACAAGCCCGATGTGCCGCCTGAAAAGCGGCCATCGGTTAACAAAGCACAGGCTTTGCCCAACCCTTTGGATTTGATGTAGGAAGTAGGGTACAACATCTCTTGCATGCCTGGGCCACCTTTAGGTCCTTCGTAGCGCACAATCACAACGTCGCCAGCCTTCACCTTGTCGGCCAAAATATCGGCCACTGCTTCGTCCTGCGATTCGGTCACATAGGCGGGGCCTTCAAACACCATCAGTGCATCGTCCACACCTGCAGTTTTGACGACACAGCCGTTTAATGCAATATTGCCATACAGCACAGCCAAGCCACCTTCCTGTGAAAAAGCGTTTGCACCGGAGCGTATGCAGCCAGCAGCGCGGTCTGTATCCAAGCTGGGCCAGCGTGCTGCTTGGCTAAAAGCAACTTGGGTAGGTATGCCGCCTGGGCCTGCTTGGTAAAATTTTTGTACATCAGCGTTGGGTTTGCGAGCAATGTCCCACTGATCCAACGCGTCTTTCATGGTTTTGCTGTACACCGTGGGTACATCGGTGTGCAATTTGCCTGCGCGGTCCAATTCACCCAAGATACCCATGATGCCGCCTGCGCGGTGTACATCTTCAATGTGGTATTTGTCGGTGTTGGGCGCAACTTTGCACAATTGGGGCACGGCGCGAGATAGGCGGTCAATGTCTTTGAGCGTGAAATCTATTTCCGCTTCTTGCGCGATCGCCAAGATATGCAAAATGGTGTTGGTGGATCCACCCATCGCAATGTCCAGCGTGATGGCATTTTCAAAGGCTTTCATACCCATCGAGCGCGGTAAAACGGTTTCATCGTTTTGCTCATAGTAGCGTTTGCACAAATCAACTGCCAATCGTCCTGCACGCAAAAACAATTGTTCACGGTCTGCATGTGTGGCCAATACGGTGCCATTGCCCGGTAGTGACAAGCCCAGCGCTTCAGTCAAACAGTTCATTGAATTGGCGGTGAACATGCCGGAGCACGATCCGCAAGTGGGGCAAGCGGAGCGTTCCACTTCAGCCAAATCAGCATCACTGACACTGCTGTCAGCCGCCATCACCATGGCATCAATTAAATCCATTTTTTTGAATTCAATGGTTTGGGTTTTGGGGTTGAGCAAGCGCGTTTTGCCAGCCTCCATGGGACCGCCAGAAACAAACACGCACGGGATGTTCAAACGCATGGCTGCCATCAACATACCGGGTGTGATTTTGTCGCAATTGGAAATGCACACCAATGCATCTGCGCAATGGGCGTTCACCATGTACTCCACCGAATCGGCAATGATGTCGCGGCTGGGCAATGAATACAACATGCCATCGTGCCCCATGGCGATGCCATCGTCCACTGCAATGGTATTAAATTCTTTGGCTACGCCACCTGCGGCTTCTATCTCGCGCGCCACCAGTTGACCTAAATCTTTCAAATGCACATGACCGGGCACAAATTGGGTGAACGAATTGGCTATGGCAATGATGGGTTTGTCAAAATCGCCATCTTTCATGCCGGTGGCACGCCACAATGAACGCGCTCCCGCCATGTTGCGACCAGAGGTAGATGTTTTGGAACGGTATGCAGGCATTTACGACTTTCTGATTGTTGTGGGTGACTGTGATCAAATTGACCAGTATGAATAGCTTGAATTTTATCCCATGCTACATCGTTGGGCAGTGACTGCATTGCACGCATGGTTATGGCAGTTTTTGAGGGAAAAATAGACAAATATAGGTACATAAAAAATAGGCGCATGAGGCGCCTATTTTTACAGTGCCAATTTTTGCAAATTGGCTTAATCAACTTACCAGTTTGATTACTTGGCTTTGGTGTGTTTGGCAATCAATGCCTTGGCAGTTTCCAAGAGTTTTTTGCCATCGTAACCACGTTTGTTCATATCGGCTACCCATTCGTCGTCGATTAAACTGGATTTGTTTTTAAAATCTTGCGCTTCGGCGGCGCTCACAGTGAAGATGTTATTGCCACGGTCAGCAGTGGCTTTGCGGCCAGGGATGTCGCCCTCTTGTTGCACTTTACCCAAGAAAGCAGAAGTAGCCATGCCGGTGTTGTTGTCGATGATTTTTTTCAAATCAGCGGGCAGTGCGTCGTATTTGGCTTTGTTCATCGACATCACAAACGTAGTGGTGTAAAGCGCGCCGCCTGCTGGGTCAAATTCAGCATGGTATTTGGTGAGTTCATGCACTTTGACAGCGGTCACCACTTCCCATGGAATCACCGCACCTTGAATCGTACCTTTGGACAGCGCATCAGGGATGCCTGGCAATGGCATGCCAACTGGTGTAGCCCCCAATGATGCTAACAACTTGGTGGCTTGGCGTGTTGGTGCGCGCAGTTTCAAGCCTTTGACATCGTTCACTGATCGCACAGGTTTTTCCACGGTGTGAATCACGCCAGGACCATGCACATGCAGTGCCAACACGTGCACGTCTTTGAATTCATCGGCCGCCATGGTTTGAACGTATTCCCATAATGCTTTGGATGTGGCTTCTGCATTGGTCATCATGAAAGGTAATTCAAACACTTCGACGCGTGGGAAGCGACCCGCCGTGTTACCAGGCAATGTCCATGTGATGTCGGCTACACCGTCTTTGGCTTGGTCATACAACTGCACCGGTGTACCGCCCAATTGCATGGCAGGATAGGCTTCAAACTTGATGCGACCGCCTGATTCTTTTTCAACCTTAGCCATCCATGCTTTGTGCATGTTCAACCAAACGTTGGATTGCGGTGCCATGAAAGTGTGAAACTTCAGTGTGACCGCCGCTGGTTGTGCCAGAGCTGACAGCGCTGGTGTCGCCAAAGCTGCTGCGGCAGCACCGGTTTTCAGTAATTCACGACGGCGAATGTTTTTTTGTGGCATGTTGA
>ERZ795056.6306-NODE-6306-length-11601-cov-14.721202_pt1 | contig 11601 bp, 12 predicted proteins | sample MGYA00375140_ERZ795056 | MGnify/ENA primary metagenome ERZ795056 (study PRJEB30185, sample SAMN05720227) | activated sludge metagenome | isolation source: Anaerobic digester | place: USA | collected 2015-03-09 ...
TGGGAGTTCCTTTTAGCACTGTGGTTTCCTGGAGCAATTCAAATACATCCATTGGCCTGGGCGCTTCCGGCACGGGCACTATTGCATCCTTTACAGCGGTAAATACGGGAACAGTTCCTGTTACGGCTACCATTACCTTAACGCCTTCAGCAAATAACTGTATTGGTTCCGACACCTCATTCACCATCACGGTGAATCCTACTCCGGCAGCTGTTGTCCCTTCAGATATTACCGTGTGCAACGGCGCTGCAGTTCCCGCTATGTCATTTACAAGCCAGACACCCGGCACCAGCTTCACCTGGACTAACTCCAACACAGCTATCGGATTAGCCGCTTCAGGAACCGGAAATATAGCCTCCTTTACCGCCGTTAACACCACCAACACGCCGGTTTCCGCCACTATTTCGGTAACGCCAACAGCTAACGGCTGTACCGGCAGCGTGTCAGACTATACCATAACGGTAAATCCTTCGCCAATGGCAATTGTTCCTTCCGATACCAGTATCTGCCATGGTGCAGCAGTTCCGGGCGCGGTGTTTACCAGCACGATCAGCGGCGCTACGTTTACGTGGACCAATTCAAGTCCCTCCATCGGGATTCCAGCCAGTGGCAGCGGCAATGTGCCCTCATTTACTGCCGCAAATAGTGACACAACGCCTGTTATAGCGACTATTTCTGTTGTGGCATCGGCCAATTCCTGTGCAGGTCAGCCGGAAACGTATACCATTACCGTTAATCCGCTGCCGGTAATCGTGATGAATAACACCCTGCCTGAATGTCCCGGATTGAATAATGGGACGATTACCCCTGAGATCACCGTTGGAACACCACCATACCAGTTTTTATGGAGTACAGGAGCTGCTACAGATCAGCTTACGGATCTTGGCAACGGAACCTATATGGTTACCGTAACCGACTCACACGGATGCCAGAGCTCAAACTCGCTGGATTTCGACGTGCTTGATGATTGCCTGGATCCTGTAGTGTACGTCCCCAATATTTTCTCACCCAATGGCGATAACAATAATGACGTGATATTTGTCCATGGTCAGGCCATAAAGACTATGCAATGGATGATATTTGACCGCTGGGGCGAGAAGATTTTTGCATCGGAAGAAATTGCTGTGGGTTGGGACGGTACTTACAAAGGCAAAGATATGCCGGCAGGGGTTTATGTGTTCCGGTTGAAGGTAACTTTCACTGACGGCAATGAAATTGAAAAGAAAGGGAATATCACGCTGGTAAGATAGGAAGACCTCGGATTTATTTGAATATCCGGTTATGACAGTAAACATAACCGGATATTTTTTTATCCCAAAATGGGTTATTTAGTAGTTGTGCCTGCAGTGATGAAGTTGGCCGATTTGTAATCCTGCAGATTCCCCGTGCTGTCCGAATAAATAAAATAAGCTTCCAGGCCGGAGTGTGTTTTAATAAACTCTTTGGCTTTTTCGAGTCCCATAACCATAAAGGCGGTGGCATAGGCATCCGCTGAAGTACAGTCATCGGCAAGAACAGTTACGCTCAGCAGCGAATGATGCACGGGATAACCTGTGGCGGGGTCGAGCGTATGGGAGTATTTGACACCGTCTTTAATGAAAAATTTGCGTGAATTTCCCGATGTGGCCAAAGATTTATTTATAAGTTCCACTTTTTCATAAACCACCTGTTCGGCATTGCTGCTGTCGGCAGGTTTTTCAATGCCCACCATCCAGTTGGTATTGTCGTTTTTGGTTCCGGAAGCCCGCACTTCGCCGCCTATTTCAATCAGATAATTGCTCATTCCTTTTTTATTGAAATACTCTGCAATAACATCCGCAGTATAGCCCTGTGCTATGGCATTAAAATCCAGCATGATACAAGGGTTTTCTTTAAGCAGGCTGCTTCCTTTTCCGGTATTGACCAGCCGGACTTTTTGATATCCTACACAAAGCAATAAGCTGTCAACCTTTTTTTTATCCATTTCAAGGCCTTGTTTCTTCCAAAAACCCCAGGATTTTACCAGGGGCCCGACGGTGATATCAAAACACCCTCCGGTAGCTGCCGAAACTTCCTGCGATTTATTGAAAAGTTTAATAAAATGAGTGTTGAGCTCTGTCTCTCTGTTGCTGTTAACCTTAGAAATTATAGAATTACTATCAAAAACGGAAGCGGTCTGGTCGATGACAACAAACAACGAATCTATGGATGATTTTACGGCATTGCTGTCAGGCCCGGCATAGAATTTTATCAAAAAAAAGGAGCCTTGCACGGTGCCTTTGTAAGTTACCATATTTTCTTTTTCAGGTTGGCTGCACGAAGCGGCCAGTATCAGCAGTGTGCATAAAAATAAAACACTCTTTTTCATTTTTCAGGTTTTTTAATAATTGGTTTTTGGGGGAATTGACCGGTTGATACATTAATATTAATGCAAATCACAACTTTTTGATGGTAAAGGTAAATTTTCTGTTCAATTTTTTACGGAAAGCATACAGCGAAAAAAAATAAGCTGTCAGAAACACCACCACCAAAAGGCCTGTTATGGGTTCGGAGACTTCGGCAAAGTATGCGGCAAGCATGAGTGCAATCATTACTATGAAGGGAAGGATATAAGCGAGAAAAACTGCCAGAAACCCCATTTTTTGCGTCATGATTACAAGTACTTTTTCTCCAGGTACAAAAGTTTCCTGTGGCTTGCGAACCGTGATGATTTTTTCTTTTGAATCGGAAACACCGCAGAGATGTTTAGTCTTGCAAGTCGAACAAGCCGAAGTGCTTTCGATTACAACTTCAATAGTGTTTTGATGTATTGCACTGACTACGCCCTGATGTGAAATATGACTGTCTTCCATAAGCAGAACAAAAGTAATACATCCGGGGAGTTTTTGCACTTTTTTTATTAAAGTATTTTCTATGTGGTTGAATAATAGGTTGTAAATAATAATTGTGAATGTAATATTTGTGGCTTTATTTTTTTTTGAAATTGGTTATTAGTTAATAAAAAGTATAATTTTGCACCTGTTTAAAAAATGATTACCATGATAAATTTGACTACCAAATACATGGGTTTCGAGTTGAAAAACCCTTTGATAGTTGCCAGTTCCGGTTTGACGAAATCGCCTGAAAAAATCCGCTCTTTTGAAGAAAAAGGTGCTGCGGCAGTGGTACTGAAGTCGCTCTTTGAAGAACAGATTATGTTTGAGACGAATCATATTATGGATTATCCGGATTCTTATAATAACTATCCCGAGGCGCTCGATTACATTCAGAATTTTACCAAACACAATTCTGTTGAGGAATACATGACGCTTATCAAGACTGTAAAGAAAGAAGTAAAAATTCCTGTTTTTGGCAGTATCAATTGTGTTTCGCTCAATGAATGGACGACCATAGCGCGTGATATTGAAAAAGCCGGCGCCGACGCCCTGGAGCTTAATATTTTTATCATGCCCAGCGATCTTAACCTTACCGGTGCCGAACATGAAAAGATGTATTTCGACATTATTGCGAAAATAAAAAACACGGTAAAAATCCCGGTGGCCATTAAGGTGGGTTATTACTTCAGTGGCTTGGTAAATCTGTTACAAAAGTTTTCGTGGACAGGCATAGGGGCTCTGGTACTCTTTAACCGTTTTTACACTCCCGATATAAACATTGATACATTACATCTGCAGGCAAGCAATATACTCAGCACCCCCGCCGAAATCGGCAATTCCCTCCGCTGGATCGCCCTGCTGTCGGATAAGGCCGGTTGCGACATTGCTGCTTCAACAGGCATACACGATGCCAGCGGCGTGATAAAACAACTCCTTGTCGGTGCAACCGCTACCCAACTATGTTCCACATTATACCTTAACGGCGCCGGACGTATTCAGGAAATATTGGAAGACCTGACTAAATGGATGTCAGATAAAAACTATAACCAGATAAGTGATTTCAGGGGTAAACTCAGCCTGAAGAAAGCCGAAAATCCTGTGATGTATCACAGGGTACAGTATATGAAACACCTGTCCGATACCGATTAATTTGTTTAACATTAAATAATATAGCACGTGAATATTGTAATTATCTATGCTGTTATTACGCTCAGCGTTATTGGGTTGCTGTCTGCAGTGATTTTGTTTTTTATTGCCCAGAAGTTTAAAGTTATCGAAGATCCGCGCATTGATGAAGTGGCCGGCTTGCTGCCTGGCGCCAATTGCGGCGGATGTGGATTTGCAGGCTGCCGGAATATGGCCGAAAACATCGTAAAAAAAGAATCAACCGAAGGCTATTTTTGCCCTCCGGGAGGAAATGACACCATGAAAGCTATTGCAGCCGTTTTTGGGAAGGTGGCTGAAGACAAAGCCCCGATGATAGCGGTGGTTCGTTGTAATGGCACCTGTACTAATGCCGTAAATAAAAATGAGTATGACGGATTGAAATCCTGTTATTTCATGCACAATTTGTATTCAGGCACCAATGGGTGTCCTTACGGTTGTTTGGGATGCGGCGATTGTGTTACGGCCTGTCAGTTTGATGCCATGTATATGGATGACCAAACCGGGCTGCCTGTTGTGGTTCAGGATAAGTGTATCGCCTGCGGCGCCTGTGTCAAGGCTTGCCCCAGAGGCATCATCGAACTGAGAAACAAAGGCAAAAAAGACCGCCGGATTTTTGTCAGTTGTATTAACAAAGAGAAAGGCGCTGTGGCCAAGAAAAACTGCGAAGTAGCCTGTATCGGTTGCGGAAAATGTGTTAAAGAATGCAAATTCGAAGCTATTACCATGGAAAACAACCTTGCCTACATCAATTTTGAAAAGTGCACCTTATGCCGTAAATGCGTTGAATCGTGTCCTACCGGCGCTATCCGGGAAGTAAATTTCCCGGAACGTAAAAAGAAGGATGCCGATACTCCTCAGGAACAACCGGCTAACAATTAATAAAAACATATTGAAATTTGAACAAAAAATATAAAGGAGGATTTATATTTGAAAACTTTTAAAATAGGTGGTGTTCACCCGGAAGAAAACAAGATTTCGGCCGGTGTGGCCATAAAGAACCTGGCACTTCCGAAGACGGCTGTTATTCCCCTCTCCCAAAGTCTTGGGGCGCCTTCGGTACCCATAGTCAACAAAGGCGACAAGGTGCTTACCGGACAGCTCATTGCTCAGGGCACCTCGTTTATTTCTTCCAACATCCATGCGCCTGTATCGGGTACCGTGTCAAAAATTGATGACATGATGGATGCCAGCGGCTACCGGAGAAAAGCTATCATTATTGATGTGGAAGGCGATGACTGGGTGGATACAATTGACCGAAGCCAGGAAATAAAACAGGAAATTACCCTCAGTAAAGAAGAAATCATAGCCTGTATAAAAAATGCCGGCATCGTCGGTTTGGGCGGCGCTACGTTTCCAACCCACGTTAAACTGATGGTTCCCGAAGGCAAGAAAGCCGAATACCTGATCATTAATGCTGTTGAATGCGAACCTTACCTTACTTCCGACCACCGTATTATGCTGGAAAAAGGGGAAGAAGTGATGATAGGGATCAAACTGCTTATGAAAGCTCTTGCTGTTGAAAAAGCGTTTGTCGGTATCGAAAACAACAAGCCCGATGCCATTGCACATCTGTCACAACTTGCTGAAAAATACAGCGGGATTAAGGTGGCTGCCCTCAAAGTTAAATATCCGCAAGGAGGCGAAAAACAGCTTATCAAGGCCCTGATAAACCGTGAAGTGCCTTCGGGAAAACTTCCTATTGAGGTGGGCTGTGTGGTACAGAATGTGGGCACCGCCTACGCGGTGTACGAAGCCGTTCAGAAAAACAAACCTCTGATTGAACGCGTGGTAACCGTTACAGGAAAAGCTATAGCAAACCCTTCAAATTTTATAGTCAGGATAGGAACTCCTGTATCGGCTTTACTCGAAGCTGCCGGCGGAATTCCTGATGAAACGGGCAAGGTCATCAACGGCGGTCCCATGATGGGGAAAGCTGTGAACTCAACGGAGATACCAGTGGTGAAAGGAATGTCGGGCCTGGTGCTGATGCCCGAAAAAGAAGCTAAACGTATGAAGGTGTCTAACTGCATCCGTTGTGCCAAATGTGTGAGCGCCTGCCCTATGGGCCTGGCCCCATACCTGATTGCCCAAACCTCAGAAATAGGCCAGGAAGAAATGGCCGAAAGTCTTCGGGTGCTGGATTGTATCGAATGCGGTTCCTGCAGTTTTACCTGCCCGTCAGGGCGTCCGCTGCTCGAAAATATCCGTATGGCAAAAAATAAAGTAGGACAAATTATCAGATCAAGAGCAAAATAATATTTATTTATGGCAAATTTATTAACTGTTTCAGGTTCACCGCATGTGCATGGCGACCAAACCGTCAGAAAAATTATGTGGGGCGTGGTCATCGCACTGATACCCGCCATGCTGGTATCGTTCTGGTATTTCGGTATTGGCGCTTTGCTGCTCACGGCCGTTGCTGTGCTGACATGCCTGGTGGTAGAGTTTCTCATTCAAAAGTATCTGTTGAAAGAACCCAACAGCATCGGCGACGGATCGGCTGTTATTACCGGTATCCTGTTGGCACTTAATGTGCCCAGCAACCTGCCGGTATGGATGCTCGTTGTTGGTTCCGTTGTGGCTATCGGCGTGGCCAAAATGACCTTTGGCGGGTTAGGAAAAAATCCTTTTAACCCGGCGCTGGTAGGCCGCGTGTTTATGCTGATTTCTTTCCCGGTTAACATGACTTCATGGCCCACGCCGTTAGTAAACAGGACTGTGCTGGTTGACGCCATCACCGGTCCTACCAGCCTTGGTATTGTTAAGGAAGGCCTGGCCAAGGGCGACAGCATGAGCGACATCATGACTCAGCTGCCTTCGTATGCCGAAATGCTGCTGGGAAATATGGGCGGCTCGCTGGGTGAGGTGTCGGCCATAGCCCTGATCCTCGGCGGGTTGTTCCTAATTATCCGCCGGATTATTACCTGGCACATTCCGGTAACTTTTATTGGCACGGTTTTTTTGTTTACCGGCGCTTTGTACCTGATTGAGCCGACTCAATACATCGATCCCGTGTTCCATCTGCTGGCCGGAGGACTTATGCTGGGAGCTATTTTTATGGCTACCGATATGGTTACTTCCCCGATGACAAAATCAGGCATGGTGGTCTTTGGCATTGGCTGCGGACTGCTCACGGTGCTCATCAGGGTGTGGGGATCTTATCCCGAAGGAGTGTCGTTTGCAATTTTAATTATGAATGCTTTAGTCCCATTAATTAATAAAGGTTTTAAACCAAAAAAATTCGGGGAGGTAGTAAAAAATGGCTAAACTGGAATCATCATTAAAAAACATGATATTATGCCTGTTTTTGATATCCCTTGTGATGTCGGCGGCATTAGGCTTTGTTTTTAACGTTACAAAAGGGCCTATAGAAATTTCGTCAAAAAAAGCTGAAATAGATGCGTTAAAAGCTGTTTTACCCGCTTTTGATAACGATCCGACTGAGGAAGCAAAAGAAATTGACGGACTTACATACTATGTCGGCTCCCAATCCGGAAAAACGGTGGGATACGCTATAAAAACATTCACTGATAAAGGATTCAGTGGACATTTTGAATTGATGGTTGGCCTTTTGCCAGATGGTACTATAAATAGCATAGCCGTGCTTAGCCAAAAAGAAACTCCGGGTCTGGGCGATAAAATGAAAACCAAATGGAAAGACCAGTTCAACGGGAAGAACCCAAAAGACTTTAAACTTCTCGTAAAAAAAGACGGCGGAGATGTAGATGCTATTACAGCGTCAACCATTTCGTCCCGGGCATTTTGCGATGCAACACAGAAGGCTTATGATGGATATATAAAGAATTTTTCAGTAAAAGAAAATGAAGGAGGCCAGCAATGAGTAATTTAAAACATTTGACAAATGGCTTTTTTAAAGAAAACCCGACTTTTGTCCTGGTTCTTGGAACATGCCCCACTCTGGCTGTAACTACGGCTGCCAGCAACGGTATTGGTATGGGCGCTGCCACTACATTTGTGTTGGTGTTTTCCAATCTTTTTATCGCGTTACTTAAAAATCTCATTCCCGATAAAGTGCGTATAGCAGCCTTTATTGTAATTATTGCCACATTTGTTACTATCGTTGACCTGGTCATGAAAGCATACACCCCCGATCTATACAAAACATTGGGGATATTTATTCCTCTGATCGTGGTAAACTGTATCATTCTGGGTCGTGCTGAAGCTTTTGCTCAGAAAAACAAAGTTATTCCGGCGATATTAGATGGACTGGGAATGGGTATCGGATTTACTTTAGCAATCACACTAATGGGTTGCTTCAGGGAACTGCTCGGAAACGGATCTATCTTCGACATTAAGCTGGTTAGCGAAAATGCAAAGACCATTCTGATTTTCATTCTGCCTCCGGGGGCTTTTATCACCTACGGTTATCTTATTGCTATCATGAACAGAATCAAAGCAAAAACCAAATAAAATCATAAGTTATGGAATTCATTAAAATAATCATATTAGCACTCATTGTAAACAATGTTGTACTGGCTCAGTTTTTGGGAATATGCCCATTTCTGGGAGTTTCCAACAAGGTTTCCACTTCAATAGGCATGGGAGCCGCCGTGGTATTTGTAATGGCTTTAGCCAATTTTGTAACTTATTTTATTCAATATTACATTTTGGTTCCGTTACACATCGAATTTATGCAAACCATCTGTTTTATTTTTATTATCGCTTTTCTGGTTCAGATTGTCGAGATTATCCTTAAAAAATCTGCTCCAAGCTTATATCAGGCATTAGGGATTTACCTGCCACTGATCACAACTAACTGTGCTGTGCTCGGTATTGCGATTTTAGCTGTTCAAAAAGATTATAATCTTATTCAAAGTGTGGTTTACGCTGCCGCTATTGCGGTTGGTTTTACACTTGCTATGATATTGATGGCAGGCATACGGGAACAACTGGAAACAACAAGGTATCCTAAAGGGATGAAAGGCTTCCCTATTTCCCTGGTTACGGCCGGTCTTCTTTCACTTGCTTTTATGGGTTTTGCAGGCCTCGTAAAATAGTTTCGCTAAAATGTTGTTTAACTGAATTTTCAGTATGTTTGTACTAATAATTTATGTGTTTGTTATTGGCCTTACTGCTTCTTTGCATTTTGAATCCGTTTTAACTACTACTTTTATACTTTTAAACAAAATTAAGTACGACACATTTAACAAGACAGTCTTTTATGTTAGGTCGCATTGATTTACGATTTCTATAATAATTGAAAATTGTTCATTAAATATTTATAAATCCTAAAAAAGAACCTTATGACAAAAAAAATTATTAAATGGTTGTTCCTTTTCGTTGCAATTATCGCCCCAGCATATGCCTTTGCTGAAGGCGGCTCTTCCGGCCCTTCCATTGGCGGGATACGCATCGAGTTTATTTTGTTTGCACTTACTCTTGTTGGTGTGGCTCTGTTTCACAAACAGACGTTCTGGGTGGCCATTACCGGTCTTTCGGTAATCATTCTTTATAAAATCATTTTTATTTCGGGATATCCTTTTGCTGAACATTTTTTTGGCGAAAACTCGTTCATCGACCAGTTGTCGGATAAAAGTATGAGGCAGGGAGAATGGGGAATCCTGCTGAACCTGCTGGGTTTGCTGCTCGGATTTGCCATACTTGCCAAGGTGTTTGAAGAATCCGGTGTGCCCGATATCCTTCCCAAATATTTGCCCAACGACTGGAAAGGGCCTTTTGTGCTGTTGGTCTTCGTTTTCGTCCTTTCTTCATTCCTCGATAATATTGCTGCTGCCATGATAGGCGGCACCATTGCCCTTGTGGTATTCAAAAATAAGGTGCACATAGGTTATATTGCGGCTATTGTGGCTGCCAGCAATGCCGGAGGCTCCGGCAGTGTGGTAGGCGACACCACCACCACCATGATGTGGATCGACGGTGTTTCCGCTTTCAATGTGCTGCATGCTTATGTGGCTGCTTTTATTGCCCTGCTTATTATTGCCTGGTTTGCTTCGCATCAGCAGGATAAATTCGAACGTATTACCAGCGATGCCAAACCGGGTGTGAAAATCGACTGGGTAAGGCTGCTTATCGTACTGTTAATTTTAGTGGGAGCCATATTGTCTAATATTTATTATGACATGCCTGCACTCGGTGTATGGATTGCCATTATTATTGGTGCATTTCTGCGTAAAATGCCCTGGCACGAAGTGGGCGTTTCCATCAAAGGTTCTATCTTCCTGCTGTGCCTCGTAACAGCGGCCTCGCTGATGCCAGTGGAAACATTGCCTTCTGCTTCGTGGATGACAGCCTTTATCTTGGGATTTGTTTCGGCTGTATTCGACAATATCCCTCTTACCAAGCTTTGCCTCGACCAGGGTCATTACGATTGGGGTATGCTGGCATATACGGTAGGTTTCGGCGGTTCTATGGTCTGGTTTGGTTCATCAGCCGGTGTGGCTATCACCAACAAATTCCAGGATGCCCGCAATGTAGGCCTCTGGGTGCGTAAAGGCTGGCATGTGATGCTTGCTTATATTGCCGGATTTTTTGTTTTATATTTTGTAATGGGTTGGGAACCGGCCGATAATAAACAACACAAAGAACCAGCTATTGACTGTTCTGCAAAGGAATGTAAACTAAGAGATGAAGCCAGGGCTCTTCAGCTTATGGAATCCATGAAAACTGACACTACTTCGGTAGGTAATTAAACCGGATGAATGCAAGGCTGTTTCAAAATAAATTTGCGCCCTTGTGCTGATAAAATTTTGAAACAGCCTCTTTTAAATACTTTGTATTATATGCTGTGCAGAAATTGCCATTTAATGAAATTCAAATACATGTTTGTTTTTGTATTTGTGTGGATCATGTTGGTTTTTCTGCAATGTATATACAGTGATAATACGGGTGATGGTAGGGTGGATAATGCCGGGAAACAGGGCCTTGTTGCAGACAAACCAACCGATGCGGACAAACATTGTCAGGATTCTTCTTATCCCACATCCCTGGTTACTTCCCAAAAGCCTCTTGATAAGTATCCGGGAAAAGAAAGTCTGAAAGACATTCAAAACAATAAAACAGAAACTACTACACCCGGGCCGACAGAAAAGAAATTTGTAAATATCCCCACTTTGGTTGCTGAAGCTCAATCAACATTGGCAACCTGGGCTCTGCCTCCTCCCGGCACCTATTCCTGTAGGGGGATAATCAAAATGCATATTTTAAGGATTTGAAAATAATTTAAGCGAGCATTTGCCATAAAGTTTATGCTCAGGCGTGGTTAATCCATGCATTTAATGCGGTGCCATCACTGCATTAAGAATTTTTAATTATTTCAAATAATATTTTTATAAAGACTAAAATTATGAACCTTAAAATTGTGCCTTTTCGTATAATTTTTGTAGCAATTACTACCTTGCTGCTTTTTTTGACTCCTTCATTATTATTTGCAGCCGACGGTGCCTCAACACCTTCCATTGGAGGAATTCCGCTGGAGTTTTTCCTGTTCGGTTTGATTTTGCTTGGCGTTGCACTTTTCCATAATCAAACTTTTTGGGTTGCAGTAATTGGATTGACCGTTGTATTAAGTTATAAGTTGATATTCGATCCTAATTTTCAT
>ERZ795056.6312-NODE-6312-length-11598-cov-4.897600_pt1 | contig 11598 bp, 9 predicted proteins | sample MGYA00375140_ERZ795056 | MGnify/ENA primary metagenome ERZ795056 (study PRJEB30185, sample SAMN05720227) | activated sludge metagenome | isolation source: Anaerobic digester | place: USA | collected 2015-03-09 ...
CCTAAATGCTCTTACTTTTTCACCAGACCCTGAGGATTATGTGCAAAGGTCTTAATATCTGCGTTCTGATGTCAAGAAAAATCAACCGGCGTTGCCGCTTGTGAGGATTTGCCCCGCATCGTCTGGCCAAATTGCCCGGCTAAACATTGGAAATTCACTGGCTCCGGTTATCAATACACTTCATCCGTAATGATTCCGTATTTGTACCGTATCGATAAGAGGAGCCAAGAAAGAAATGTATTGACAGTATTGCTATGCCTGGCATTGTTTACGTACTGATTGTAACTGCATTTAATCATGGAAGTTAGGTATTTTTAAGTCATTTAGATTGGCTTAAGGTTTTCAGACAACAGGTTTCACGCCGCGCCCAATCGCTGATTGGTCCATGTCTTTCCGGTTGCAAGTAATTACAACGGGTACACTTCTGTTTATAAGTCCCATCAATTTGAGCAATTACCATTGTTTGGAACCAATTCAAGGAGAAGTAAGATGAATAAACAGCTTTTTCGGGTAGCATTGGTCTTGGTGGCAGTCACTGCCATCGGGATTTTTGGCTGCTGTCCGCCCACGGAACCTGATGATCAGACGGTCACCACACCCGTTTTCAGCCCCGTGCCCGGAACCTACGCGGATCCACTGAGTGTCAGCATCAGCTCTGCCACCACCGGAGCGACGATCGTATACACTACAGATGGCAGCGATCCTGTCGCAAATTCCACGGTGTACGCCAGCCCTATTCAGATTGCCGTTTCAACCACCTTCAAAGCAAAAGCTCTCAAACAGGGCCTGACAGACAGCGCGATCGCCAGCGCGACTTATACCATCATCGCCGCTCCCGACCAGATGGTCTATGTTCCCGGCGGCACTTTCATCATGGGCAATACCCTCGGAGGTGGGGTTGCCAATGAACTGCCGACCCACAGCGTTACCCTGAACCCTTTCTATATCGGCCAATACGAGGTCACGCAGGCCGAATACGAGGCGATAATGGCTTCCAATCCTGCCCATGATCACGGTTTGGGAGATGATCACCCGGTTTACTATGTTACTTGGTACAACGCCCTGAAATATTGCAATCTGCGCAGTCTGGCAGAGGGTCTTACTCCCTGTTACACGATCAGCGGATATACCGACCCAAATGACTGGGGAGAGGTACCCAACTACAACAACGATACTTGGAACGCCGCCATTTGCAACTGGGACGCCGACGGTTACAGATTACCCACTGAAGCTGAATGGGAGTACGCGGCCAGGGGCGCCACCAACGATCCGGATCGTCTCTATGCCGGATCTGATGACATCAACGCCGTGGCCTGGTATTCCTTTAATTCTGGCTCTGCCACGCATCCCATGGGAGCAAAAGCTCCAAACGGCATCGGCGCTTACGATATGAGCGGTAATGTTTGGGAATGGTGCTGGGATTGGTTTTCCGACAGTTGGTATAGCATCAGTCCCGGTAACAATCCGACCGGACCCGACAGCGGTTCCATGCGGCTGCTGCGTGGAGGAGGATGGGAAAGCGGTCCAGGTATTTGCCGGATCACGTATCGCCGTTCCTACTATCCTTATGGAAGCCAGAACGGCTTCGCCGGCTTCCGGGTCTGCAGGACAATCCAGTAAACTAATATGCAAACACCATGAAAAAGACAATATTGACCCTCTATTTCATTCTGTTCTGCCTGTTTCTGCTGGCTCAAATTGTGCCTCAAAACCTGATTATCACGAGAGATGGCAATTCTGTTGAACTCACATGGGATGAAGTATCCGGCGCCGATCATTACAATATCTACCGCTCCAGCATTCCCGATGCCGACGTTTGGGGAGAACCTGTTGCGCAGGTATCCGAGCCATTCCATTCAGAGATTGCCAGCCCAGACAAATATTTCTACCGCGTGACCGCTGTGGATCTATCAGACGGACAATTTGCTTATGTCCCCGGTGGCACCTTCATCATGGGCGATACAATTGATGACGGAATAGGAAACGAAATTCCCGCCCACAGCGTGACACTGAGTTCATTCTTTATCGGCAAGTATGAAGTCTCCCAATCTGAATATTCGGCGATCATGGGCTCCAATCCAGCATCTGGTTATGGTGTGGGAGACAACTATCCCGTGTATGAGGTTTCCTGGTATTCGATGCTGAAATACTGCAATCTGCGCAGCCTGGCGGAAAACCTCTCCCCTTGCTACACAATCAGCGGCTCCACCAACCCCGCGGATTGGGGCATCGTGCCGGGTTCCAACAACGCCACCTGGAACATCGCCATCTGCAACTGGAACGCCAACGGCTATCGCCTGCCCACAGAGGCGGAATGGGAATACGCCGTGAGAGGGGCAACCACCAGCCCGGATTATCTCTATGCGGGTTCAAACAGCATCAATGCAGTGGCCTGGTATTATGATAATGCCGGCGGCTCCAGCCATCCTGTGGGGACAAAGGCTCTCAACGGCATCGGGACCTACGACATGAGCGGAAACCTATGGGAAGTATGCTGGGATTGGTATTCCACCAGCTATTACGGCAGCAGTCCCAGCAACGATCCAACCGGTCCTGTCAGCGGTACATACCGGGTGAAGCGCGGCGGCGGCTGGTTTCATACGGACTTCTACAGCCGGGTAGCTAATCGCACCAACTTCTACCCCAGCGGCAACACCCGCTATGACGGCTTCCGCCTCTGCAGAACAGCCCAGTAATACCATGGCTTCTTACCTTTTTCATGATCAATGCAGGTATGGATTTGCCGATCAAGTACTTAAAATCCCTTTTTCCCTTGACTGCACAGGCGAATGTTGTTTAGTGTGACCTGACCTCACAAACAGCATAAGGACACGTGTAAATGGTAGGAATAGTAAAGACATACACCACGATCGGCATCGACGGCCAATTGCTCACGGTGGAGTGTGACAGCGCCGGCCAGATGTACAGCGTGAACATTGTGGGCATGGCCTCCAACGCCGTGAAGGAGAGCAAGGACCGCATTTTCGCCGCGCTCAGCAACTCCGGTTTCGAGGCCGCCATCAAGCGTTTCACCATCAACCTCGCCCCGGCCGACATCAAAAAGGACAGCGCCGCGCTGGACCTGCCCATCGCCATTTCCGTGCTGCAGAGCATCAAACAGCTGCCGGTGGAATACCTCAGCCAGACCGCCATCATCGGCGAACTCTCGCTGGACGGCAATCTGCGCCCCGTGAAGGGCGTTTTGCCCATCGCCCTGGCCGCCAAACGCGACGGCATGGACGCCCTGGTGCTGCCTTATGAAAATGCCGAGGAAGCCGCGATAATTGAAGGTTTGAAGGTGATCCCGGTAACCTCTTTGCGGGAGGCGGTGCTGTTTCTGCGCGGCGAGATCGAGATCAAGCCGGCAACGGTTGACCGGGACAAGATCTTCTCCGTGTTGAACGATTTTCCCCTGGACATGCACGACGTGAAGGGCCAATATCAGGTGAAGCGGGCTCTGGAGGTTTCCGCCGCGGGCGGCCACAACCTGCTGATGATCGGCCCGCCCGGCTCAGGCAAAACCATGCTGGCGCGCCGGGTGCCGACCATACTTCCGGAACTCTCTCTGGACGAAGCTTTGGAGGCCACCAAGATCCATTCCGTGGCCGGCTATTCCAAGCATTTCAAAAACGGGATCCTCACCACCCGTCCATTCCGCGCTCCGCACCACTCCTGCAGCGAAAACGGCCTCGTGGGAGGGGGAACCTTCCCGCGCCCCGGGGAAGTGTCTTTGGCGCACTTCGGCGTGCTGTTTCTGGATGAACTGCCGGAATTCAAGCGCGGCGTGCTGGAAGTGATGCGCCAGCCGCTGGAAGATGGGGTGGTCACCATCTCCCGGGCCGCCACCAGCCTCACCTTTCCCGCCGACTTCATGCTCATCGCCTCGATGAATCCCTGTCCCTGCGGCTATTTTGGCGCCAACATCCCCAACCATCTCTGCACCTGCGAACCGGGCGCCATCGCGCGTTACCGCGGCCGGGTGTCAGGGCCGCTGCTGGACCGCATCGACATCCACGTGGAGGTGCCCAGCGTAAGCTACGCCGACCTCGCCAGCCTGCCTTCCGGAGACCGATCCGCCGACATCCGCGCCCGGGTGAACCAGGCCCGCCAGATCCAGCGCGCCCGCTACGCCGAGGAAGGCATTTTCTGCAACGCCCAGATGAATTCCCGGCTGCTGCGCAAATACTGCCAGCTGGACGCGGACAGCCAGGCCCAGATGCAGCACGCCATAGACCATTTGGGCTATTCCGCCCGCGTGTTCGACCGCATCCTGAAAGTCTCGCGCACCATTGCCGACCTCGAAGGCCAGGCCAACATCGACAGCGACCACATCTCCGAGGCCATCCAGTACCGCACCCTGGACCGCAAATACTGGGGCTGAGCGCTGTCACAGCAAAAAAAGGAAGCCAAGCCATGCCAAGATATTCCCTGATCTTGCCCGCGCTCGCGATTGCGGCGGTTTTGACCGCCCAGCCCTGGCAGCAGGACAACAGCGTGTTCAACCCCAGCGGCGTGCCCAGTTTCACCTTTTCCCAGCCGCGTTTCGCCGATCTGGACGCCGATGGCGACCAGGACTTCCTGCTGGGTGGCAGCAACAGCGCCCCCGTTTACATCAAAAACACCGGCAGCGCCAGTTCGCCCCAGTTCACGATCGGGGAAAACATCACCTCCGTGATCCCGGCCCTGAACGCGGAAATGGCGGTCTGCGTGGATATCGATGCCGATGGCGACCTGGACGTGGTAACCGGCGGCTTCACCGGCCTGCACCTCTATCTGAACTCCGGAACCCCCTCGCAGCCCTTGTTGGCCGAACAGCCTGGCTTTTTTCCCGCCCTGGGGCTGGGATACAATCCCGTGCCCGATCTGGCCGACGTGGACGGCGACGGCGATCCGGACCTGGTGGTGGGGCTCAGCGAGGACGGCGGCGTGAGGGTTTACACCAACACCGGCACCCCCGCCGCGGCCCAGTTCAGCGCGGCAGCAGCGCAGACCCTGGGCGACATCGGCCTCTACGCCTATCCCGTTTTCTGCGACCTCGACGGTGACGGCGACCAGGACATCCTCTGCGGCCGGGACGCGCACGGCTTTGTGTACTATCAGAACAACGGCAATGCCGGTAACCCTCTCTGGGAGGCGAATTCGGCTCTCTTTGCCGGACTGGGCAACGCCACTTACTGGAATTCCCCCGATCTGGCGGACCTCAGCGGCGACGGCCTGCCGGATCTGGTGTTCGGCACCGCGGACGGGCCCCTCTTTTACTATCTGAACATCGGAACGCAGTCCAGTCCAGTTTGGCAGGCCAACACCAGCCTCTTCGGCGGCGTGATCGATGTGGGCGGCGCCAGCAGCCCCTGGTTGCAGGATTTTGACGGCGACGGCGACCTGGACTTGATCAGCGGCAGCCAGCTGGGTTACATCAAATACCATGAAAACACCGGCACCATCTACGCGCCGGCCTGGAGCGAAAACAGCGCTTATTTCGCCAGCATCGACCACTCCATCTATGCCGCCGCGGCCACCGGCAACCTGGACGCTGACGGCCTTCCGGACGCCGTTGTGGGCGATCTGAGCGGAAACCTCTTCTTTCACCAAAACACCGGCACCGGCTTTGTGGAGCTTACCTGGGTCACGCCTCCGGCCGCGCTGGGAGGCTGGTCCGTGCCCCGCCTCGCGGATATGAACGGCGACCTGGACCTGGACCTGATCGTGGGCAATGAGGCGGGAAACCTCTATTATTACGCGAATAACGGCACAGCTCCGCTGCCTTCCTGGACCGCGGTGCCGAACTATTTTTCGGGCCTGGACGTGGGCTCCAACTGCTCACCCTGCCTGGGTGACATCGATGGCGACGGCGATATCGACCTGCTGGCCGGAAACCTTCAGGGCAACCTGACCTGCTGGCTGCGCGAGGGACACGGCTGGACGCAAAACAGCAGCATCTTCAGCGGCATCAGCACCGACCAGAACGCCGCCCCGGCCCTGGCCGACCTCGACCACGACGGCGATCTGGACCTCATCCTGGGCGATTACGACGGCACCTTCAGCTACTGGCGCAACCAGCTGTACTCCGGGGCGGTGCTCAATCCACCCCAAAACCCGCAACACCCGCACGGAGGACTGGTTTGGGACGCCCCCCAGGGCGGCAGCAGCTCGCCTTTTGAGGCTTACAGGGTTTATTTGAACGGAGAGCTTTTGGGGGAGACCACGCAAACGAACTGGGCTTTGCCCGGACTGGCTGGCGGCCAGCAATATACGGCGGCAGTAACGGCCCGATACACCGCGGGGGAATCCGAACCCGCCACGCTAAGCTGGACGGAAAACATCCACAACCCTCCCACCGGCCTGAGCTGGCATCCCCAGCCCGAGGGCGTTTTCCTGTTTTGGACAGCCCCCCAGGGAAGCACGGCCCAGCTGGAATGCTACAACATTTACCTCAATTCAGTGAGCCTGGGCTCCACTTTCATTCAGGAGTTCGATCTTCAAGGCCTCGTCCCGGGCCAGGACTACCAGGTGGATGTCACAGCCTTCTACACGGACGGCGGTGAGTCCGAACCCGCGACGCTCAGCTTCATCTACACTTCCTCCGACGACAACGTGTTGCCCCCGCAGGCTTTGCGGATAAGCCCCAATCCCTTTTCAGGCTCCGCCAGGATAAGTTTCAGCCTCAAAGATGGACAACGGGGCAGCCTGGCCATCTATAACCTGAAAGGCCAGAAAGTGAGGGTTTTCTCCGAACTTGAGGCCGGCCCGATCAACTTGGTTTGGGATGGAACGGATGGCCGGGGACGCTCCCTGCCCCCGGGCGTATATCTTTGCCGTTTAAGCGCTAAGGATGGATCGCAGATGCTCCGTGTGGTGCTGATGAAGTAACGGGCTTAGATGCTGTATCTGGTTCTCAGCGTCCTCTGCTCTGTCCTGATCGCCAATCTGCTGATGGTGTTCAACCGCGGCGAAGGGCGGAACATTCTCCCGGTCTTTCTGGGCAACTATCTGATGGCCTCGCTGTTCGGACTGGCCAACCTCAGATTCCGCCTGCCCGCTTTGCCCGCCTTCGACATCCTGCTTGGCGTGGCGGCGGGAGGACTGTTCCTGGCGAATTTCTGGGTCTATCAGCGCTCGATCGTGGTGAACGGCCTGTCCCTCTCCGTGGGCGTGATGCGGATCGCCATGATCATTCCCATCCTGCTGGCGGTGTTGGTGTTCCGCGAAAAACTGTCCTTCTGGAACGGACTGGGCATCGTGGCCGGACTGGCCGCGTTCAGCCTCCGCGCCGATCCGCGGCAATTGCGTGATTTCCTGTGGATCGTTGCCCTGTTCGTCATTTCCGGGCTCACGGACGCCAGCCTCAAGGTTTACAAGGAGCTGGGCAGCGGGGCCGAATCCGCCTTCGTGCTGGTGATCTTCGCCGCCGCTTTCGTCTTCACCCTGGCCACCATCCTGCTGCGCAGGATCCGTATTCCGTTGCAGAGCATCCTGCTGGGTTGCGTTCTGGGTATTCCGAACCGCTATTCCACCGTCTTTTTCCTCAAAGGGCTGGACAGCGTGCCGGCCGCCGTCGCCTATCCCCTGGTGGCAGTCTCCATAGTGCTTCTGAGCATCGTCAGCGACCTGCTGGTCTGGAAAAAGCGCGCCACCCCCCGCGACGCCATCCTCTGGGCCTTGCTGCTGCTTAGTTTGTTGCTGCTCAATCTCCGCTGAATGCTGAACTGACGACCCTGAAGACGATTTCCACAACCCTCTCCGCGCTTAAGCCCTCCGTATCCAGCAGGTCCGGATAGTTCTGCCGGGCAGACCGGAGCCGGTCCAGGCATAGCCCGGAATCCCTTTCTGTCCCTGCTCCGGCGATCCGCTCGAGCAGGGTTTGCTCAGAACAGGACAAGGTGAAATGGAACAGCCTGAAACGCCGGGTGTACAGCCCGGAGAGGATCTGGGCGGCTATACCGGGTTCGTGCATCACCCAGGAGAGGATCACATACTCAAAGGTCTCGCCAAGAAAGGATGATAACACCAGGCTGATGTTCTTCAGCACCATGCGCTTGCGGCTCTCGGTCACCGTAAAGGGGTTCATCCGCCAAAGGTCGTCTCCGTCCAGCCAGACGCTGTTTTCCAATCGTTTCAGAAGAAGGGAGGCGACGGCCGATTTTCCCACGCCGGGAGCCCCTCCCAGCAGGATAAGGCAAGGCTGGTTCATCATATCTCCTTCAGGCCGGGGTTCTGCCACAGGCCGGATTTCTTTCTCTGGAAAGTCCGCTGTTTGTCAAGGCAGAACTTTTTCCGGATGGACCTGGGCAAGCCGGGCTATGGTTGCTGCGGGTTGTTCGTGCCGCCCACAAGGCTGCCAAGATTCCCGCTTGACACTTTTAGACCGCGTTTTTTTAATGCCACAAACTGTGAAAATTGCCTTTCCGGGAGGAAAAATGCGGTCCCAAGCCATCTGCTGCCTGCTGTTGCTGGTCCCGGCCCTGATTTGTGGGGCGGAGGCCGCGGGCCTGGTCACGCACATCAATCCCAGATTCACTTACAAACTCGATCATCCGGCCGATTGGCAGGTGAAGGAACTGGCGGACAGCGGCTGGTTCGAAGCCAGTTCCCAGCTGGACAAAGCCTCGCTGCCCAACACTTTCCGGGTGGAGGTATCCCCCCTGGAGGAAGAGCCGGAGGATTTCGCGGCCTTCATGGAGCGGGGCGCCGCCGAGCTGCGCGCCGAGCTGCAAAATGAGCTTCCCTCGCTGGACCCCGACGCCGTCCGGATCATCTCTTCCCAAGAGATCAGCCTCGGCAAACACCGCGCCCACCGCCTCGATTTCAGCTATCCGCTTTACGGCGCCCTTACCCTGCGGGCCATCCGGGTGCGTGTGCCTCATCAGAAGATGCTTTACATTCTCACCTGCTCTGCCGAGGAGATCTGGTATTTCGAGCAAGTGGCCCCGGATTTCGAGGCCATCATCGCCTCCTTCCGCGTCCAGCGCCTCAACCAGGATTATCTGGACAACTACATCCGCGCCCGGGCCGACCTCTCCGGCGGGGATTGCGTCATCCACTGGCAGGGAAAGGCTTACAGCTTCATTCCCGGTGAACGGCGCAAGGACCTCTTCGATGTGGAGGGTTACCACATCCTGCGCGCGGTGCCGGATGAGCGCGGCTATCTGCTGCTGGGCAAAGAGGTGATGCTGTTTCTGCACAATCAGAGCGGCGAAGTCCTCTCCACCTGGCTGAATCCCGTCTCGGGCAGGAATGTTCCTGTGCTGCATGTATTTAACGACCCCGCGAATATGGACCTGCGCTTCACCGACGAGTATTTCCAGCTGCTGCATCTGGTGCTGCCCTCCACTCCCGTGGGCGATCAGCTGGTCTGGCACAACGACCTCTTTCCCCACTATCCGAATGTCCTTTCCCGCCAAGAGTATCCGCTCTTTTCCCAGAGCGACACCTATCAGGCGGCCGACCTTTCCCAGTACCTGGTGCGGCAAAGCGATCTGGAAGATCCTCTGCTGCAAAGCGTTCCGGCGCTCTACACCTTCACCCGGATCTATCCCTGGCTGCCTTTCATGCGCATGGGCGAACGTCCGGGAAATGTGATCATCACAGGCCGCGGACGCAAACTGGAAGGCGGTTTCGGAGACCTGCCCCCCTGGCTGCGCGACTACGTGCTGGCCAACGCCCCGGATTGCGCGCGGGCCCCGGACGCCTACAGCCAGCCCAACGCCACCATCTGGACGAACTTTAAAAAAATGGCCGAAGCCGGCTTGATCGAGCCGGAAAAGCCATGACCGGCCCCAATATTCTGTTCCCAAGAGGACACCGCCATGAAAACTAAACTCATCCTTTGCCTGCTGCTGCTAGCGGCCACGCTGCTGGGCGCCCAGCTTTTGAATCCCTATCAAAACATGGTCCACAGCTCCCGCTGCGCCGATGGCAATCTGCGCCTGCGCTGGCAGGACCCCACCGGCCTGGGCATGGACACCCAGTGCTGGTACAACGCCGGCGGCAACGGCTGGCAACAGGCTCCCACCGGGGTTTACAGCGATGTGCAGATGCAGGCCCTGCTTCCTTACGAGTTTGGCCAGAACCTCCGCTACCGCCTGCGCACCGAACTGGTGCTCATGGAGGAGAACCTGGTTTACATGCACACGCCCTACCTCGGCTCCGAGCTCTTTCCCCCGTCCGTGTCCAACCTGGGGCAGATCGGCACCGACGCCGTGGGCGATTCCGTAACCACCTACGCCCCCAACCTCGACCTCACCGAAAGCTGGTTCGGCGCCACCCCCACCAAGCTCTATTCAGCTTTGGCCAATGTTCCAAACAGCTTTCCCACCCTCAACAGCGTCTTTTCCTACAACGTTTACATGACCACCCTTTCCAACCCCGACACCGTGGTGGACACGCTTTCCTACGCCATGATCTATTCCTTTTACATCGCCGACGTGATCCAGCCCGGGCTCTACAAACTGCGCCTGGGCGACGCCGGCCTGCCCTCCTTCACCCGCATCGGCAACATCCAAACCATGGTGCTGGGGGGAAAGCTATACATGGCCTGCGATCTGGCCGACCTGACCAATGACCCGGATTTCGGCGCCTGGCCCAATTCCGTGAACGCCCTCGTGGCCGCCAGCCTCACCATGAAACTCAGCATCGATCCCAATACCTACGCGCTTGACTACGGCATCGGCGATTACAGCACCCCGGGCATCCTCTTCTTCGAAGACCATTCCTACCAGGTGGCTGAAAACACCCTGCCGCAGTGCTCAAACTATTGGTTCGACCTGATGTCGCATACCTTCAGTTTCGACTATTACGACGCGGAGGGGGATTTCCCCCTGCAGATGGAACTGGTGCTGCCGGATCTACAGGTTTTGGAGCCCCTGCCCCTGAGCCACGACTTCAGCCAGCCCGTCTCCTATTCTGTCCAACTGCCCGGCATACCGGATTTTGCCACCCTGCGCTGGAGCGATAACGCCATCGACATTCCCGAATATCTGCACTGGTTTGTGGGCACTGATGACGACCTCTTGCCCGCGGCGGAACTCAGCTGCCGCCTGCCCAATCCGCTCCGGTGCGGCGATCCCTTCACCATCAGCCTGGCCGGGCTCTCCCGGGAAACCCTCAGCGTGCGGGTTTACAACCTGCGCGGCCAGAAACTGGGCACCCTCTACGAAGGAAGCGTGGCCCAGGCCGGTCTGGACCTGCCCTGGAACGGCACTCTGAACGGGACCGGTCTGGACAGCGGCGTCTATTTTCTGCGGATAGCGCAGGGCGGAAGGTTGGCCGTTCAGCGTTTCGTGATCACAAAATGAAGGATGGCAAAGCTTTAGATGTTCATTGATTATGCCAAGATAACCGTCAAACCCGGCAACGGGGGCGACGGCGTGGTCAGTTTCCGCCGGGAAAAATTCATCCCCAAAGGCGGGCCGGACGGCGGTGACGGCGGCCGCGGCGGCTCGGTGATCGCCATCGGCGACGAAAACGTGAACACCCTGCTGGATTACCGCTTCAACAAGCTGTTCCGCGCCGAGAACGGCAAACCCGGCTCCGGCTCCAGAAAAACCGGTGCCGAGATCGGAAGAGCGTCGTGTAGGGAAAGAGTGTCGCTTAACGTGT
>ERZ795056.6315-NODE-6315-length-11597-cov-6.286865_pt1 | contig 11597 bp, 8 predicted proteins | sample MGYA00375140_ERZ795056 | MGnify/ENA primary metagenome ERZ795056 (study PRJEB30185, sample SAMN05720227) | activated sludge metagenome | isolation source: Anaerobic digester | place: USA | collected 2015-03-09 ...
AAAAACTGCTTTAAAACTATCTAATTGTCATGAGCAATCCAATTTAATCGCGTTTTAGTGGGTTGCACATTGGCAAAAATATCGGCAGCAATACCAACACCCTCTTGAAAGTTATCCGCCACATGCTAAACCGCCTCACTACCTCCGTTACCTCGCCAATTACCAGTTTGTATTTAATCGGGCTGATGTTTTGCTTGCCCTTTACGGTGGCTTACCACCATTTACCCATTGCCGCGTTTTATGGCGAATGGCTTTCAGCCGCATTGGGTGTGCTGGCAATGCTCACCTTGCTTGGCAAAGGTTTTTGGCAGCATTTTAAATTGCCACAAATTTCGTTAGTATTTTTGGGGCTGGCGTCCATTATCGGCATGCAGTGGATGCTCGGCATGTTGCACTCATCTCAATACGCCTTGTTAGTGCTCTCGTATTTAGCTTTGGGTTTTGTGCTGGTGATATTGGGCAGCTATTTACGCCAAGCACTTGGTTGGGAAAAAATTGTCAATACACTTGCTTGGTTTATGCTAGCTGGCGGAGTGCTAAATGTTGTATTTGTGGGTATGCAAGTTGCGTTTAGGAGTGGCGTCTCAATGCCCTTCATGCCTAATTTTCCTGCTTATGGTGCATTAGGGCAAGTCAACAATTTTGCTGATTTTATGGCGTTAGCCACGGCATCACTCATGTATTTGTATGCAAAAGGGAAAATCAGTCTAAAGCCATTTTTACTTGGGCTGGTGTTTTTTATTACTATGTTCGCCTTTTCTGGTTCGAGAAGTTCATGGTTATATTTAGGCGCAATCACATTACTGGCAATTGCGTTGCAAATTAAATCCATTAAACATCAGGCGGGCTCAACGAGTATTCGCAGCCTATTGCGCGTAAGTTTATTATTGTTACCGCTGTTTGCAATCATACAGCTGTTACTGCATAACACCTTACCTGATGACTTAATCAGTCTCCCAACTGAAGAATTGATAACAGGGCTAAATGACAAAACCACATCCATACGTGTGCAATTTTGGCAAACAAGTTGGCATTTATTTACACAATCTCCATGGCTGGGTATTGGTGCAGGCCAAATGCGTTGGCAAACCTTTGTACTGTTTGACACGCCAGCCCTAAACCCCGCAAAAATAATATTTGAACATTCGCATAATCTTTTTTTACATTTGCTCACTGAAATGGGTGTTGCGGCAGCGTTGCTGGTGTTGGTAGGTTTGGCGTCATGGGTGCGTAGCTTTAAATGGCGCGAACTCAACTTAGAAACATGGTGGCTTATCGCTTTGCTCAGCGTAATCGGTATACACAGTATGCTGGAATATCCACTTTGGTATACGTACTTTTTAGGCGTATTTGCATTTTTGTTAGGTGCAGGAGAAGATCGGTATAACCAAATTCAATTACCAACGATAGGCAAGGTCACTTTAAAGGCGGTGCTTACCTTTGTTATGGTTATTGGGATTTTTAACTTAAGCACTATGTGGATAGGAAACGGCATTCTAGAAAAACAACTCAGGTTAATTACTAAAAAGAGCAGTATGACTAGTGATGGTGAATCTAAGTTTTTGCAAGATATGCAATGGGTGCATAAAAATAGTGTGCTATCGCCATATGCTGAAATATTCCTAGCTACATCCATTAAACCTGATCCAAATCAGCTAGACAGTCAACTTTGGCTCAGTCAATCTGCCATGCGCTTTTCACCGTCTAGAAATATAGCTTATCAAGATGTATTGCTACTTAAAATGAATGGTGATCAGGCAGGCGCTGTGATTCAATTAAATAGAGCTTTAAGGGCTTTTCCAGGAAATTTTACCAAGGTGCTGGAAAGATTTCCTATGCAATATTGGCAACCTTACCTTGACGTACTAACTGAAGCGCGGCCAATAAAAAAGAAGAAGGCAAACGAAACGCAATTGCTCAATCAAACAGCGCCACCTAATCAAGAGAAGTAAGAAGTTTAAGCCATTTTTAGGCAAAATTAAGTGCACAACCTTTTTTGCACCTCTGCGAGCCTTTATTTTTACGGTTCGCAGGGCAGCGTTTAGTCTTCGGATATTTTTGACATGTTTATATAGGGCTAATATTTTGCTACAAAACTCCTAACCCAAACCAAATTACTCGCTGCTTAAACAGCCAAAAAGTGGTGGTTGAAATCAGCCGCGCTGGTTATAAACAACCACCAAATGACTTCTTTTCACACACTTAAACGGGAAGTAAATATGGCGCTATAAGGAAATTTTCATATATTACAATTAGTTACATTTTTATACATTTTCCAACATGTAACTGGCACAACTGTTGCTAATTATGAAGGCACCCTAACAAGGTAGTAGCAAGAATAACCTCTAAACTGAAAAAACAAAATAGAGTAATTCGTCGCTAGCAATACAAATGGTAGTTTTTTATAAATTTTCTTGGAGAAGATAATTATGATATTCAAAGCAAAACAAAAGGGTTTCACCCTTCTAGAGCTATTAGTGGTCATTACACTTTTAGCTATTTTATCAGTAGGTGCACTAATCGCTTATGAAGGTTTGGGCGATACCGCACAAGCTACAGCAGCATCTAAAAATATCGCACAAACAGACCAAGCTATCCGTAATTACAGAGCAGTGACGCAAAACTACCCAAACCAATTTGATAACTTGGTGGTATCTTCAAGTGGCGCAGCAGCAGGTCTTGTTCCAGAATTTGCGCAAAGCTTGGCGCCATGGTTAGCAGCTATTCAAGTAGCTGTGCCAACAGGCCCTGAAGATGGTCAAGCGCGTTTGGTGAAAGCTTTTTACCGTGTTGGCATTACTGACCTGCAATCACGTACTGTTTCTGGCACAACAACTGGTGTTGAGCCAAACTTGCAACACAACGAAGGTGCTGTAAACTTGGTTTCTCCAGGTGATGTAACAGAAGACTGGATTCTTGAACCAGCGGATAAAGACCAACCTTTGGTTGTTGATGCTTCAGCAACTGTTGCAACAACCCACCTTGCAATCTTGCCAACATGGAATGGTGATACTAACGCTGCATGCGTTATCACAGACTTTACTGTTCCAGCTAACAAGCTAAATGGCACAGCAATTGGTAACAATGACGCACTACGTTTAAACAGAATTCATGACAACTTAGAAGATGACCAATGCAACTTGGTGGTGGCTTTAGGTTTTGGTCATGATGCGGCCCATGCAACCAATGGCTCATCAGTCGCAATTGCAACTGCACCTACCTTTATTAGCGCAAATGTTAACCCATCAGAAAACTATGCACGTTATGTTGCATTGTTCCATGTGGGTCAAGATGCAGATGAAGATGGCACAATTGCACCTGCTGAAATCTTCAATAAAGCACGTTTGTTAGCTGTTGCTGATACAGAAGGTAACGTAATTGACCAAACTATTGCTGATGCAACTGCTGAAAACGCTAACTAATATTAGTTGGTTATAAATTCAGTACGTATTGGTAATTGATAAAGAGGTAGCGCAGATAGTTGCGTTGCCTCTTTCTTGCATTTTGTGTAGCGACTTAAAAAGGATACGTTATTTTTAAAATAAAACGTTGTATGGCAGGCATGGTTGTGTGCTTGTTGTAATGAGTCTTTAAGATAAAGCGTCACCATGCCACTCAAAAGTGCCATGGATTTTTGCGTTTCTACTACAATATAAAAATCTAATCAGGTTAAATGATACTTAATGTTTTACATTAGGTTAGATTTGTATATAATTGTTTAATTGTTGAATTGATTCACTATTTTAGTGTAAATATTCTGAACTTTTAAATTAAATTCTTCTCCAAGAAATGGTAAAAAAAGTGAAGTTAACAATCAACATAAAAAGTGACGTTTTTGCGCTTAAAAATAACAAAAGTTAAGACATTTTTTTGCAACAACACAAGTAAGTGAAGGTGAGTTGTCCTATGCCAATATTAAATGTAAATAGCGATTGTGCAATAAGAGTTGGCTTAAAGAAGCGGCAATTTAAGCCTGTTAATTATTTGCTAGGGTTTACCTTACTTGAGTTGCTGGTAGTCATTGCCTTATTGGGTGTAGTGGCTCTGGCCGCCACCACTTTAATTATTGATACTGGTGAAGAAAAGCGTAAAGACGCCACCGAAAAAAATTGGGATGCGATTCGTAAGGCCATGGTTGGCGATACAACGTTGTCACTCAATAACTCTCCAAATTTAAGTGGCTTTGTAGTGGATATGGGGCGCCTACCTAATAATTTGAGAGAACTCATGGTGCGTGAATTTGACGATGATAATGACCCTTTAACCCCACCTTACTTTGATCAACCAGCCTGGTCCTCAATAGCGTTAAGTTCAGCAATTACTGGATTATCAGGAACAGTTACAGGCACTATTTCTGGCGGATGGCGTGGGCCATATCTTTATGCTTCTGGTAGTGATGAGCTTAGAGATGGCTGGATGAATAAAAACAATGCAGTCGCTCTTGATGATGCACTTAATTTTGGCTGGGCGGTAAGCGCTTCTGTCACCAGTATACAAGTAAAAAGCCTTGGTGATGGCGGGGTTGTTGGTGGCGATGATTATGATGAAGACTTTCCAGCAGATTCACCAACCATGACAGTACATGAAAATGATTGGTTGTTAACAACCGCCAGCGGTACTGATTTTAATATAGCGTTCAATAAGCCACCAGTCACTACAGTGACCAATCTGCAATTCAGGTTGTATTTCTTTGAAGATGATCCCGCAAATCCTGTCAATGTCGCTGAACTAATTGGAGACCTCGTTCCTAGTGCAAGCGGGACTTTTTTTGAACACGCAACTTCAGCAACCAGTCCGAGTGTACAGGCAATTAATATTAACCAGCCGTTACCCATTGGTAAGTATGCCGCACTTGTAGTATGTACAAATGGGGCATCGCCAACGGTAGTTGAGGCGATTTATGATGGTGACTGTGTTGCCAACACTCCGGCACCAGAGAAACCCTATTACTTCACTTTGCTACCAAAAGCAACTACGCCACCGATCGAAATTAAATGGAACATCCCTTAGGAACAACCTCAGAATGAATCTCAATGATTTCCTAGAAAGAATTCCATTCTTAAATCGGGCAAGTTCCGTTTTAGTCTGTGAGTCTGATTTTAATGGCCTGAAAGCGGCCGTGATTACCCGTAAAGGTAATGAACTGGCAGTAGCTTTTGAAGCGCAGTCTGAAAATCCTGATTTCAGCGCGGCAGTAGCCGAGGTGGTTGCACACGTGCGCGCACAAGGCTGGGGTGGTAAAAATGCGGCACTACTTAGCCCAGCGGTGATGATGGCGCTGATTGAGTTGCCGATTTCTGCAAAAAATAAACTCGCACCCAAGCAGTTGGCTGACCAAATTCAATATGAGTTAGAGCCGCTTATTAACCAGCATTTAGGTAGCCTGACCATTGGCCGTTTGTTGGTGATGCAAGGGTTACTCACCGATGAACAGGTGGAAGATATTTTAAGCCACCAAGCAGATTTAAATAATGCACAAGGTAGCAATTACACCTCAGTGCAATCTGTTTACAAGCGCTTTGGCGAGGTGGCCGATAGCTTGGGCTACATTAGCCTTGCGCGTATTAAAAGTTATTTAGATCGCCAAACCTGCTTTAAAACCTCGGGCGATGATATTCAGTGCGGTTGGTCTGCCCAAGGCTTGGCAGTGGGCGATGATGTGCCACGTAACATGCACCATTGGCTTGCCAGCGCCATTAACAAAAGCTTATTACGCCAATGGCAGGCTGCGTTTACCGCACATGGCATTAAGCTTGGCGCCATTTACCCGTTAGTGGGTAGCGCCACCAGCATGGTGAATGCCGCCACAAAAGGCAACCCGCACCAGTTGCTAATTGAGGTCACGCAATCGAGCGTAGTTGGTGTGCATTTGGTGGGCGAGCAGGTGCATGGTTTACATGTGCTGCCCAATAGCGCGCAAAGTACATTGAATAATATTGCTGAGGCGTTTCATGTGCTTGAGCAAGATGAACTTGTCCATATTGTGCTGGCAGATTCTGCCTCTGCCAATGAAGTCGCTGCCACGCAGTTAAGCGACAGTGTGGAACACGTACTCAATAAACCCGTGCAATTACTGCAAAGTGAAGTGCTGAATAATGCCCGCCAAGTGTCATTAGGCATGCTGGGCGCGGCGCGGCATGTGATGCGCATGAAAGGCGCAAGTCTCGTTACAGGCGTTTCTGTAGAGGAGCCGCAACCACCTCTTATGCAACATATGGGGGTGCGTGCCGTGTTGGGTGGGCTAGCCTTGTTGGTTGCAATCGGTATGGCCGAAGGTGTGCTGAATTTACGTGAATATTTAATTGAAGCTGATAACAAAACGATTGGCGTGGAATTGAAAAAAATTGAAGCTGCCTCAGCAGCGATTCAAGCCAAAGTAAACGAAGTTAATAAAATTAAGGAAAAAGTTAAATCGTTAAAAGATGAGAAAAAAAATATTCAGGCTACAGTAGATTTATTGGCGGTAGATTTACCCAAAAGAAGTCAAACTATTATTAGTCTTTTAACCGAGCTTTCTAATTCTGTTACTGATGATGTCGTGATTAATAAGCTATCTGAAGACCCTGTACGTGGATTTAACATAAATGCTTGGGCCATTAGTGAAAAAGCAGCGCAAGAGTTTGCCAAGAATTTCCAAATCGCAGTGCATCCACTAGGCTTTAAATTACGTGGTGTAATTGTTACACAAGGAATAGGGCGCTTAGGATTGATTGGCTATAATGTGAACTTTAGTGCCACAATATTGACGGAGAGTGAATGGAAAGCGCTTAAATCGATGGCTGACAATCAAGCGCCTGCCAGTGCAAATGAAACTGCTATTAATGACACTATAAACTCAAACACACCTACTACCCCATTAAATTCGAATACCGTAGTTACTCAAGCAGCTGAGGTGATTGCACAGTCTGCTACTACAACTTCTTCAAACCAAACACAAAATAACGTATCTATCTCTGCTGATGATTTAAAAAATAACTCTGGGGAGAACCGTTAAAATGGCAATAGAAAAGTTTTCATTGCGCGAACAAATTTTGATTTTCATAGTGTTTGCAACTTTAATTGGCGGTGCATATGGTTTGTTTCGCTTTGCACCGGAAAATAAAAGAATTAATGAGTTAAGCGCAAAATTGGAAGCGAATAAAAACAAAGTTAAAAATCCTGCAATCGTAGAAGCGCCTTTGGAAGATGCTGACGATTTACAAGATTCATTATCTAAATTAGAAACGGAGTTATTAGAGCTAAAAACTTCACTAGAAGATTCTGAAAAAAGCTTAGCACCAGTCGATAGCCAAGAGACAGTACTTAAGATTTCTGAAGCTGCAAGAGAAGCTGGTATAAGGGTGGTTCAAAGTGTTCCCTATATCGTTATTAAGGAAAATGATAAAAGCACTCAATTGCAGACAAGATCAAAAGGTGTTTCAAGACGATTGGCAAAAAAAGGCTTAAGTAGAGGGTCAACTTCTCCAATTGTAGGAGAAATGCCCAAAGAAGGTGAGTTAGTTTACCGTTTAGTCAACCATCTCAAATCACCAAGACCTTTTCAACAGGTAAGCATAGAGGGTAATTTTTTAAATCTTTATAAGTTTATTCAAATTCTTAAAAATTTACCTTGGCAAACTACCATTGTGAAAATTGATATTAATGCTGGATTTCAAACACCGCCACCAGGTGTGGCACAACCCATCACAGCAAAAATTCTGATTGCGATGTAGTCTACAAGACAATGCCACTTTCCCAAGAACAACTGATTGAAGCTACGCTCAAGCAAAAAATGATTGAGCCTGATGTGCTTGCCAATTTACGTATGGAGTCACGAAGAAAACGTGTGGATTTGCTCGAGGCAATATCTGCACATTACCGTTTTCCTGTCAGTGCATTTTATCGGGCAGCGGCAGAAGCGCGCGGTTTAAAGTTTGTGGATTTTGGCCAAATAAAACCAGATTTTGAACAGCTTAAAAAACTTCCGCAAGCCTTAGTTAAGCGTAAAGGCCTGCTGCCCTTAATGCATGATGATGCTGGTATATTGCTAGCCACGGCTGACCCTGATGACCGTATGACGCATGAGTCAGTTCGCCGCTTATTAGGCAACCAAATGCGTGTAGTGGTGGCAGAGCCGAATTCAATGCACGCAGCAATTAATCGTGCCTACGCAAGTTTACTCAACGCGGCAGTAACTACGCCAACCGCAGAAAATGAAGTTGATTTGGTTGCTTTCTTAGATACTATTTTTAAAGAAGCTTTTTTGCGCAGATCTTCTGATATTCACTTACTTCAAGATGAGCATGGTTTGCGAGTACGCTTTCGGGTAGATGGGAAAATGCAAGATTACGTCACAGGTTTGTCGCATGATGCAAGCGTTGCTAATGGCTTGATTTCACGCATTAAAGTGCTGGCTGATTTAGACATTGCCGAACAGCGCGAGCCACAAGATGGCGGTATGAGCTATAAATTACCACCACCTATTGATATGGAGTTTAATGTACGTGTGGCTACTGCTCCAACTAGGCTGGGTGAGCGCATCACCATGCGGATATTGGGGCAAGATGCCCAAGACTTAACCCTTGAAAAAATTGGCATGTCAGCACCTGACTTAGCCATGTTTAATAAAGCCATTCGTAAACCTTTTGGCATTATTTTAATTACCGGCCCAACGGGTAGCGGTAAATCCACCACATTATTTGCGGCCCTTCGCGCCATCAACTCGCCAAATATCAACATTATGACGGTTGAAAACCCGGTGGAATACGTGATGGAAGGCGTGTCACAAATCCAAACAGGCGCAAAAATATCCTTTGCCAGTGCATTGCGCTCACTTTTGCGGCATGACCCGGATGTTTTGATGGTGGGCGAAATTCGTGATGAAGAAACCGCTGACACTGCCCTAAAAGCGGCCATGACTGGCCATTTGGTGTTTTCCACCTTGCACACCAACACTGCGGCAGGCTCAATTTCACGCTTAATTGATATCGGCATTGAGCCATTTTTAATTGGTTCAACCATGAATGCAGTCATTGCCCAGCGTTTGGTGCGCAGGCTTTGCCCGCATTGTAAAACCAGCCGCTTAGCCACCAGTGAAGAAAAAGTTTTATTAGACTTACCAGAAGAAAAGGAAGCCAAAATCTATGACCCAGTCGGCTGCGCGTTGTGCCAAGGCACAGGCTACCGTGGCCGTTTAGGTTTGTTTGAAACGCTTTGGTTTGATGATGAGCTAGCAAAACTGGTCACCAAAGGTTGTGATGAAGAGGAGCTGGAAGCACATGCAGGTAGCAAGCGTTTCAGACCTATGTGGGTCGATGGTATCTCAAAGGTGTTATACGGAGTTACAACGTTAGCTGAAGTGCAATCAGTCGCGGTAAAAAGGTACTAGCGTATGGCTAATTTTAAATATTTAGCCCTCGATGTGTCTGGTAAAGAGAAAAAAGGCACCTTGCAAGCAGTAGATACCGCAGCAGCCACAGCAAGCCTGCGTGAGCAAGGCCTGTTTGTAGCACAACTTACTGAAATTGCTTCTGGCGGCATGAGTAAAGAGTTTGATTTAAGTAGATACCGCTCAGTATCAACCACGCAAATGGTTTTTTTCTTTAAACAGCTTTCATTCATGTTGAGGGCAGGCTTGCCGGTGATTCAGGCATTGCAACTTTCACAAACACAAGTGGGTAAAGGCCGATTGCGTTTAGTGATAGGTGAAATGATTACAGATATTGAAAATGGCAATCCATTATCAAAAGCCATGGCAAAGCACGATGATGTGTTTCCACCATTAGCAATTAATCTGATGGCTGCGGGTGAAAGCACAGGTTCTTTAGATGCAGTGGCAGAGCGCCTTTCAGAGCATTTGGAAAAAAAAGCTGCTATACGCGCTCAAACTATTAACGCCATGATTTACCCATCAGTTGTGATGTTAGTGGCAATTGGCGTAGTGATATTTTTGGTGGTAAAAATCATTCCGCAGTTTGCTAAGTTTTTACTGGGTAGAGGTAAAAAACTACCCGATTCCACTCAATTTTTAATTGATGCTTCAAATTTTGCACTTAATTACGGCCTTTACATTGTTGCGACTGCTATTTTTATTATCATTGTTTTAATTGTTTTTTATAAAACCCCACAAGGTAGATTGGTTTTAGATACTTTTTTATTAAAAGTACCTGTGATTGGCAAACTGCTTTCACATGGTGCAATGGCTGAGTTTACGTGGTCTTTATCGATGATGTTACGCAGTGGTTTAACTGCGTATGAGTCTCTCAAGATATGCGGCAAGGTGATTACCAATCGATTGATTTCAACAAAATTGATGCAAGCTTCCGAGCAAATATTGACAGGGCGCGATTTAGCTTCAAGCTTAAAACACCCTTCAGCAATCCCTGAGCTTGTCACGCAAATGACAACCGTAGGCGAAAAAACAGGTACGTTAGATATGGTACTGCAAGAAGTAGGCACGTTTTATGAACATTTATTGCAAGTGGGTGTTAAGCGCATGAGTGCAATGGTTGAGCCCGCTATGATTTTATTTATAGGTGGCATTGTGGGCTTTGTGTATTACGCATTCTTTCAAGCGATGTTCTCTTTGGTGGGGAAAGGTTAAAAATGAAAAAATTTAAAACAGAATATTTGATAAGCCTGCTGTTTATTAGTTTGCTAAACCAAGCAAATGCTGCAGATGGCTTTTCAGGTTATTACGGCCCAGCACAAGGAAAAAGTAACGTAACACCTGCACGCGACCCTTTTACCAATAGCAACAAAATGTACAACGAAGTCGGCATTCAAACTATGCAGAAGGCGAATCAAGCCAATTATAACTATCAACCTGGCGCTATGAGTGGTGGCGTAATGCCGATGGTTGCACTACCTAAAATGCGTTTAAAGGGCTTGGTGAGCAAGCCCAACCAAAAGCCAGCTGCTTTGTTAGAGTTAGAGGGCTCAGGTGTTTATTACGTTACTGCTGGTGAAGAAATTGGACTTGGGCAAAGTGGTGTACTTAAAATACTTAGCGTGAGTGAAAGTGGCGTGAAAGTGCAAGCACCATATATGAACCAAGTGTTTGTTGTAAGATAAGGATGATGACAATGCATAAATATCCATCAATTAACAATATAAATGATGCCATTGAGAAATTTAATAGTATGAAAAAATCAACAAAAACATGGCGGTGTAAAACATTGCAGTTTGCAGTTCTGTCAGCATTATTTTTAGTTTTTTCAACCAGTCAGGTTGCTGCTGAAGACCCCAATTTGATCAATTTGAATGCAGTTAAAAACGCCCGTGGCGATGAAATTTTATTGCTGGATGATGAAGAACTCGTGAATGAGTCGGTGCTTGCAAAGTCAGCGCAAAAAAAACCATTGGCAACTGGAAAAAATAAATTAGCTAATTACAAACGAGCTGCAAATACAAAAAAACCTGCGACAGGTGAAAACGCGGTTATTAGTAAATTGGAGTTTAAAAATGCCAATATGATAGAGGTGGCAAGGGCTTTAGCCGACATGTCCGGGCTCAATGTAGTGGCCACTGAAGCGGCTTCTAAAAAAAGTGTAACAGTTTTTTTACAGAATATTTCAGTAAAAGATGCGCTAGATACCATTAGTAAAAATGCTGGCCTA
>ERZ795056.6316-NODE-6316-length-11597-cov-5.917692_pt1 | contig 11597 bp, 5 predicted proteins | sample MGYA00375140_ERZ795056 | MGnify/ENA primary metagenome ERZ795056 (study PRJEB30185, sample SAMN05720227) | activated sludge metagenome | isolation source: Anaerobic digester | place: USA | collected 2015-03-09 ...
CTTCGACAACCAGGGACTGCCCACGGAGCTGATGGCGCGCCCCTGTTATGCGCCCAAAGGTGGGCTCGAGCTGCGCAATCCGCTCGAACCCGGCGCCAACCTGCTCCTGATCACCTGCGTCCCGGACGGCGCATTCACGGGGCCGATCTCGGGCGAATTCACGGCCGAGGCGCTGCCGGACGCGATCGTGATGCCGGCCGGTGTCGGCTTCGAGGACGGTCAATTCGGCGCATTCATTGGTGCGTCGTACCGCTCGGTCGATGCCGCCCAGCTGACCATGCTCGACGTCGAGACGATGACAGGCGGCCTCGTGTTCGCGCACCGCCCGCTCAACAGCAGCGACAGCGAGATCGCGATCGTCAACACCGCGGCGCTCGACCCCGACACCGCCGTGGCGATCAAGCCGCGTCAGGGCTCGATCGACGCGATCCGGGTCGACGACCTCGACCAGGACGCGACGTCGATCTGCTGGCGATTCACCTCGACCGGGCCGGCTTCTCGATCATCCGCCAACAGCCGGGCACCGACGCATTCGTGACCTTCGGCGAGCCCGAGTTCTACACCCTCGAGGTCAAGCTCAGCGACCTCGCGCTCGGCGACTTCACCGGTGACGGCGGCCGCGACATCGCCGTCGCCCACACGATCGACAATACCAGCCTCGATGGTGTCACGATCTACGCGCTCGACCTCGAGCAACCAGGCGGCCCGGTGCCCTACGTCGCGGCCCGGGTCGGCTCCGTGAAGGGCACGATCGTCAGCCTCAAGACCCTCGACATCAACGCCGACGGCCGCGACGACCTCGCCGTCGCCGTGCGTGACGGCTCGTCGGGCTACGTGAATCTCTACGTCAACGACGCCGCCGAGGCCCGCTAAAGCCCCTTCCCGCGGGGCCCCGGCGGGCTGCCAGCGCTCGTCAGCGGCGTCTCGCCCTGATATCGTGCCGCGCATGTCGTTCCCCGGCGGCCTCGATACCACGCTGGCGCGCCGCGCCGGTCAGAGCCCGATCTGGATGCTGGCGACCGCACGCGGGCCGGCCGCCCTCGCGCTCGAGCACGACGGCCTGCTCGACCGCGACGACGTCCTGCTCGAGGACCTGTACTTCCCCGACGCCGCGGCCCACGTCGAGCGCGTCGTGAATTTCTTGCGAGCATGCCGGCATCCGTCCCTGCCGCGATATGTCGACGACTGGACCGCGCGCGACCGCACGATTCATCAATACTCGGCCCAGAGCGGCTGGGACGGGCCCGTGCATCACCTGCTCACCCGGCGCAGCCCGGGCACCTCGGGCCATCGATATCTTCAGGGCCATCGCTCGCGCGGCGCGGGGCTGCCACCGGCGGTGGCGCTGCGCTTGATCGAGCGCCTCGCGGATGTCTGTCGCCTCGCGCACGCCGAGGGCGTGGTGCATGGCGGCATCCTGCTCGACCACGCCGTGCGCGTGCATGCCGATGGTCGACCGGTGCTCGAGCGCTGGACCGGTGGCAGGCGTGCGGTCGGCAACGTCGGCTGCGACTTCGAGGGGCTCTGGTATGGCGTGCGCGACCTGCTCGGCGGCGAGGTGCCGAGCGCGAACCCTGCCGGCGACGTGTTCGCCCTCGGCTCGCTGCTGGCGCTGCTCGTCACCGGCGCACCCGCCTATATCCGCGGTGAGCGGCGTCAGGAGTACCGTGCACCGTCGGCGCGGGGGCCTGAATTCGCCTGGCTCGACGAGCTGGTCGGCCTCGCCTGCGATCCTTCGCAAGGCTTCGGCTTGACCGCCGGGGCGCTCGCGCTGCGGCTCGGCGAGCAACTCGAGATGCGTCGTCCAGCGCTGGTACGAGTGCACGCGGACCTGGAGATCGGGGACTTTCAGTCCTTCGCCGAATATGTCGCCTGCGCGCAGGAGCCCCGCGTCGACGAGCTCTCGCCCGCGGTGTGCCGTGCCGTGCAGCAGCACGTGCTCCGCGCGCTCGCCGAGGAGCGCGCGATGCCCATGTTCTCCGAGATGCTGCTCGCGGCCTGCCCGGACGCGCTGCCGATCGTTCGCGCATATGCCCGCGGCACCGATGGTTCATCATCGTCATCATGGGGCCGCCACGTGGCGACCCGGCTGCTGGCCAGCCTCGACGACCCGGACACCCTGGCGATCGCCTTCGGACCGGGGCTCGCGGACTGGCCCGCGCCGCTCGGATGGTCGCTGCGGCCCGAGCTCGTCGATGGGAACGGCACCCCGTGCATTCACCCATGGACCTCAATGATCGGCGAGCCCTCGTTCGACGAATCGAAGGCGCTGCGGCGCGAGTGCCCACAATGCGGCCCGGTACAATCCGCGAGCGCCTGGCAAACTGCGCGCTGGCAGGCCGCTCCGCCCGCGCCGCTGGAATTCACGGGGTTTCCGAAGCTCGTGGTATTCACGGAATCAGGCAGCTTCGAGCGCGAGCTGTGGCCCGGGGGTCTGTGCGGCCTCGGCTCGACGGAGAGTGACATGCTCTCGATCGCCGGGCTCGATCCCGCCGATCACGCGTCGATCTCGGCGATGGACTCCTTTCGCATCGTGTTCACATTCGGCGTGTATGGCCTGCCCTTTTGCAACGGCAGCGAGCTGCGTGTCACCGTGCTCGACACCCGCAAGCCCGGCGCGTCGCTCGCGGTCGGACCGCTGCGCTTCGCGGCGAGCGCACCCGGTCAGCTCACGGTTCGTGCACCCGCCGGCGTGCAACTCGACGTCACCGCGTCGATGACCCGCACCGGCTGAGCCCTCGCGGGAGCGCCGCCGACGTTGACAGGACGGCGCGGGTTTGCTTGTTTATCGCCATGCGAAGCTTACAAATTGTCGCCCTGTGTGTTGTGAACACGATCGCCTGCGGGGACGGCCCCGCGGAGACCTCGGCGACGAGCAGCGGCAGCACCAGCACCAGCGCCAGCACGGGCACCAGCTCCAGCTCGGGCGAGACCCCGACCACCACAACGCCGACCACCACGACGTCGACCACCGGCACGACGACCAGCAGCGGCTCGGACAGCGTGACCGGCGAGACCACCACCGGCGCTGTCACGAGCTCGACGAGCAGCGGCTCGACCGGCGGCGACACCTCGAGCGGGACCGGCACGAGCAGCGGTGACACCGGCGTGCTGCCGGCCTGCGACGGGGCCGGATCGTCGAACCTCGAGGGCGTGTGCATCGTGTTCCCGCCGCAGCAAGACAGCTTCACGCTCGCCGAGGCGAAGGCCGGCGTCGTGTTCAAGTACGAGGTCCTCGTGCTCGCCGACCTCGCGAACATCACGACCGAGCCGATCAACATCTGCGATCAGCCGGGGCCCGGCGGGCTGTTCGTCGGCGAGCGGGTCGAGGGCAACGATCAGTCGTACTGCCTGTGCGACCAGGGCAAGTGCCCGAACCCGGTCGTGCCGCCCTTCGTGCTCAAGGCCGGCTCGTACCCCGACAGCTTGCCGTGGGACGGAGTCAACTGGAACGGACCCTCGGACTTCAACAACCCGAAGGGCCCGCCGTTCCCGCCCGGCATGTACACGGTGAAGATCCGGGCGATCGGTCAGCACGACGGCCAGCCCTTCGAGGTGACCGGCGAGCTGCCGATCACGCTGAAGCCCTGAACCCTCGGGCAGGCCGCGTACCACGGACAGGCGGTAAACGCGACGCTCGTCGCGCCTCGAGTCGCCCTGTTACCATCGCGGAGGATGCCCGTCCGTTCCGAACACAGCGCCTGCGGAGTCGGCTTCGCCGCCGACCTCGCGGGCCAGGCCTCGCACACCATCCTGGAGTCCGCCCTGCACGCGCTGCGCGCAATGGAGCATCGCGGCGCAGTCGGCCCCGATGGCCTGTCGAGCGACGGCGCCGGGGTGATGACCGACATCCCCTTCGACTTCCTCGGCTGCGAGCCGGGCACCGCGGCGATCGCCACGCTGTTCATGACCACCGACCCCGAGCGACGCACGCGGGCCTTCGCCGCCTTCGTGCAGACCTTCGAGTTCTTCGGCATCGCCGTCGCCGGCACCCGCGAGGTCCCGGCCGACGTCTCGGTGCTCGGCGCGGCCGCCCGCGCCTCGCTGCCCTTCATCGTCCAGGTCACGCTGCGCCGCCCCGCCCAGTGCCGCACCGAGCGGTCCTTCGACGCCCTGCTCTACAGCGCCAAGCAGCTGACGCGCACCAAGCTCAAGGCCTGCGGCGGCTGGCTCGACCTGTTCTTCGTCTCGCTGTCGACGCGCACCGTCGTCTACAAGGGCCTGTGCCGCGGCGCCGACCTCGACCGCTTCTACCCGGACCTCGCCAACCCGCGCTACAAGACCCGCTTCTGTCTGCTGCACCGCCGCTTCAGCACCAACACGCGCAGCGCGTGGGACAAGGCCCAGCCCTTCCGCCACATCGCCCACAACGGCGAGATCAACACGATCGCCGGCAACCGCTCGTGGGCCTACGCGCGGGAGGCCGCGCTCGGCCTCGCGCCCGACGAGCTGCTCACGCACGCCGACATCAGCGACTCCGGCAGCCTCAACGAGATGATCGAGGCCCTGCGCTCGCGCAGCAGCATCCCCCACCTCGACGACATCCTGGCGATCCTCATGCCACCCGCGGAGGGCGGCGAGTTCTACGAGTTCTGGGGCCGCGCCGTCGAGCCCTGGGACGGGCCCGCGCTGGTCGCCTACAGCGACGGCGAGACCGTCGGCGCCCGCCTCGATCGCAACGGCTTTCGACCCGCCCGCTGGTGCCGCACCGATGATGCATTCTACCTGTCCTCCGAGGCAGGTGCGTTCCCCGTCGACGAGGCCGCGATCGTCGCTCGCGGCATCCTGCACGCCGGCACCTGCGCGACCGTGCGGCTCTCGACCGGCAAGGTCCACTTCCGCGATCCCAGCCGCGCGCGTGAGAACGCCGGGGCCGGCTTCGACGCCCGCCTGGTCGCGCTGCGCGAGGTCCCGAACCGCCTGGACCCCGAGACCCGCGCCGAGCTCGAGGCCAGCGTACTCCGGCCCGCACGCGGTCGCCTCGCCCTGTTCGGCGTCACCGAGGAGGAGCTCACGCGGGTGCTCGCGCCGATGTGCACGACCGGCAAGGAGGCGATCGGCTCGATGGGGAACACCGCACGTCCGGCGATCTTCTCCGACGAGCCGCGCTCGCTCTACGACTTCTTCTTTCAGGACTTCGCGCAGGTCACCAACCCGCCGCTCGACTACCTGCGCGAGTCACTGGTCACCGACCTGCACGTGGTGCTCGGCCCGCAGCCCAACGTGTTCGCGCCCCGCGAGCTGCTCCCACCGCCGCCAGCGATCGTGCACGACGGTCCGGTGCTGCGCCTGCACGAGCTGGCGATCCTTCGCGCCCTCACGGCGCGGCGACCCTCGACATTACGGACCCCGGCCGCCGTGATCGACTGCAGCTTCGCCCGGGTGCTCGGCGCCGACGGCCTGGATGACGCGCTGCAGCGCATCGCCGACGAGGTGGTCGCCCACGTGCGCGACGGCTGTTCGCTGCTGATCCTCAGCCAGCGCGCCGCGAGCAACGAGCGCCCCCCGGTGCCGAGCCTGCTCGCGCTGCGGGCCGCGCTCGTCGAGCTCGATCGCACCGGCCTGCGCCTCGACGCCTCACTCGTGCTCGAGGCCGGCGACGTGCGCAGCACCCACGAGCTCGCCTGCGCGGTCAGCTTCGGCGCGACCGCGGTGTGCCCGTTCCTCGCCCTCGAGCTCGCGCGCGACGGCCTCGGTGCAACGCCCAACGAACCACATGACCCCGACGCCGCCGAGCAGCGCCTGGTGGCCGCGCTGCACGGCGGCCTGCTCAAGGTGATGAGCAAGATGGGGATCTCCGTCGTACGCAGCTATCAGGGCAGCGAGCTGTTCACCGCGCTGGGCCTCGGACCGCAGCTGATGCGCGCGTACTTCCAGGGCGTGCCCAGCCCGATCGGCGGCATCGAGCTCACCCGCATCGCCGAGCAGGTCTGCAACCTCGCCGAGCGCGCCGCGGCGCTACCCGAGGGCCAGCCTTTGCCCGGCTCGCATCAGTACCAGGAGAAGGCCCGCGGCGACGGCGGCGAGCGCCACTCGATGACCGCCGCGCGCAGCCGGCTGGTCCACAACCTCGTGCGCGGGCGCAGCGAGGACCCCGATACGACCTGGCGCGAATACCTCGAGCAAGGCGACGCGGCGGAGCCGGTGAACCTGCGTCACCTGCTCGACCTGCGGCCCGCCGAGCATCCGCTGTCCCTCGACGAGGTCGAGCCGACCGCGGCGATCCTCGGCCGCTTCGTCGCCGGTGCGATGTCCTTCGGGGCGATCAGCGCCGAGTCGCAGCGCGACCTGTTCCTCGCCATGCGATCGATCGGCGCCCGCTGCAACAGCGGCGAGGGCGGCGAGAACCCGTACTACTTCCTCGACGGCACGACCGCGACGACCAAGCAGATCGCCTCGGCCCGCTTCGGCGTCACCGCCGAGTACCTCGTATCCGGCGACGAGTTCGAGATCAAGGTCGCCCAGGGCGCCAAGCCCGGCGAGGGCGGCCAGCTGATGGGCATCAAGGTCGACGCCGAGATCGCCAGAGCCCGCCACGCACGGCCCGGCGTCGACCTGATCTCCCCGCCGCCGCTGCACGACATCTACAGCATCGAGGACCTCAAGCAGCTGATCCACGAGCTCGGCGAGCTGCGGCCCGGCACGCCGGTCGCGGTCAAGCTGGTCGCCGGCACCAACATCGGCACGATCGCCGTCGGCGTCGCCAAGGCCGGCGCCCGCGTGATCCACATCGCCGGCGGCGACGGCGGGACCGGAGCCGGACCCCTGACCTCGATGCGCCACGCCGGCCTGCCCTGGGAGCTCGGCCTCGTCGAGGTCCACCGCGCCCTGTGTGAGCACGGCATGCGCGACCGCGTCACCCTGCGCGTCGACGGCGGACTCACCAGCGCCCGCGACATCGTGCTCGCCGCGCTGCTCGGCGCCGAGGAGTTCGGCTTCGGCAAGCTGCTGCTCGTCGCCCAGGGCTGCATCATGGCCCGCATCTGCGAGAAGAACCGCTGCCCGACCGGCATCGCCACCCACGACCCGAAGTTCAAGGCCAAGTACAAGGGCGAGCCCGAGCACGTCGTCACCCTCCTGCGCCGCATCGCCGACGACGTGCGCGCCCTGCTCGCCAGCCTCGGGGTCCGCAGCCTCGCCGCGCTGATCGGCCAGCGCCGGCACCTGCGCGCGCACACGCGGCATCACGCGCGCATCGATCATCTGGCGATCGATCTGCGCCCGCTGCTCGAACCGGTGCCGTACACGCCGACCCCCGAGCCGCGTCCGCCCGCCACCCACGCGCCGCTCAATCGCCGCATCGTCCACGACGCCGCGCCGACGCTCGCCGACGACACGCCGCTCACGCTGCACTACGAGATCCGCACGACCGACCGCGCGGTGCCGACCGGCTTATGCGGCGCGCTGGCCCAGCGCAGCCATCGACGGCGTATGGCGGCCCTCGCCGCGCGCCCCGGGCAACCCGACCGCGACCCGCACGGTCCGCCGCCGGGCACGATCCGCCTGCACTTTCATGGCAGCGCCGGCCAGGGCTTCGGCGCCTTCATGGTCGAGGGTCTCACGCTCGAGCTGCGCGGCGAGGCCAACGACTCGGTCTGCAAGTCGATGGCCGGCGGCCGCGCGGTGATCCGTCCCGGCCCCGCCGCGCGCTTCGTCGCCGAGGAGCAGGTCATCCTCGGCAACGGCGCGCTGTACGGGGCCACCGGCGGCACGCTGCTGGTCCACGGGCGCGCCGGCGACCGCTTCGCCGTGCGCAACAGCGGCGCCGAGGCCGTCGTCGAGGGCGCCGGACTGCACGCTTGCGAGTACATGACCGGCGGCGTGGTCGTCGTGCTCGGGCCCCTGTCGCACAACGCCTGCGCCGGCATGACCGGCGGCGTCGCGTTCATGCGCCGCGACCAGCGCGGCCAGCTGCATCACGACTACGTCGAGGCCCATGCGCTCGATGACGAGTCGCGCGCCCTGCTCGTCCGTCTGGTGACCGACCACCACACAGCGACCGGCAGCGCGACCGCGGCGGCACTGCTCGCCGACCCGGATCGCGTCGACGAATTCATGCAGGTACTCCCACGGGTCCGCGGCTGAACGCACGGCGAACACTCGAAGCCCGGGCGCGGCCGCTCCGCCGCCCGGGTCGGATTGCCGGGCTCGCAAAATGGTGCACAACGAGCATTGAAGCCCCGCGATCACGACGAGGACCCGGTCGACGCCGACCTGCTCGCCTTCCTCCCCCGCTGACCGAGAGGCCGCGTACAATCCTCGCCGTCGCGCCAGCGCAGCGACAACCGGATCCCCATGTCCCTCCTGTGCCGCCGCGTCGCTCGTATGTTCGCCATCGGCGCACTCGGGCTCGCCTGTTCGCGCCCGGCCCACCCCATCACTGCGCCCGAGCCAGCGCCAGCGCCAGCGCCAGCGCCAGCGCCAGCGAGGCCGACCCTCGACGTGCGCGCGGCCCCTGCCGCCGCGTTCATGGACCGCAACCGGCAGACCAAGATCGCGGCGACCTTGCCGGGCATCCGCGAGGTCGTCGCGCAGATCGTCGCCGCCGACAACCTCGTCGGCGTGGCGGTCGGCGTCGTGGTCGACGGCAAGCTCGTGCTCGGCGAGGGCTTCGGTACGCGACACACCGAGTCGGGCGGCGTGGTCGACACGCGCACCGCGTTTCGCATCGGCTCGATCACCAAGCTCTTCACCGCATTGACCGCCCTGCGGCTGCACGACGAGGGCCGGCTCGATCTCGACGGACCGGCCGCGGCGGTCCTGCCCGAGCTGCACCGGCTCACCTATCCCAGCGCCGACGCCAGGCCGCTGTCCGTGCGCGACATCCTGACCCACACGGCCGGCCTCCCGCAGGTCCTCGATCTGCCCCCGGGCGGCCCGCGCACCCGCGACGAGATCATGCAGGCGCTCGACGGTTTGTCGCTCGTGCGCAACCCCGGGCTGGTATACGAGTACTCGAACCTCGGCTTCTCCCTGCTCGGCCATATCATCGCAGCCGTGAGCGGCCAGCCGTATCATGACACGATCCGCGCGGCGATCCTCGAGCCCCTCGGCATGAAGCATACGGTCTGGGAGCCGGGCGAGGTCTCACCGCCGCAGTTTGCGACCGGCCACGCCGTCGTCAACGGTCGTATCGTCGCCGTACGGCCGAAGCAACACGGCGCGAACGATGCCGCGGGCGGGCTGCTGTCGACCGTCGAGGACCTCGCCCGATTCCTCGCGTTCCAGCTCGACGCCTGGCCGGCGCGCGGTGACATCGACGATGCACCGCTCAAACGATCGACCGCGCGGGAGTCCCAGCGAATGCAGGCGGTCCGCAACTTTCGCGCCCTGACCGCTCCGGTCGAGCTGGCCGACGGCGGCGTCGAGGGCGGGGTCGTCGGCGTCGGCTGGGCGTGGGGCGTCACGCACAGCTGCGAGAACCCCTATGTGGTGGCCCATAACGGCGCCGTCGACGGCTACCATTCGACCGTTCGTATGCTGCCGCACGCCGGCATCGGCATCATCGTGCTCAGCAACGCCGGCTGGGCCAACACCGATCATATCGCCGGGGAGATCCAGCGGGTGCTCGCCCGCGGCGGCGCGCTCGGCCGCCGCGCTCCGCAGCCCCTGCCCGCGCTCGGCGAGGCAGCCGCACGGATCTTCGATCGATTCGCCCGGTGGGATCGCCAGGCCTTCGCCCGGTGGAGCGTCCGGCAATTGGGCGAGGGCGCCGCGGGCGAGCGGCTCGCCGCGCGTTTGCAGTGGCTGCACGAGTCGCTCGGCGCGTGCACCCTCGGCCCGCTCAAGCGCGCGACAAGCGAGTGGTCGGGCGTGTATCGGGCGAAGTGCGAGCGCGGCGACGCGGAGCTCACGCTCGCGCTCACCAGCGCGCGCACGCCGAAGATCGCCAGCGTCAGCCTCGCCTGGATCGGCGGCACGCCGACGCCCGCGGTCCAGGACGCCGCCGCGGCCGCCACCGCATTGCTCTCGACCTTCGACGAGACCAGCTTTCGCGCGCTGTTCTCCCCCGGCTTCAATCGCACCACCATGGACCGCATCGTCGCGCGGGTGCGCTTCGATCACGGCCTGTGCCACCTCGGTCGCCCGCTCGAGGTCCGCGACCCCAACGATGCCACCTACGCGCTCACCTGCGATCGCGGCGGCGCGAAGCTGTCGCTGACCCTCGACGACGGACAGCCCGCCCGCATCGCCGCGTTCACGGTCGCCTCGACCGGCGCCCTGCCGGCCTGTCATTGACGGATCGCGGCGCCCCGGGCCCCTACCCGGCCCCCGGGCTCTCCCGTATCATCGCATCGTCGGAGACACGCAGATGGTTCGATCCGTGCGCCCTATCATCCTGGCGGCGAGCCTGTGCGGCTGCGGCGGATCCCCGGCGGTCAGCACCGGCGATCCCGGCACCGCCGCATCGACGACCAGCCCCGGCGAGACGACCCTGAGCTCGACCGGCGACGCCTCGACCGCCACCAGCACGAGCCCGACCACCACCGTCGCTACCGGCCCCGACACCACGAGCCCGACCACCACCACAACCACCACGGGCTCCACCACCGACGACCCGCCGGCGACGACCACGGGCACGACGCAGGACCCCGGCACCACCGCCGCCTCGACCACCGCCGCCCCGTGCGAGGGCCTGGCGTGCGAGGTGGACCCTTGCGACGGCGACCCCGACAAGACCGTGCTGCGCGGCACCGTCGTCGCCCCCGAGGGCACGCTGCCGCTCTACAACGTCACCGTCTATGTCCCTGGCGCCCCGCTCGCGCCGCTGCTCGAGGGCGTGCAATGTGACACCTGCGCGGGCATCGACGGCGAGCCGATCGTCGCGGCGTTGACCGACACGAAGGGGGAGTTCGTGCTCACGGGCGTGCCGGCGGGCGCCGAGATCCCGCTCGTGGTCACGGTCGGCAAGTGGCGCCGCGAATCGCTCGTCAAGGTCACCGCCTGCACCGACAACCTCGCGCCCGCCGCCGCGACCCGCCTGCCGCGCAACCAGAGCGAGGGCCACATTCCGCGGATCGCTTTGACCACCGGCGGCGCCGACTCGCTCGAGTGCCTGCTGCGCAAGCTCGGCATCGCCGACGCCGAGTTCACCCCGCCGGGCGGCGACGGCCGCGTCAACCTGTACACCGCCACCGGCGGCGGCGACCGGTTCGCGCCCGGCCTCAACGGCGGCGCGCTGTTCCCCAAGGCACCTGTCCTGTGGGGCAGCCTCGTCAACCTGATGCAGTACGACATGGTGTTGATGGCCTGCGAGGGCAATCAATACGCCGACCAGAAGTCGCTGACGGCCCGCGACAACCTCGTCAAGTACGCCGGCGTCGGCGGGCGCCTGTTCTTCACCCACTGGCACAACGTGTGGATCGAGAAGGGCCCCGCGCCGTGGCCGACGCTCGCCGAGTTCAACTTCCAGCCCGACCTGCCGAGCCCGAGCACCGCCGCGATCGACACCGGCTTCCCGAAGGGCCTCGCGCTCGCCGAGTGGATGGTCGAGGTCGGCGGCTCGCCGGTGCTCGGCGACGTCGCGATCAAGGAGGGCCAGCACACGATCGACGCCGTCGACCCCGCGTTTGCGACCCGCTGGATCTACACCAAGG